>Ga0209303_1002179_pt1 | contig 10537 bp, 9 predicted proteins | sample SidtaG_3_FD_187449 | JGI IMG/M metagenome (GOLD analysis project Ga0209303, IMG submission 187449) | Marine algal microbial communities from Sidmouth, United Kingdom - Sidmouth_Asex1 metaG (SPAdes) (version 2) | ecosystem: Host-associated > Algae > Red algae > Unclassified | place: Sidmouth... | reverse complement strand
GTCACATGGGTTTTGTCTTACTTGGACTGGCGGCCTTCTCCACCAATGGCTTTAACGGTGCCATGCTGCAAATGTTCAGCCACGGTGTGATCACAGGGGCTTTGTTTTTGTTAGTGGGGGTCATCTACGACCGTGCCCATACTCGGGACATGAATGCATTTGGTGGACTGAATGCTCAGCTTCCGGTCTACTCAGGCTTGCTGATTTTCTTTTCTCTCGCCTCCCTAGGTTTGCCGGGTCTGAGCGGATTTGTCAGTGAGTTCTTGGTCTTACTGGGGTCCTATGAGTACAGCAAGCTCTATACCGCTTTTGCCTGTTTAGGAATTCTGTTAGCGGCCTGCTATCTGTTGTTTATGGTGCGGAAGGTACTCTTGGGACCAGAAAATCCCAAGTGGGAGAGCCTACCCGATATCAATATGCGCGAGGTGGTGACGATTGTGCCCTTGCTGATTATCACGTTAGGAATCGGTATCTATCCTCGGTATATCCTCAGCTTCTTTATTCCAACTTTGCAAGATTTACTGGCAAATATTGGTGGCACGCTGATGTAATTGCATCACTGTATTGATGTGAGCATTAGCGCTTCACTCATGGCCCCCAAAAGTTCCTTAAAACATTTTCTTTTCTAGGAGCTTCTGGGGGATTTTAGTGAATGGATGACACGCCCTAACAAAGCTAACCCCATCAGCTATCGTCGTAAACATCACTGCCTCATCATCCCCATCAAATCCTTCGATGTTACTAGAGCCCCCCCAAAACTCGTCGGCGAAAAGCATCTCACCTTTCGCATAGACTACATTAAGGCATCGAGTAACGTATGGAGTTTTAGCTGAACTTCTGCTAGCTCTCTCTGCGGATCTGACCCAGCGACAATTCCTGCGCCAGCATAGAGCCGGGCTTGAAACCCATTAATTAAGGCTGAACGAATACCAACGGTAAATTCACCATTGCCTTGATGATCAATCCAACCCAAGGGGGCTGCATACAAGTGGCGTTCAAAGGGTTCGTGGTGATGGATATGTTGCTGAGCGACTTCTCGGGACATTCCGGCCACTGCTGGCGTCGGGTGCAAAGCGGCCAAAATTTCCAACAGGTGTAAATGATGGGGAACTTCAGCCGTAATCAGAGTGCGAAGATGCTGAATATTCGGGAGTTGCAGCAAATGGGGTAAGGAGGAGACCTGCGGGGTAATTCCTAATTCCCAGAGGCTATCGCGAATAAAGTCGAGGACGACTCGATGCTCATGCCCGTCTTTTTTGCTGCCTAATAACTGATTGCCTAGGGCTTGATCATCGGCACGAGAATGACCCCGAGGAGCTGACCCGGCTAGGGCATCGGTGACTAATTTGCGATCACGCAATTCAATCAAACGCTCAGGACTTGCCCCAATAAAAGTTTGGCCCTGCCCATTGCTGACTGCAAACACATAGCATTCAGGATATCGTTCTCGCAGCGTTCCCAAAGAATGGCAAAGATCCAGCGGTTGGGGCGTTTTCACATCTAGGGTATGAGCTAACACCAGTTTTTGCAGACGCTCCGCTTGGATATCTTGCAAGGTGTCTGTTACGGCTGTCGTAAACCCTTCTGAATGGGTGAGCTGTGGATACGCAAAGTGGGTAGATTGGGAGCGAGGCGAAGGGCATCGCCTCGGGGTTTGCAACAGCTGCCACCGCTGCCAAATCTCCCGAGACAACTGCTCTAGAGACGTATCTCCCTCCACCACTGCATTGGCCACTAGCACAGCCTGATCTTGATCGCAGGCCACTTGCCAACGGGGCAGAAACACCGAAGCCGCCGGGAATAACCGAGCCTCTCGGCGGGTATGCTCAAAAAATGTGAAGCTACAGAAGAAATGAGGTCCTGCAAAGGGTAAATGCAGTGCCCCCGCCGAAACCGTATCTACCAAGGACGTACAAATGAAGTGTTGAGCTTGTGTAAAGCGTTGAGCCCCATCCACTTGCAAATGCAGCAGGGGTTCTGTGGCTGCGATCGCAGTCCCCTGGGATTGCTTTTCCCAATAAAAATAAGGCTGGTCGGGTTGCTGTAAGAGGCTCAGGGCTGCAAGCGGATCCAGCTTGGGAAGCTCTAAAGAGAGACTGACAACCTGGGCATGTTCCTTATCAATAGCAATGGTACGACAGGAAGCGAGAAACTCATGGAGTGACCTGCGGTCCTGAAATAGATTGGCAGAAGAGGAAGTTACTGTCATGAAATCGAGGATAGCAAGGTGGGTCGCTGGGAGTGCGGGTTACCTCCAAGGTAAAGTTCAAAGTCTTGCGCCATCGCCACCGCTTAACCACAGGACTCTTAACCTTTATTCCATCTAACCATTGAAAGGGGCATCCAGTGTGGTTCACCTTTCCTTTTTCACAAATGCTTAGGAAGAGTCAATCCTGTACCCTTAACAATGAAGACCACTGCGACTGATCCATGACGACAAAGTCTCTGCCCGCATCCAATCAAAAACTATGGTTTGCTGCCCTCAAACCCCCTATGTATAGTGTGGCAGTCATTCCCATCTGGGTTGGATCTGCGATCGCTTGGTCCAATCAAAAATACTTAAATCTCCCCGTTTTCTGGACGTTTTTAGGGGCAGCCATTTTAATTGTTGCTTGGCTGAATCTCACGAATGATGTCTTTGATGCTGATACAGGGATTGATGTTAATAAACCTCATTCTCTAGTCAATCTTACCGACAATCAGGCTCTCATTTTTTGGCTAGCGAATAGCCTTTTAGGACTAGGGTGCTTGGGAATTCTGGCGATTGCTTGGTGGCAGCAGGACCTTACTGTCTTGGCTCTCGTCTTTTTAAGTTGTTTTCTAGGGTATACCTACCAAGGTCCCCCCTTTCGTCTTGGGTATCAAGGCTTAGGAGAAATAATCTGCTTCTTCACCTTCGGTCCCCTGGCAGTCTCTGCTGCTTACTATAGTCAAACGCAATCTTGGTCATCCCCTAGCTTGGCAGCATCCATCATTATCGGCTTCTCCACAAGCCTTATTCTATTCTGTTCCCACTTCCATCAAGTTGATGATGATATAGCTGCTGGTAAACGTTCCCCTGTCGTGCGGCTAGGAACTCAACGGGGTGCCCAGTTACTGCCGTGGATTTGTGGTATTACCCTAAGTTTAGTTGGAGTATTTACCGTCTTTGACTTGTTACCGCTAGGAGCCCTGTTAGCGCTGGCGAGTTTGCCTTTGGCTATCCAGTTATGCCAGCACGTCGCCAACTTTCATAATCAGCCTGATCAGGTTAAAAACTGCAAATTCATTGCGGTCGCGTTTCACTTTGTCAGCGGCATTCTACTAGGAATCGGTGTGCTCGCCTAGCATAGTTCTCAGCAACTTAGATTTCCGCCTTCTGAGGTCATCCCCATCCAGTTTTATCTCTAACCAAGTATCCCCGCCCTGACGGTACGGATATACCACGCCAGACTTTAGCAAAAACCGAACCTCGGACCAGCAGAATCTTGCTAGGGTGGACTTAATATCTCTGTGCTCCGAGTCGCTCATTCCAGTTTTAACTAGGTCTCGAAGTCGGGTATTGTCTCACCGAGATAGTTGATTGATTGAGGACAACCCCTCCTCGCTCGATCTTCACATTAGATCAAGCTACCTTTCTCGGGAATGACTTAATAAACTGCAACCCTCATTGGGGAGTTGGCAGCTTTTTGAGTGTTTGTCTGGGTAGTCATCTTTTTGCCTTGATCGCCTTAACCATTATCTTTAGGAGTTTTTGCCAATGCCTTCTACGGATTTCAAAGACTATTACAAGATTCTTGGGGTCAGCAAATCTGCTAACGAGGCTGAAGTAAAACGAGTTTTTCGCAAACTGGCTCGCAAATATCACCCTGACATGAATCCTGGGGACAAAACTGCCGAGGCCAAATTCAAAGAAATTAACGAAGCCTATGAGGTACTTTCGGATCCAGACAAGCGGCAGAAGTATGACCAGTTTGGCCAATATTGGAATCAGACGGGTGGCCAAGCAGGTGGTTTTGACGTTGACTTTGGTCAGTACGGCAGTTTTGATGACTTTATTAATGAACTATTAGGCCGATTTTCAGGAGGATTTGGATCCGGGGCTTCTAGCTCCACTGAACGGAGCTATTCCTATCGAACCAGTACGTCTGGCTCTCCTGACTTTGGTGGGTTTCAGGATTTTTCGGGTTTCAATTCACCCAGCATCTCTGCTGATTCTGAAGCTGAATTAAGATTGACTTTCACTGAAGCCTTGCAAGGGGTAGAAAAGCGACTCACCATTGGCGGGACTGAAACTATCACGGTTCAAATTCCAGCAGGAGCAAAACCGGATAGCCGCATCCGGGTGAGGGGTAAAGGCCAAATGAATCCCCTCACCCAATCTCGAGGTGATCTCTATCTCAAAGTTAAGCTGGACCCACATCCGTTTTTCAAATTTGACAAGGATAATATTGTCTGTGAACTCCCTATTGCCCCAGACGAAGCCGTGCTGGGCGGAAAGATTGATGTGCCGACACTGACGGGTACTGTCAGTATGAACATACCCGCCGGCATCAAGTCTGGACAAGCCTTGCGGTTGCGCGGTAAAGGCTGGCCTCGTGCTAAAGGTGGGACCAGCGATCTCGTTGTAAAGGTCCAAATTGTCCCCCCCTCGAATTTGAGTCAAACCGAACGGGAGCTATACGAAAAGCTGGCTACGCTTCGACATTTTGACCCACGTTCTCACTTACCCAAGGTTTAAAGGTGGTAAACGGAGAATCTAGCGATTCGGCCCATGAAGAGATCTCAACTTTCTGATAAAATATTACAAAAGTTAAGATTTGTTATTTTAAGACCTCATGAATCTACTAATTGTTGGTGCTACAGGAACCCTTGGAAGGCAAATTGCCCGTCGCGCCTTGGATGAAGGACATGAGGTTACTTGCTTGGTTCGCACCCCTCGTGCCGCCAGCTTTTTGAGAGAATGGGGGGCTTCTCTGGTTAAGGGTGATTTGCGTGATCCTGAAACCCTCACATTAGCAATGGAAGGAAACTCCGTTGTGATTGATGCAGCCACCGTTCGAGCCACCGACTCCGTTAGCATTCATGAGGTTGATTGGGAGGGTAAAGTTGCCCTAATTCAAGCTGCTAAAGCGGCTGGCATTCAACGATTTGTATTCTTTTCCATCTTAGGGGCAGAGAATTATCCACAAGTTCCCTTAATGGATATTAAAAACTGTACTGAATTGTTCCTCAAAGAGTCGGGGCTAAACTATACAATTTTGAGGCCCTGTGGTTTCTTTCAGGGATTGATTGCTCAGTATGCCATTCCGATCCTCGAAGATCAGCCCGTTTGGGTGATGAACGAGGCCACTAAAACTGCCTATATGGATACCCAGGATATTGCCAAATTTGCAATCAATGCTTTATCACGACCAGAAACAGAAAATAAAACCTTTGACATCGCAGGTCCAAAAGGTTGGTCTCCTGACCAAATTGTGGAACTCTGCGAAAACATTGCCAAGGAAAAGGCAAAAGTTACGCGAATGCCCATTGGTCTCCTGAGAAGTGGCCAAAAAATTGCCCGTTTCTTTCAATGGAGTTGGAATATTGCTGATCGATTAGCGTTCAGTGAGGTGATCACGGCCCAAACTCCAATCACTGTGACGATGACAGAGACCTACAAGACTTTTGGTGTTGATGAAGCAAGTATCGGAACTCTAGAAGCCTATATGCAAGAGTATTTTGACCGCATTCTCAAAAAACTTAAACAAATCGATTACGAAAAGAACCAAAAACAATCCCGTAAACGGAGTCCCTTTAAAACCCCATCTTCTTAACTGTAGGTTGAACCTTGAGCGTGGCGAAAGCTGGCATCATTTACAACGAACTCAAACCGTTTGCTTGCCGAATAGCGACAGAACTCAAAGATAAGTTTCAATCCCGTGGTTGGCAAGTCTGTATGGCTACGGGCATCGGCGGTATTTTAGGATATTCTCGACCAGGAAATCCTGTCTGTTTTTCTGCGATTGACGACCTGGTCCCTTCGGGCTTTGACGATGAAGACATCAAATTTGCCATCGTCTTGGGGGGAGATGGTACGGTATTGTCTGCAGCGCGGCAGTTAGCCCCCTGCAATGTCCCAATGCTGACCGTAAATACTGGGCACATGGGATTTTTAACGGAAACCTATGCTAATCAGCTCACTGAAGTCTTTGATTCGCTGCTACAAGAAAAATTTTCAGTAGAAGAGCGGGCAACGTTGACAGTACAAGTGATTAGAGATGACAAAGTTCTCTGGGAAGCCCTTTCTTTGAATGAAATGCTATTGCACAAAGAGCCCCTAACAGGAATGTGCCATTTTGAAATCGGAGTGGGTGAGCATGCGGTGGTAGATATTGCTGCCGATGGACTCCTGGTTTCTACACCCACTGGATCCACAGCCTATGCACTAGCTGCTGGGGGACCTGTGATTGCTCCAGGTGTCTCTGTGATGCAACTGATTCCTATCTGCCCTCACTCTCTTGCATCCAGAGCCCTCGTTTTTGCCGATACAGAACCGCTAGAAATCGTTCCTGCTAACCAACAACAGCTAGTCATAGTAGTTGATGGTAATGCAGGTTGCTATATCGATCCTGGAGACCGAGTTCGAGTCCATAAATCACCCTATGCAGCCCGCTTCATTCGCTTGGGCTCACCGGAATTCTTTAAAATTTTGCGCGAAAAGTTAGGTTGGGGCTTGCCCCATATTGCCAAGCCTACTTCGGTAGAGTTGCCTTAGCCCTAAACTGAACAGCGACTTGATCCATATAGAGTCCTGGTGCGTAAGCTTCGACTACTTCACCTGAGGTGGCATCTGTAATCAATAAATAATCGCATTCTACACACTGAGTGCGAGTTAAATTGTCAATATAATGACGCTCCCCATGCTCGCTTCCACAGTTGGGACAGCGAACCTTGTCTATACGGCTCATAATTAAATCCTTTTTTAAATGAGGGAGAGTCAGTGACTCAGTACGGAAGCTAAAAAAAATGTTAAAAAATTAACGCTTTAATAATTGAAAAAATTATTCTCTAGCCTTGTTCTCTTTAGTTATAACATTGACAGAATTAAACTGGCCTGATACTTTAGCGATTTTTTAGATTTGATCCCCAAGTGATCTCCAAGGACTAAATCTCAGGGCAATTATGAACGACACAACTCGCACTATGAAGGCAAAATAGATGGGGATCACCTAGAAAAAGCTGAAAGTACATTCAATCACAAAGCATAATGTTTCTAGTTGCTACTGACAGTAATGAAATTAGCGACAAATTACTGATAGCGACAGAGTCGATATTTCCCAGCAATAGAGAATACTTCTAAGCGGTCCTTTTCAGCTTGAATAGGCAAAAAGGGTTGCTTATTACTTAAGCAGGATGAAAATAATCATAAATTTTCTGAGCTAACTGAGGGCCAATGGTTGGCACTGTCTGTAATTGCTCTAGGCTAGCTTCGCGGACATAGTCAATGGAACGAAAGGTCGCCAACAGCTCTTTCTGACGATGATGTCCCAACCCTGGAATATCATCCAGGCGGGATCGACGCATCCGATCCATGCGTTTCTGGCGGTGAAACGTGATCGCGAAGCGATGGGCTTCGTCTCGGAGCCGTCTGAGCAATTGCAGGCCAGGTTGTTCAGGATCGGTGGGTATGGGTTGACTAGCACCGGGTTGAAAAATCTCTTCTCGTTGCTTGGCTAGGCTAATAACTTGTAAATCTTCAACGACGTCCAATTCAGCGAGAGACGTGATGACGGCGGATAATTGTCCCTTGCCGCCATCGATAACAACTAAGTCTGGCCAGTCGGTTGTTCCTTGGCGAGGCTGTTCTGGCGACTCATGATATTGGCGAAAGCGACGATGTAAGACTTCTGCAAGACTGGCAAAATCATCGGAATGGCCTGCTCTCACATCGGGGTTGCGAATTTTGTACCGACGGTAATGTTGCTTGGCTGGGAGACCGTCGATAAATACGACTCTAGAGGCTACAGCGTCGGACCCTTGGACATGGGAAATGTCATAGCATTCAATCCGATGGGGCAGGTCAGGCAGGTCGAGAATATCAGTTAGGTCTTGAAGGGCTTGGGTATTGCGATCGCGACTCTTCTGCGTCCGGGCTAATTCGTACTGGGCATTGCGTTCTACCATCTCAATCAATTCAGCTTTATGCTGCCGTTGGGGACAGACAATACTGATTTTGCGTCCTTTGTGCTGACTTAAATAGCTAGCCAACACCTCTGTCTCTGGCAATTCAGTTTGAACCAAGATTTCTATCGGCAGTTCCACCGGGTCGGCGCTGGCGTAATGGGCCTCCAGAACATGTTGCAAAATCATGCCTAGGGATCCTGATTGCACATCAGCCATAAAACCTAGGCGACCCACTAGGCGACCGGAACGGATTTGGAATAGTTGCACGCAGGCATATTGATCGTCGGCAGCTAGAGCAATGGCATCACGAGAGATTGTGTCGTCGGGTAATGCCACTTTTTGATCAGTGCCTAAGCTTTGTAGCCCCTTAATTTGATCCCGCAGTCGGGCGGCTTGTTCAAAATTTAGATCCTCGGCAGCCTGATCCATTTGCTGAGAGAGGGTCTTCATTAGCTCGCTAGTGCGACCTTGAAAAATCATCACTACTTTTTGCAGAACTTGCCGATAGGCTTCTGGGGTGATCAGTTCTTGGCAGACACCGGGACATCGGCCAATTTCATAATTGAGGCAGGGACGATCCTTAAACAGGGGTTTGCGCCGCTGCCGCAACGGAAAAAGACGTTTGACCAGGCGCAAGGTCTGCCGTAATTGCCAAACATCTACGTAGGGACCATAGTATTTATCTTGAGCATTGCCTAACCGCCGTTTACGAGTAATGAAGATGCGGGGATAGGTCTGGGACCAGGTGACACAGAGATAGGGATATTTTTTATCGTCCTTGAGCAAAACATTAAAATGGGGCTGATGCTGTTTGATCAGATTGGCTTCTAGAGCTAGGGCTTCGGCTTCGGTATCGGTGACGATAAATTCAATATCGGCCACCTGATGCACCATCAGCTCGATGCGAGGGGGGTGATCCTGGATTTGGCGAAAATAAGAGCGAACTCGATTTCTGAGCTTTTTGGATTTGCCGATGTAGAGAATATCATCGCTAGCGTCGCGCATGAAGTAGACGCCAGGTTCGGGGGGGATTTCACGCAGTCTAGCTTCTAAGCGATCGCGATCCTTGAGTAAAGTTGAGGGGGAAACAGCATCCGTCACAGTCGAAATTTAAAGTCGATACAGCTATTTACTCTAGATCCTAAATCTTCTACATCTAATCCACACGGAAATAGAGTCTTTCGCTTAGATCTCAAGCTGCTGAAACTCATATAGGAGGCATGGACTGTCTGAGTTGCTATGTTTCTTGTCAGCCTTTTTGCAAGAAAGCTATAGGTCAGTCTGAAAACTTGAGAAGGTCGATCCAACGGCTTTCCAGCGAGCAGAGCTAACCTCTCAACCTTGATTAGCATTGCAATAATAAGCCATTCAATGTGCTGCGAACACTGCTTTCCCAGGGCAGTAACCAAGCTACCAACGTATAATTAAATGTTTCGCTTTGGCGGAGCAAGTATAGCGATTATTGGGCTGGCGCTTGTGTCTAACTCTATCTCACCTCCACTCTTACCCGTTACCTTAGGTGTCTCAGGAGCATCAGGGTTACTGTACGCCGTGCGTACCATTAAGTTTCTGCTGCGGGCTGAATATACCATTGAGTTAGTTGCGTCCAAAGCGACTTACCAAGTGTGGCAAGCAGAGCAAAATATTCGTATGCCCGCTGAGCCTAGTAAACAAGCGCAATTTTGGCGACAACAAGCCCAGGAATGGGGAGGTCAGTTGACCTGTCACGCCGCGACGAATGTTGGGGCTGGAATTGCCAGTGGTTCCTTTCGTACCCTAGGCATGGTGGTGATCCCCTGCAGTATGAGTACCGTTGCCAAAATTGCCAATGGCCTCAGTTCAGATCTTTTAGAAAGAACCGCAGATGTCCACCTCAAAGAACAACGTCCCCTGGTGATTGTGCCCAGAGAAACCCCTTTCAGCCTGATTCATTTGCGCAATTTAACTACTTTGGCAGAAGCGGGGGCCCGGATTGTTCCAGCCATTCCAGCTTGGTATCACCATCCACAAACTATCGAGGATCTTGCCGATTTTGTGGTCGCCCGCGCCTTAGATCAATTGGGCATAGATTGTGTCCCCTTACAGCGCTGGCAAGGGACTGAGACACAAATATAGCCCTATGAAAAATCTAGGCACCCCAAACCGAAACCGATGACGCGACAAAATAGCAAAGTACTCAATGACAATTAAAAATAGGTCTTAGCTCGCCAGAAATCTCATAGATAATCTTTTCGCAGAGGCAGCAGCCAGTTAGCTTTTGCATAACGTCTCTCTCTGCACTGAACCCAGCACTGAGCGTTTGATGAGTTTAGGATCCCGAGTCTATCGAGGAATGTAATTGTCCTGCAATACCGTCCATCCTGTCCAAGACACCGCAGACAAGGCAAGA
>Ga0209303_1002171_pt1 | contig 10596 bp, 11 predicted proteins | sample SidtaG_3_FD_187449 | JGI IMG/M metagenome (GOLD analysis project Ga0209303, IMG submission 187449) | Marine algal microbial communities from Sidmouth, United Kingdom - Sidmouth_Asex1 metaG (SPAdes) (version 2) | ecosystem: Host-associated > Algae > Red algae > Unclassified | place: Sidmouth... | reverse complement strand
GTACCTGTTTGAAATTTATACGTCGTTATCGTATGTTCGAGTAGCTAGCTACACTTCACATACTCTGCCTTGTCTAAATATCAAACACCTTGCTGTAAAAATAACCTCGAAAGATCAACAGACCCTAGTATTCCTAACCAATCACATTATGAATAAGAATGAGTCAGCCTGAACAAGATGATTTTTCTCAGTACAATTATCATCTTCTATGATAATATTCATTTATAGTTTTAGACGTCTAGATAGGTAACTTAAATATTTAAGCTTTTTTTAAATTGAGTTATCTAAAATTGAGAGTAAAAAGTCATGTCAAGTTCTTCAGTAGGTCATTTAGCAGATGATCTTTTAAGTAATGTACGTATTGTCCTAGTAAACACCTCTGATTGTAGAAACATAGGATCAGCAGCTCGCGCCATGAAAACAATGGGATTAAGCCAACTTGTTTTGGTTGACCCTATTGAAATGCCAAATGGACAAGCACAAGCGCTTGCCGCTGGAGCGACTGATGTTTTAGCGGCTGCTAAAGTGGTGTCGACCCTTGAAGAAGCGATAAACGACTGTGGCTTAGTAGTTGGTACAAGCGCGCGCTCAAGAACATTACCTTGGCCAATGCTAGAGCCCAGAGGTTGTGGTGAAAAGCTTATTGAAGAAGCTAATAACTTTCCTGTTGCGCTGGTTTTCGGGCGAGAAAGCAGTGGCTTAACTAATGATGAATTGCAGCTTTGTCATTTTCATGTACAAATTCCGGCTAATCCAGAATATAGCTCATTAAATTTAGCCATGGCAGTACAAACGTTAAGTTACGAAGTTCGTACCAGTTACCTTATCGCTTTGGATAACAAAGAAAAAAGTAAAAAACAAGAAAGTAACACTAATACAAGGGATCAAGTCGAGACAACTGCTAACGTTGAAATTAAAACCGACACTCAAGATGAAGCATACCCAGTAATAGAAGAAACAGAACGTTTATATCAACATTTTGAAGAAGCACTAAAAGCAACGGGTTTTATTGTGCCAAGCCACCCTGGTTTAGTTATGACCAAGCTAAGGCGTTTGTTAAATCGTGCCCGACCTGATACCAAAGAAGTTAAAATGTTGCGTGGTATGCTGGCGTCTGTTGAGCGTGCTGCAAAAAACAAGTAAAAAATTAAAGCGTACCTATTTATGACTACGCAACACACTATATATTAAGTATTAATCAAGCATTCACCAATACTTTATTAGTACTGAGAATAAGGGATAAAGTATGTTTAGCCGCATCAAAGAAGATATAAAAAGTGTCTTTGATAGAGACCCCGCAGCACGTAATACCTTTGAAGTTTTAACGAATTATCCGGGTATGCATGCAATATGGATCCATAGATTAAGTCATAAATTATGGAAAACTAATTGGAAACTTATTGCTCGTTTATTATCTACTTTTTCACGCTGGTTAACGGGTGTAGAAATTCATCCGGGTGCAACATTAGGTAGACGTTTTTTTATAGATCATGGCATGGGGGTTGTTATCGGTGAAACAGCAGAAATTGGCGAAGATTGTACTTTGTACCATGGTGTTACTCTAGGCGGTACAAGTTGGAAAGCAGGTAAACGCCATCCTACATTGGGCAATAATGTGGTTATTGGTGCTGGCGCTAAAGTATTAGGACCAATAACTATTGGTGCTGGTGGTAAAGTTGGTTCTAACTCTGTAGTGGTTAAAGACTTACCTGAAAATGCTACCGCAGTAGGTATTCCTGCACGTATCGTTAATCTTAAAAAGTCTGATAATTCAGATCAATCAGCCAGAGAACAGGCAGCGCGTAAATTTGGTTTTGATGCTTATGCAACTTCTAGCGATAGCCCAGATCCTGTAGCAAAAGCCATTGGTCGGTTATTAGACCATGTGCATTTAATGGATACAAAGGTTACTGACCTGTGTAAAGAAGTTAATCGACTCGGTGGCAATGTATGTCAACAATCGCTACCTGAACTGCGCGTAGGTGAATTTGTGCAAGACGAGTTAGATGCTGCCAAACGGAGAGAATCATTGGTTTCTGCTTTTGATCCTGAGATATAATTTTACTCCCTGACATGAAAAAATTAATACTTGAGTAAATTAGTCAGGTATTTATATTGACTCTGTTTTTAACTCGCGTAAAATACTTGACTAAACCACTAGGTTATTTGGTTGACTAATATATAGGGTTATGTAAAATGCGCAGCAAAAGTACAGGGGAATAATATGAAATTGACTTCAAAAGGGCGATATGCGGTTACCGCGATGCTTGATGTTGCCATTCATGCCATTTCAGGCCCCGTGTCCTTAGCCGATATTTCTGAGCGACAAGGTATATCTTTATCGTATTTAGAACAGCTTTTTTCGCGTTTACGTAAACATGGCTTAGTAAATAGTGTGCGTGGTCCAGGTGGTGGATATCGTTTAGGGCGATGTTCAGCTCAAATTGCTGTAGCCGATGTTATTTGCGCCGTTGATGAAAGTATCAACGCAACTAAATGTTTAAGCCAAGGCAACTGCCAAGGCGGAGAGCAATGTTTAACCCATTCCTTATGGGAAGACTTAAGTGTTCGAATTGAAGATTTCTTACAAAACATATCATTATCCGAATTAGTTGAACAACGAAACGTTAAAATTATTTCGCAGCGCCAAGATGATATACACAAGCAAAAACGTGAAAGTACAAAATCACATAATATTTTAATAACAACCCAAAGCATTTTACCTGATTTGCAATAACCTTTGCCGATCTACAAAGTTGGAGAGTGTTAGCTTATGAAGCTTCCTATTTATTTTGATTATTCAGCAACTACACCCGTTGATAAACGCGTTGCAGAAAAAATGATGCAGTACATGACCACTGATGGTTTTTACGGTAACCCTGCATCACGTTCACACAAATTTGGTTGGCAGGCAGAAGAAGCTGTAGATATTGCTCGTAACCAAATTGCAGAGTTAATTAATGCTGACCCACGTGAAATCGTATTCACCTCAGGTGCTACTGAATCGAATAACTTGGCTATTAAAGGCGCTGCAAACTTTTATTCTAAAAAAGGTAAACACGTCATTACCTGTAAAACCGAGCATAAAGCGGTATTAGATACATGCAGAGAATTAGAGCGCCAAGGTTACGAAGTTACTTATTTAGATCCTGAATCTAATGGTTTAATTGATTTAAATAAATTAAACGATGCCATTCGTGAAGATACAATTCTTGTTAGCATTATGCACATCAATAACGAAATTGGCGTTATCCAAGATATTGCTGAAATTGGCGAAATGTGTCGAGCTAAAAAGATTGTATTTCATGTTGATGCGGCACAAAGTGCCGGTAAAATCACAATCGATTTGCAGAATTTGAAAGTGGATCTTATGTCTTTTTCAGCACATAAAATATACGGACCTAAAGGTATTGGTGCATTATATGTAAGCCGTAAACCACGTGTTCGTTTAGAAGCTCAAACACATGGCGGCGGACACGAACGCGGCATGCGCTCAGGTACTTTACCTACTCACCAAATTGTGGGCATGGGCGAAGCTTTTAAAATTGCTAAAGCTGAGTTAGAGCAAGATTATATTCATGTAACTAAAATGAGAGATCGTCTTTGGGCTGGTATTAGTTCAATGGATCAGGTTTTCATTAACGGCGACGCTGATAAACGCTACCCAGGTAATTTAAACGTTAGCTTTAACTTTGTTGAAGGTGAGTCGTTAATTATGGCGCTTAAAGATTTAGCGGTATCGTCTGGTTCGGCATGTACATCTGCTAGTTTAGAGCCTTCTTACGTGCTACGTGCTTTAGGTTTAAATGATGAAATGGCACATAGTTCAATTCGCTTTAGTTTTGGTCGTTTTACCACTGAAGAAGAAATTGATCACGCAATTAACATTATTCAAAAATCTATTGGTCATTTACGTGACATGTCGCCTCTTTGGGAAATGTTCCAAGACGGTATTGATTTAGATTCAATCGAATGGGCTGCTCACTAGCACCTATTAAACAAGTATTGTTTATCGACTTATTATTAGCTTTTTAGGTAGTAATAAGTCAAAAAAAACAACTTAGGAGAAATATCATGGCTTATAGCGAAAAAGTAATCGACCATTATGAAAACCCACGTAACGTTGGTTCAATGGATAAAACCGACCCTAGTGTAGCAACAGGTATGGTTGGCGCTCCCGCATGCGGCGACGTGATGAAGTTACAACTAAAAATTTCCGCAGACGGCATTATTGAAGATGCAAAATTTAAAACATATGGTTGTGGTTCAGCTATTGCTTCTAGCTCATTAGTAACTGAGTGGGTTAAAGGAAAATCTATTGATGAAGCGGCACAAATTAAAAACACCGCTATCGCTGAAGAATTAGCATTACCACCGGTAAAAATTCATTGCTCAATTTTAGCTGAAGACGCTATTAAAGCAGCAATTGAAGATTATCGTAGTAAAAAAGTTTAGCAATAACAGTTAGTACAATATTAGTTAAAGAGGTATCAGTATGAGTGTTACAATGACACCTGCAGCCACCGAACGAGTAAAATCGTTTATGGATAACCGAGGCAAAGGTCTTGGCTTACGTTTAGGTATAAAAACTACAGGTTGTTCTGGTTTAGCATATGTACTTGAGTTTGTAGACGACCTTAATGAAGATGATGAGCTATTTAGTATCAATGATGTAAATATCATTATCGATACTAAAAGCTTAGTTTATCTATCGGGTATAGAATTAGATTTTACCAAAGACGGTTTAAACGAAGGCTTCAAATTTACCAACCCTAACGCTAAAGGCGAATGTGGTTGTGGTGAAAGCTTTAACGTATAGTTTTACAGGGTTCGGTAAAGACATAACTTTGTTTAGGGTCTGTTGATCTTTCGAGGTTTATTTTTACAGCAAGGTGTTTGATATTTAGACAAGGCAGAGTAAGTGAAGTGTAGCTAGCTACTCGAACATACGATAACGACGTATAAATTTCAAACAGGTACTGCCCTCTGGGTTCATTTAAAACGAATTTACTCATTGCTGTTCGCTTCTTTAATAGAATAACTATTAGACAAAGCTCACATCGCGATTAAATTCGTTTTAAATTGAATAAAATTTAACCCTGAAAGATCAACAGAACCTAGCCCGCCTTTTTGCACTTTGTAGGTATGAGTTTTATTTTTTGTATTAATAACTGGATTTTTAGTGAATTATTTTCAATTATTTGGTTTAGACGACCAATTCGATCTCGATACAATAAAATTAGCTGACGTTTATCAATCATTACAAAAATCGGCTCACCCTGATCGTTTTGCTAATGCTTCATCTCAAGATCAACTGTTAGCTGTTCAAAAGTCATCAATGATAAATGATGCTTATCAAACATTAAAAAATCCAATAGCCCGAGCCAATTACACGTTAAGATTACGCGGCACTGAAATGCCCAATGAACAAGCATCGTTTAGCGATACCTCTTTTTTGATGCATCAAATGGAACTACGTGAAATGTTATCTGAGATCAAAGACTCAAATGATATTGAATCAGCCATTTCAAGCGCAAGCCAAACATTAGCAACAGAATACGACAATCTTTTCAAAGTAATGCAAACACAAATAAATGAAAATACCTCAGAATCTAATTCATTAGCGTGCGAAAACTTGCGTAAGCTTAAATTTTATCAAAAACTTAACATAGAGTTAGAACGTCTTGAAGACTCTTTATTAAATGATTAATTAAAAGATCCCTTATGGCATTATTACAAATAGCAGAACCTGGACAAAGCAGCGTACCACACGATCATAAGCTTGCAGCAGGCATAGATTTAGGTACAACCAACTCACTAGTGGCCAGTGTAAAGAGTGGCTTAGCTGACACATTACAAGATGAACAAGGCGTAGATATCCTTCCTTCTGTTGTGAGTTATCAAAAGGATGCGACTTTAGTCGGTAATGCCGCAAAAGTGTTCTCTGTTAACGATCCTGGAAATACCATTGTTTCTGCAAAACGCTTAATTGGTCGTTCGTTAAGTGATATTCGATCTAAATATCCTTCTTTACCTTATGATTTTTGTGGTAGCGAAAACCACCCAGAAATTAATACACGTAGTGGAGCGATAAACCCTGTTCAAGTTTCTGCTGAAATTCTTAAAACACTTGCTGCCCGTGCTGAACAAGTATTAGGTGGAGAACTTAAAGGCGTGGTGATAACCGTGCCTGCTCATTTTGATGATGCACAACGTCAAAGTACAAAAGATGCGGCTAAATTAGCTAGTGTTAATGTATTGCGTTTGTTAAACGAACCTACTGCCGCTGCAGTAGCGTATGGTTTAGATACTAAACACGAAGGTAAGCAACAAGGCGTTATTGCGGTTTATGATTTAGGTGGTGGAACCTTTGATATTTCGATATTACGTTTAAATAAAGGTGTATTTGAAGTACTTGCCACTGGTGGCGATGCTGCATTAGGTGGCGATGATTTTGACGTAACACTTGTTGATCACCTGATTGAAAAAGCAAACCTTAAAAGACCTTTATCGCGAACGTTAGAGCGTCAATTATCACAACAAGCCTGTAAAGCTAAAGAGCAATTAAGTCAGCAAAACTTTACTGATATTACTTTATCGTTTGAAAATGGCGATCAGTGGCAGGGCACTTTAACGAAAGATACTTTTAATAGCTTAATTGCCGGCTTAGTAAATAAAACCTTACGAGCTTGTAAACGCACCTTAAAAGACGCTGAGGTTAGCACCGAAGAAGTACTTGAAGTTATTATGGTGGGTGGTTCTACTAGAGTCCCATTAGTACGCGAAGAAGTTGAAAAGTATTTCAAAAAAATACCTCTAACGTCAATCGACCCAGATAAAGTCGTTGCCGTTGGCGCGGCTATACAAGCCGATATTCTTGTTGGAAATAAACCTGATAGCGACATGTTGCTACTTGACGTTACGCCGTTATCATTAGGTTTGGAAACCATGGGCGGTTTGGTTGAAAAAATTATTCCACGCAATACCACTATTCCGGTAGCTAAAGCGCAAGAATTTACCACTTTTAAAGACGGTCAAACCGCAATGGCTGTTCATGTTTTACAAGGTGAGCGTGAACTAGTTGAAGATTGTAGATCGTTAGCTCGTTTCGAATTACGCGGCATCCCGGCTATGACTGCAGGCGCTGCACACATTCGTGTAACCTTTAAAGTGGATGCTGATGGTTTATTACAAGTGTCTGCAATGGAAAAATCAACGGGTGTTGAATCAAGCATAGAAGTTAAGCCATCATTTGGCTTAGAAGAGCAGCAAATAGCCTCTATGTTGCAAGCATCAATGAGTAATGCAAAACAAGATATAGAAGCGCGCATGGTAAAAGAGCAACAAGTTGAAGCTGCTCGCGTTATAGAGTCAGTTCAATCAGCCATTGCCGCTGATGGACATTTGCTAAATACCGATGAACTTAACACCATTAACGTCGCAATTAATACGTTAACTCAGGTAATAGAATCAAACCAAGCTGATGATATTGAATCAGCTATTGAAACATTAAACGAAAGCACCGCTATTTTTGCTGAAAGACGTATGGATTCGTCCATCAAAACAGCACTAGCCGGACATTCAGTAGACGAGGTTTAGTAACAAAATGCCAAAAATTATATTTTTACCGAACGAAGAGCTTTGCCCCGATGGTGCTGTATTAGAAGCAGAAAATGGCGAGAGTGTGCTTAACGTCGCACTAAAAAATGATATCGGTATTGAACACGCATGTGAAAAAGTATGTGCATGTACTACCTGTCATATCATTATTCGTGAAGGTATTGACTCAATAGAAGAAAGCGATGAACTAGAAGAAGACATGCTTGATAGAGCATGGGGTTTAGAGCCAGATTCTCGTTTAGGTTGTCAAGCGATAGTAGGTGACGTAGATCTTGTTGTTGAAATCCCTAAATACACGGTAAATATGGTATCTGAAAACCATTAATATTTATTGATAAGTGAGAAAAAAGGGAAAACAGCAATGTTTTCCCTTTTATTTTTATAGATTTCTCGTTAATAGAAAATTATACCTGTAGTAGTAAATTTATGAGTAAAGTATCCCATGAAAGCTTTAGCCAATCGTTAAATATTAAGCCTCAAAAAGCTCCGTATTTAAATGTAAATAACAAAATACCCGCTACAGTTAACGCGGCAATTTTTTCGACATACAAGGTGAACGCACAAGCAATTGAGGATTTATGTCATTATATTGAAAACAATTTAAGCGATATAATTTTATTACCAGAATTATTTTTTGTAACAGATAAAAGTTCATTACATGATGCTGAGCAACTTAAAAAATGTGAAGAATTAGGTCAGCAATTAATCAGTCAAGTAAGTGCCGAGCTCAGGGCTTTTCAATACGTATGTACTAGTTTAATTATTGATGGGGCTCATCAAGCGGTATTAATCAATGAGCACGGAATATATGCTCAACAGCAGCAAATACATTTTTGTGAAAGGCTTGCATGGACGTTATTATCAGAAACTTTAGCGATAATAGAATTACCTTTAGAACAGGGACATATTACACTCGCCATGCTTACTGGTGATGATGCAAATACTAATCAAATAGTTAGCCTAGCCGCCAGAGAGAATATTCATGCTTTGTTAGTGCCTTTTGATATTCAAGAGTCTTGTGAGGTTGAAGATATACTTATTTTTTCTGCTCTTAAACACAAAATCTGTGTAGTTGCCGCGAGCAAGGAAAAAAGCTTTGTTAAAAAGGCTTTGTCGATAAATTCATCTGGTATTAATGTTTCAGAAAGTGTTTCACATAAAAATAATACCAACAATATCTTTAAGAAAAACAAAGTTAAACAGCATAAATCTACCGGATTTATTGCTACGTTTGTGAACAAATCAATTCAAAATGATTCACTTACGTTTTTAAAGCCTGAACCTCTGACTAATTTTAATATGCAGCCCTCAGTTAAACGTCAAAATGGAAAAATTACTAAAGCACTTATTCATCCTACAGTAGGTACAAATAAAGCTTAGATTCAAATAAAATGTTTATTCTTCGAATGTTTCTTTCCAAAAGTTATGAGATATTTTATTAATCAAATTAGATTCTGCATTCATCAATATAGCAAAGCCAACCTTTAGTTCAGGTGAATAACCTATTGCTGCTCTAAATCCTTGAACCCAGCCAGAATGGTAGATAATAGTCCCTTTTTCAAATTGATAAATTCTCCAACCATAACCATAGTAAGCGTCTTTTAGACTTTCTTTCCAGTATCGGTGTCTTAAGTCTTTTTTAGTTTTAATTCTTGGGATTCTTAATTCTGCTAATAAACTTGGTGATAATAATTCAGGGTTATTGCCCATATTGGCGTTCAGCCACTTGGCCAAATCGGTAATGCTAGCATTAACGCCAGCGGCAGGGGCTACTTTGTAATAGTCGGGGGTTACTTTTACCGGATGCCAAATATTTCTTTTAATATTTTTGCCATATTTATCTTTTTTTCCGGTCTTTTTACTTCTGATCAATACGTGAGGTTTAGCTGTATTTTTATTGTTTACAAAATTATCTATCCCAATTGAGGTGTTATTCATTTTTAAAGGGGTAAAAAGTCTTTCTTGAAGTATATTTGCGTAGTTTTGCGATTGACTATTTTCAATTGCGAATTGTAAAAATCCATAAGCAATATTTTGATACCCGTAACAAATACCCGGTTTACAAATAGGAGTGACTCGGTTAAATCTCCCAATAATTTTAGCCATGCTCCAATTTTCATGAAGCATATTATCGTATGCGTTTGGCATTAAGCCACTCGAATGACTAAGTATATGTTTGAGTTGTATTTTTTTTGCAGCATCTTTCGGCGCTAATAAAAAATTAGGAATATATTTAGTAATAGGATCAGATAAATTTAGGCGTTTTTCTTGCGCTAACATAGTGGTAATAGTTGCTGCAAAGGGTTTAGATACCGAAGCTAAGCGAAAAACTGTATTAGTATCTATTTTTTGGGTTTTATTTTTATCGGTATAACCAAACGTTTCTAATAAAACCAAGTTGTCATTTTTGATAATAGCAAATGCAGCGCCCGGGATATTGTGTTTTTTAAGGTCGCTAATAATCCCTTTAGAAAGCTTTTTTTCTAATTCTGTTAAATTATTACTAAAAGAGGAGAATGAAAAAAAAGAACAACAAAAAACAAAGGTAAAAATAATACGAAGCATGATACAACTAACCTTTAAGTAAATCGAATTTTACTTATACCAACTGAATTAATGTAAATCTAAATGACTAATTAATTATTTTAATTGGTATTGATGCTAAATACAGATAAAAATAAAGCAGAAGTTTATATTATTTTTTGGGGTTTAACGAATGTTCTTTAGATTTTTTTACCGAAATTATTGTTAAATATAGGTAAATTAGACGGTGAACGATCAACAGCCTAGTTAAGAAATGATAAACCTAGAGGCGTATCAATTCTTAACTAGATTTTGTTTGAGAATATTAGGGTCTGTTGATCTTTCGAGGTTATTTTTACAGCAAGGTGTTTGATATTTAGACAAGGCAGAGTATGTGAAGTGTAGCTAGCTACTCGAACATACGATAACGACGTATAAATTTCAAACAGGTAC
>Ga0209303_1002170_pt1 | contig 10599 bp, 9 predicted proteins | sample SidtaG_3_FD_187449 | JGI IMG/M metagenome (GOLD analysis project Ga0209303, IMG submission 187449) | Marine algal microbial communities from Sidmouth, United Kingdom - Sidmouth_Asex1 metaG (SPAdes) (version 2) | ecosystem: Host-associated > Algae > Red algae > Unclassified | place: Sidmouth... | reverse complement strand
GCAACGGTCGACGAAGCGGCGAACGAGCCGGGCTTGGACGGTGGCAGCGCGTTCGAGCGCTACCTGGCCATCGCCGATCGGCTGCCGCGGGCGGCCGGTGCGTCGCACAGCGTGCACCGCGCCCACTTGGGCGAGCTGGTCGACGACATCGATGTGTTCGTGCTGGACGGATTCGGCGTGCTGAACGTCGGGCACGAGCCGATCGCGGGTGCGGCGCTGCGCATCGCCGAACTCAAGCGTGCCGGCTGCCAGGTACGCGTGCTGACCAACGGCGCGACGATGTCCACCGACGTGACCTGCGGCAAGTACGCTCGCTGGGGCATGGACATCGCGCGCGCCGACGTGGTGTCCAGCCGCGATGCGCTGGCGCGAGCGCTGCACGGCTCCAGACTGAACTGGGGCTTCATGGGGCTGCCGGCCAGCGACCTGCCCTCGCTGGTGAACGAGGCGGTGCTGCTCGGCGACGATGCGCGGGCCTACGCGGCGGTGGACGGGTTCGTGCTGCTGGGTGCCGGTGACTGGAGTGCGGATCGGCAGGCGCTGCTGGTGGCGGCACTGCGCGAACGCGCACGTCCGGTGATGGTCGGCAATCCGGATCTGACCGCGCCCTTCCCGGACGCGTTCTCGTTCGAGCCCGGCTGGTACGCGCATGCGCTGCAGGATGCCGGCGTGGCGGTGCCGCGATTCTTCGGCAAGCCGTTCGGGAACGCGTTCGAGCCGGTGCTGGAAACGCTGGACCGGCCTGTCGATCCGTCGCGCATCGCGATGGTGGGCGATACGCTGCACACCGATATCCTGGGCGGGGCGGCGGCCGGCTGGCGCACGGTGCTGGTCACCGGGCACGGCCTGCTGCGATCGCTGGACGTGGAACGGAGCATCGAACGAGCGGGTATCCGGCCCGACTGGATCGTGCCGACGACCTGAATCGCGGTCCGCACGGCGCCCCCGTCGCCGCTGGACGGGCAATCAGACCAGCTGCAGATAGTCGAGGATGGCGTCGACGTCCAGCCGACGTTCGGCCGCCCGCTGGCCGGCGAGTTGAAGCCAGTCCAGCGTCTGCAGCACCGTGTCGGCCTGATCGCCGCCACCCTGCAGCGACTGCGCGACCCGTTCGCGCGCGATGCGCAGACGGTGTTCGGAGGCGGCGTCCGAGCGCACGGTGTCGCCGGTTCGCGACAGCACGTCGGCCGGTGTCAGTGATTCCTGCCAGCTCAGGTCGGCGAACCGATCCTGCCAGATGCGCAGGCGTTCCGCGGTTTCCTCGAGGTGCACCAGCAACGCGCTCACCGATTGCCCTCGCCACGACGGGCCGATCGTGGCGACCGCCTCGCTGAGCGCATCGGCACCGGTGCGCAGGGTGTCCAGATCATCGATCAGCGCGGTGCGAAAGGCCGTGAAGTCGCGCATCGCGGTCGCGGCCAGGGTCTCCGAGCCCAGCACCGAGGCCAGCTCACGCGCGTAGCCGACGATCGTGTTCAGCGCGTTCCAGTCGGTTCGCAGGCCGCGATAGCCCGTGCCCAGCGCACGCCGGTACTCGGTGTTGTTCACGAACAGCTCGCGAAAGCGCAGGACCTTGACCAGCTGCGACAGGTGACGGCGGTGCTGCTCGTCCAGTTGAGCCGGCTTCTCGACGCTGAACTCCATGAACTGTCGGCGGGCATGGAAATAGTCCTGATCGATGACGGCCAGGTCGCCGTGCACCCCGCCCAGATCGTCCATCAACTGCAGCAGCTCGCTCTTGCCGGGTACCTTGTCCAGCACGAACACCGCTTGCAGCGCCGCGAACTCGTCCTCGAGCAACTGTGCCTGATGTCGCGCACGTCGAAGCAGGTGCGTGGTCGATTCGTAGGCCAGATCCGCATGACGGGCGGCCTCGATGGCCGTGGGTGCCTTGTCGATGAGCTCGATGATGCCGCCCAGCCGGGCCAGCTGGGTGACCGTGAACACATGGCCCGCGAACAATCTGCTGACGGTGGTGCAGCGCTGCGCCTGGGCGATGACCAGGCGCCAGCGGTCGATGCGCTCGGGCAGTTCGCCCATCTGACCGAACGCGATGTGATCGAGACCGCGCGAGGCAAGCTTCGCCGAGCAGCTGCGCAGGCGGGCGGTGCTGTCGGTACCGTTCGAGGTGCCTCCGGCCGCCGTCATCGGATGGGCAGATCGAGGCGGTACCAGCTGCCGTACGCCCTGAAGTTGCTCCAGCGACAGCTCGCCGGCCAGTGCCATGGCCAGCGGCGCATCGAAGCGCTCGGGCAGTGCCGGCAGCGTCGGGCCGTCCGACGGGTCGTGCAGGAAGCTGGCGTCGGCGTTGCCGATCGCGATCTCGAAGGCCAGGTCGAGCCCGGCGATCGGGGCGATGGCGGCGGCCAGTCGGGCGAAGTAGTCCGCCAGGAGCTCATCGCGCTCCAGGGCGGGCAGCTGCACGTCGAAGGTGGTCCGGCAGTGGGCGATCGCCTGCCGGTTCTGATCCGGCACGGTGTCCTCGATGCGCAATCGAGGCCCCTTGCCGTCCTGTTCGGTGATCAGCAGCGAGGGGTACATGAGGACCGGCGCGTCCAGACCGTCCGCGCGCAGGAAGCCTGCGACCAGGTACAGACGACGCTCGTCGCGCTGGCGCACCAGTGCCGCCTCGACCACGGCGGCGCGCAGCCGCTCGCGCAGCGTGGATGCCGAGTGACGGGTCAGCAGATTGCCGCTGGTACGCGGTCCGCGCCGGCGCGGCTGCGCGGCGGTGATCGACTGCACCCGCGCCTGAGACCGTGCTGGCGAGGCGGGGGGCGGCTCGTCTTGCGTGCTGCTGCGCGAGACCAGTTCGGGGGATGCGCAGGCGAGCAGGTCGAAATGACCGTGCGGATGAGCGAGCACGTCGGCCAGCGCGAGCGGCGAATGGGGCAGCAGCAGCATGTCGCTGTCGCGCTCGCCCCAGGCCAGCGCACGCGCCACGCCCGGCGCGCGATCGCTGGCCCGGCGGCGAGGCGTGACGGAGTCGCTGTCGTCAGACATGGGCAAACCGGCGTTCCGGAAGGTAGACGAGAGTCATGCAGATGCCGACATCAGAAATCGGGCCACGTTGCCGAAACGTACACTGGCGTGCGCCCCGGGTAACGAGCGAAGTGAGAACTGCCTGTTGTCCGTGGGCCTGTCCGGCTCGGGAATTGTTCGCGCCGCCGATGGTCTCATCGCACGTCACCGCACACGAGGACCGCTCCACCATGCTCGACTGGATGAAGATAGCTGGCATTCGCTCCAGCGAGATTACCGACCGTGCGGTGTTCGAGCAGCGCCGGCGGCTGATCCGCGCATCGCTGGCCACCGGCGTGGGCGGCGTCATCGGTGCCGGCGCGTCCGCAGCGTACGGCAAGGCCTTGCCGATGCCGGTCGAATCCAGCGAGTGGACCACCGACGAGGAGCTGACCTCCAAGGACACGGCGACCAGCTATAACAATTTCTACGAACTGGGCACCGACAAGGGGGATCCGAAGCGCAACGCCGACCGCTTGACCACGGATCCGTGGAGCGTGGTCGTCGAAGGCGAGTGCAGCAAGCCGGGAACGTTGACGCTGGAGGACATCCTCGCCCCCCACGCGGTCGAGGAGCGCATCTACCGGATGCGCTGCGTGGAGGCGTGGTCGATGGTGATCCCCTGGAACGGCTTTGCGCTGGCCGACCTGCTGAAGCGCTTCGAGCCTACCGGCAAGGCGAAGTACGTGGCCTTCGAGACCGTGGTGCAGGACAGCATGCCGGGCATCAGCCGACCGGTGCTCGACTGGCCGTATCGCGAGGGATTGCGCATGGACGAGGCGATGCACCCGCTCGCGTTCATGTCGATCGGCATCTACGGGGACGAGCTGCCGAACCAGAACGGGGCACCGCTGCGACTGGTGGTGCCGTGGAAGTACGGCTACAAGAGCATCAAGTCGATCGTGAAGATCCGCTTCCAGGAGGAGCGGCCCGAAACCAGCTGGAACCTGTCCGCGCCCAACGAGTACGGCTTCTTCAGCAACGTCAATCCGGACGTCAGCCACCCGCGCTGGCCCCAATCGAAGGAGCGACGCCTGTCCGGCGATGCCGGCGGGTTCGCCGCGCTGTTCCAGCCGAAGATCGATACCCGGTTCATGAACGGCTACGCCGACGAGGTGGCCTCGCTGTACGACGGCATGGACCTGTCGAAGAATCACTGAGCCGCACTCGCCGATAGCGACGCGATGCGACAGCGTTCAGGGGGGGGTGACGATGTGGCAGGCCGCATGACCGGCCAGGCTGTGCCGGGCGAATCGCCGGCTGCGGCAGGCGGCGTGACGTCGTCGCGCCGCCCGTTCGGCAATGCACTTGCCGATGCACTCGCAAGGCTGCTCCAGCGGGCGATCGCGCTCGGTGACGCCTTCGCGCGCGGTCGGGCCCTGAAGCCGTTGGTGTTCGTGTCGTCGCTGCTGCCGCTGGCGTGGCTGGTCTACCTCCTGTTCACCGGAGGCCTGGGTGCCAACCCGATCGAGTCGCTGACCGATCGCACCGGTGAGCTGGGCTTGCGATTGCTGCTGCTCAGCCTGATGGTGACGCCACTGCGCTTCGCCATCCACCGTACCTGGCCGCTGAAGCTGCGACGCATGCTGGGGCTGTTCGCCTTCTTCTACGTGGTCCTGCACGTAGCGGTATGGAGCCTGCTGGACCAGCGGCTGAATCTTTACGACATGTGGGCAGACCTGATGGAGCGGCCCTACATCCTGGCAGGCTTCATCGGTTTCGCGATCCTGCTGCCGCTGGCGGCCACCTCCACCAGGCGCATCGCCCGGCGCATGAAGATGCGCTGGTTCGCGCTGCACCGGCTGGTCTATATCGGTGCGGCGGCGGCCGTCGTGCACTTCGTGTGGCTGACCAGGGGCGATCAGATAGAGCCCTTCGTCTACCTGGCGATACTCGTCGGGCTTTACCTGATCCGCTTCGCGCGGATGCTCAAGACCGCCTGACCGGTCCGTGATCGGACCGGAGTCGCCGATCCCGTGTGCGCCTGGGCACGTCCCCGCGCACGTGCAGCGCGCGCATGGGCGGGCGATGGCGCCCGCCCGTGCTCGTCCCGGGGTTACGAGGGCAGCAGATCCTTCACGGTGTCACGCTCCGAACCCAGTTCGGCGGCGCTTTCACTCATCTTGCCGCGGATGAAGTCGTCCACGTCCAGGTCCTTCACGATCGAGTAGTCGCCGCCGGAACAGGTGACCGGGAACGAATACACCAGGCCTTCCTCGATGTCGTAGCTGCCGTCGCTGGGCACCGCCATGCTGGTCCAGTCGCCGTCCGAGGTGCCCCGGATCCAGGTGGCCATGTGATCGATGGTGCCGTTGGCCGCCGAGGCCGCGCTGGAGCTGCCGCGCGCCGCGATGACCGCCGCACCCCGCTTGGCGACCGTCGGGATGAACGTCTCGCGCGCCCACTCCTGGTCCACCGCGTCGGTGGCAGGCTTGCCGTTCACGGTGGCATGCGTCAGGTCCGGCACCTGGGTGGTCGAGTGGTTGCCCCAGATGGTCATGCGCTTGATGTCGGCGACGGTGCAGTCGGCCCGGGCGGCCAGCTGACTCATGGCACGGTTGTGGTCGAGGCGGGTCAGCGCGGTGATGTTGCGCGGATCCAGCCTGGGCGCGTTCGCCTTCAGGATGTAGGCATTGGTGTTGGCCGGGTTGCCGACCACCAGGATGCGAGCATCCGGCCTCGCCACCTCGTTGACCACCTTGCCCAGCGTGGAGAAGATCTTGCCGTTGTCGGTGATCAGATCGCTTCTCTCCATGCCGGGACCCCGCGGCTTGGCGCCGACGAACAGGGCGGCGTCGATATCGCCGAAGGCGGTCGTCGCATCGTCGGTGCAGATCACCTCGCTCAGCAGCGGGAAGGCGCAATCGTCCAGCTCCATGCGTACCGACTCGAGCAGGCCGAGTGCCGGCGTGATCTCCAGCAGCTGCAGGGCGATCGGCTGATCCTTGCCGTACAGGTCGCCGTTGGCGATGCGGAACAGCATCGAGTAGCAGATCTGACCGGCTGCGCCGGTGACGGCAATTCGCTTGGGCTGGGTCATGGGGTCTTGTCCGGTGGGTAAAAGGGCGGTTGCAGGAGGCCGACCATGCGGCATGCCGCGGCCGACGAGGCAGGCACGCGAAAAATCGCGCGAAGCGTAGCACAGAGGCTGTGGTAGCCTCCCGCGGCTCACTGTCGTGCAAGCGCAGCCGAGCCATCCTGCCGACGTCTGCCGAGAACCCGTTCCATGCGATGTCCGTTCTGCGGCGCGATCGATACCCGCGTGGTGGATTCGCGGCTCGTCGGGGATAGCGACCAGGTGCGCCGCCGTCGTGAGTGCAACGACTGCGAAGAACGCTTCACCACGTACGAAAGTGCCGAGCTGAACCTGCCGCGGGTGATCAAGTCGCGCGGCAACCGGGAGCCGTTTTCGGAGGCGAAGCTGCAATCCGGCTTCCAGAAGGCGCTGCAGAAGCGCCCGGTCAGCGTCGACGCGATCGACCGGGCGGTCAGCCGGGTGCGTCATCGCTGCCTGACCGCCGGCGAGCGCGAGATCGATGCGCAGCGCATCGGCGGGTGGGTGATGGACGAGCTGAAGCAGCTGGACGAAGTCGCCTACATCCGCTTCGCCTCGGTGTACCGTCGGTTCGAGGACGCCGCGGCGTTCCGCGAGGCGCTCGATACGTTGCAGCGCAGCGAGACGCCGCCGAAGGTGGACGCGAATCAGCTGTCGCTGCTGGAGGAGGCGGCCGAGCAGGGCGCGCGTGCGCGGAACGCCGATTCGCCCGCGGTCGGCGGCAAGCGGACCAAGCGCGCGGGCAAGCGCTAGTGTCCTGTCCCGGAGATACCCTGGCTCCCAGAGGCTGCGTGCGCCCGCCCGGCAAGGCGCCTCGACGAAGGCGTGCTGGAGCACGTCGAGCAGAGGCAACGCGGGCGGGTGGGCGCACACAGCCTCCCGAAGGGCGAGCCTGGCAGCGCCGATGCCTGCGTTGTTCTCGTTCGGAGTACTCCAGTACCCCTTCACTCGAACGCCTTGTCCTCGGCGCTGCCGGGCTCGCTGGGAGGCAGGGTATCTCTGGGACAGGACACTAGGCCGTCGACTCGATGCACGCAAGCTCGGGTCGATGCACGCAAACTCGGGGTGGGGGGCGAACCTGCCCGGACTGCACACGATCACCCCGATGCGTAGCGCACCCGCGTCATCGCGTCGGTATACCGACCCTTCACTCGAAATTGGAGAGCTGCTTCTTGTCCACCATCGTCGTTGCCCGAAAGGGTTCGCAGGCCTGCATTGCCGCCGATACACTGACCACCTTCGGCGAGGTTCGACTCGGCCACGAGCTGGATGTGAATCACTCGAAGATCCAGAGCTTCGGGCGTACCCACATCGGCATCGTCGGCAGCGCTGCCCACACGCTGGTGGCCGAACGTGCGTTCCGGGACAAGGACGTGCAGGCTGACTTCAGCGACCGTGACACCACGTTCGACACGCTGCTGCGGTTGCATCCGGTCCTGAAGGAGCGCTACTTCCTGAATCCGAAGGATGCGGACGAGGATCCGTACGAAGCCAGCCAGATGGATGCGGTGTTCGTGAACCCTAACGGCATCTTCGCGTTGTACAGCCTGCGCGAGGTGTACGAGTACACCCGCTTCTGGGCGGTCGGTTCGGGAGCCAGCTACGCGCTCGGCGCCATGCACGCGGTCTATTCCACGGCCAGGAATGCGCGGGATGTGGCGCGAGCCGGGGCCGAGGCTGGAGCGGCATTCGACGTCTCCTCGCAGTTGCCGCTGACACTCAAGAGCGTGAAGCTTGCAGACGATTGAGAGAGGGCGACGACTCGGCGGCGTCCGGAGGAATCGGCTTTTACGGATGCAATGCACCCGGCAACAATTCGCACGGACAGGGTCAGAAATTCAACGCCGCGAGCCGCCCTGATGAGCCGGGACCGAACCGCTCTATCTTGAAGGCACGCCATGATGAGACGTGGTTTCGCAACGAGAGGTAGATGTCATGAACGCAGATCAGATGAAGGGCAAGTGGAAGGAAATGACCGGGTCGGTCAAGTCTCAGTGGGGCGATCTGACGGACGACGATGTCACCGAGGCGGCGGGTGAGCGCGACAAGCTGGCCGGGAAGATCCAGCAGCGTTATGGCAAGACCAAGGAAGAGGCCGAGCGCGAAGTCGACGAGTTCATGGCCAAGCACTGAGTCTTTTCGACCGGCTGACGACGGGCGATGGTACCCGGGCGAACGATCCGTTCGCCCGGGTCGTCGCTCGGATCTTGCTGGACGTCGCTTGCATCGCCTGGCAGACGGCGCCGATCAGGCGGGCCAGGGTAGACCGAAGTCTCGTCGCTTGATCTTCGCCATGCGCCCGTCCGGGTGGTGCCAGACCAGGCCTTCGATGCGGTGGTCGGACAACCATGCGGCCAATGCCTCATGTCCTGTCGGTGCATCCGTGTACCGATCGAGCATCGCGTGGCGCAGCAGCAGGTGCTCTTCCACCCCGTCGGGGTTGCCTTGCACCTTGGGCCCGATCAGCTCGTAGGTACCCGCGATGGGCGGTTCTTCCTGATGGCGTGCGATGGCGTCGCGATGCCACTTGTCCTCGTCGACGATCGGTACCCAGCCGGTGCGCTTTCCGGTCGTCTCGTCGAACGACTCCTCCATGAAGTCCGCAGGCGGTGATTTCCCCTTCTTGACCTCACGCCGCTTCCACCAGGCACCGTCCCGGTACAGGCAGGAAGTGCCATCCACCTTGCGGATCGCGACGCCTTCACCCGCCTGAACCCACGCACATTCCGGATTGGGCTCGTCGAGCACGCGTGACATGTCGGCGGGGTCGCGGCGGAACAGGGTGGGGATCTTCTTCACGGTATCGGTGGTCTTCCATGGTGATCGGTGAAAAGGTCGGTCGACGGTCAGGGCGAACTGCCGGCATCTTTCTGCCAGCCGATACGCTCCAGCATATCGTCATCGGCCGCATGACCGGGGGAACAGTACCTGCTGCTGATGTACCCGGGCTGAAATTGGCGCGGGATGCTGTCGTCGAATTTCAGTTCATGGAGGGAACAGAAAAGAAGCTCGACCTCGCTGACGCTGCAGTGTTCGATGGAAAACTTGGAAAGCCTGGAATACGAGAAGCGGCAGTGGGCAAGCTTGCATCGTTCGAAACGGATGTTTCGCAGAGAGCAGAGCTCGAAGTGGACATTCGTCAACTGGCAATCGGAGAAGCGCAGTTCCAGCACCAGCGAGCGACTGATCGATATCGATGTCCAGCAGGCGTTCGAGACATGTATCGCGTTACGGTCGACTGTGGAGAAGCTTTCGCTATCCAGCGAGCGAGCGGTAGTGGCTCTCGATGCTCGCGAGTCGAAATGTCCGACACCCAGTCCGCCTGCCGGAACCCCGGCCAGCGTTTCAGCGGTTGTTCTTTCGCTTGCAAGGCGTTCCCTGCTTGTCGATCCAGCTGCGCCGGTATCGTCGGGTCCCCTTCGTCCCCAAGACGGTCGAACGTCCGTGTCGGCGTTCTCCGTGTCCAGCGGAAGCCTTCCCGGGGAAAACGCTGCGCGCAGGCCTGCCCTCTCGATGGTCATCTTCGCTTCTCCCCGCCTGTGATGTCGACGAGTGAAACGAAAGTGGAGCAGATCTCGTCCGCCGAGGCTATTGGGGTTTACCCTAAGATTCCCCGTTCGTTGCAGACTTGTAGTGAAGTGACCAGGTATTCGGCTCCGAATCGGACGACTCCCCGAAGCAGGCTTGCAGTCGTCGGCTTTGCAAACCTGTCCGCGGATGGCTCAATCGCCGGCATTGCCCATCAATACCCCCATCCCGCCATCCACGCGCAGATCGACGCCGGTGATGAACGAGGCGGCATCGGAGGCCAGGAACAGCGCTGCCTCGGCCACTTCCCAGCCGGTGCCTTGTCTTTTCATCGGTACCCGCGCCGCGCGTTCCGCACGCACCCGGGCCTGATCCTGTCCCGGTGCGATGATCTGCGTGACGTGCGGTGTGTCGATCATCCCGGGCAGGACGCAATTGGCACGAACGCCGCGCGCGGCGTATTCGATCGCCACGCTGCTCGACAGCCGGCACAGCGCCGCCTTGGACACTTCGTAGGCGATGTAGGGGTAGGGGCCGTTGCGCACCGCGGCCAGCGTGGACACGTATACGATCGATCCACCGCCTTCTTCGAGCAGAGGCAGCGCGGCCCGGGTCAAGTGGAACGCGGCATCCAGGTTGATGGCGAACACTCGCTGCCAGTCAGCCTCGTCGGTCGTCTCGATGCCGCCGCGGATGCTGGTGCCGATGTTGAAGTGCAGGATGTCGAGGCCGCCGAGTGCGTCTCGTGCTGCCTTGATCATGACGACGGCGGCATCCGGATCGGTCATGTCGCGCACATGCGGGTACGCCTCGCCGCCTTCCTCGCGGACCAGTCGGACGGTCGCGGCCGCGGCCTGCTCGTCCCGATCGACGCACAGCACGCTGGCGCCTTCGCGCGCGTACAGCACGGCGGCCGCCTTGCCGTTGCCCCAGCCCGCTCCGACCGACCCGGCGCCGATGACCGCGACCCGCTTGCCGGCGACGCGTCCGCTGCC
>Ga0209303_1002165_pt1 | contig 10617 bp, 12 predicted proteins | sample SidtaG_3_FD_187449 | JGI IMG/M metagenome (GOLD analysis project Ga0209303, IMG submission 187449) | Marine algal microbial communities from Sidmouth, United Kingdom - Sidmouth_Asex1 metaG (SPAdes) (version 2) | ecosystem: Host-associated > Algae > Red algae > Unclassified | place: Sidmouth... | reverse complement strand
CCGCATGCTTGGAGCCTTTGTGGCCGACGGCGCCGCGCACGGCAGGAAGGGGGCCTCAGAGCCCCCCTTGGGGTCCCTCGACACGCTTGAAGCTGACTTTGGTCACAGGGCTATGATGAACAGCCTCAAGGATGACATGAGCAAGCGCCCTCGCTACTCAAGCGACCAGCGCACGGCCATGCGGCGGCGGGCTGCTGAGGATGGCCTGCAAGCTGCACAATGGGGGGCTTCTTCGGTGAAGATATTGGGCTCGGCCAGCCTCTATTTTGGGGTCATGTCATTGCCGCTGAAGTGAGCCGCCGTACACTACGTGCAGCTGTCTGACGGTCCGATCCTTAACAAGGTCAAGGGGGCGATGGACGAAATTATCGTCGAGAAGGCCTACCACGGAGGCTCCGTGTCGATCCAGGAATTCACGACGGAATAAGTGTGCGCCAAGTTGATGGGTTGCGCCGGGCGGGCCGAACTTCAGCTGTCTTCGGTGCTGAAATCGATGCGCCAATTCATTTAGGAGATACGCAAAGAGGAGAAGAACCTGAGGACTTTCTTTCATCCGGGACAGTGTGGGTCACCTCGCCGGCCTACAAGCGCGGAAATCCTTGATTCATGAGGCGTAGGTCATAGTAAACACGGTTTGCATGTTTGAAGCCTCTGAAGAACCAGAACACTGACATCAGCTATGCACAGCAAACGCCTAGGCTGACCGCAACGGAACATCAGCATCCACAGGCGACGTAGGGCGTTGAAAAGACCCATTCCGACCAAGTCAGGCGCCTACATGGTATTGTTGCCAATGCAGATCATGAAGAGCGCAACCCTCACTCCAATTCGTCCAAGCCGCTTACGCAACCGCAAAGCAAAGCAACATATAGGCTGTCACAGACATACCCGCGCCGCACGGCCACGCATGATGACAGACAAGGACCCAAAAAAACAGATACGGTCGCAGTTCCATATGTCTGGGGTCGTCCATGTCTTGCACCTCATCAAAAGCCCAATGTGAAGAAGCGTGCATGACCGACGCGTGCAAGTTGGTCTGTGTGACTGCGGGAAAGGTCGCAAAAACGTGACCCGAGCGCGGCGCCATGGCCATGTCATGATCCCATGTATGCCGATGTAGACGGTCAGCGCCCATAAGCGAATATCTCGGCGGATTGTTGTCCGTAAGCTCTCTGCATGGGAGCAACAGATGCGCCAGGTCCTCAGCTACGACGTTCATTAAGACAAGGTATGAGTGTGTTGCACTGAAGAAAGATAGTCAACGCGCCGCGTACAACCCATCTTCCGTGTGAATAGGGCTGAAGATGGGAGGCACCTCATCGGAAGCCCAATGTGAGGCCAGAATCGATACCGATGCTTGCCAGGTACCCTTTGTGACCGCTGGGAAGGTGGCAAAATTGAGCCCCGACCACAGTGCCACGGCCAGGTCTTGATTGCATGTATGCCGATGTAGACGTGACGGCTCATGTGGAAATATATCGGCGGTTTGTTGTCCGTGAGCTCTCTGCATGTGAGCAGCAGATGCGCCAAAGCCTCAGCTCTGACGTTCATGGCCGCAAGGTACAAGTGTGTTGCACTGAAGGAAGATAGTCAACGCGCCGCGTACGGTCCTTTTTCCGCGTGAGTAAGCCTCAAGATGGGGGACACCTCATGAATAGCCAAGTGTGAGGCCATCATTTATACCAATGCATGCCGGCTACTGTGTGTGTCCGCGGTGCAGGTCACGGACACGTGCCCCGACCACAGCGCCATGGCCATGCCTTGATTGCATGTATGCCGATTTTGACGGTGAGCGCCCATGTGAGAATATCTCGGCCGTTTGTTGTCCGTGAGCTCTCTGCATGGGAGCAACAGATGCGCCGAAGCCTCACCGAACGACTTCCATGGCGGAAAGGTACGAGTGAGTTGCACTGCAGAAAGATAGTCAGCGCGCCGCGAACGGTCCAATTTTCGCGTAAATAGGCCTGAAGATAGGAGGCACCTAATCGGAAGCCCAATATCAGGCCAGAATCCGGACCACCGGTTGCCAGCTCCTCTGTGTGACCGCGGGGGAGGTCGCAAAAGAATGCACCGACCAAAGCGCCATGGCCATGTCTCGATTGCATGTATGCCGATGTAGACAATGAGCGCCCATGTGCAAATATCTCGGCGGTTTGTTGTCCGTGAGCTCTTTGCATGGTAGCAAAAGATTCACCAGAACATCTGCAACCACGTCCATGGCCGCAAGGTACGAGTGTGTTGCACTGCAAAAAGATGATCAACGCGCCGCGTACATTCCATTTTTCGAATAAATAGGCCCGCACAGAAGCGCCACCTTGTCGAAATCGCTGTGCTCGGGGCACGTCTTTGCGATCCCCCGGCGGCCAGACAGAATGACTGGTTTGCGGCGCTCCTGAATCTGGCCTCTTATTGGGCATTTGATGAGGCGCCCCCCATCTTGATGCCTATTCACGCAGAAAATGGCCGTACGCGGGGCGTTGACTATGTTTCTGCAGTGCAACTCACTCCTTCTCTGCAGCCATGAACTTCGTAGCTGAGGCTCTGTCGCATCAGTTGCTCCCATGCAGAGAGCTCACGGACAACAAACCGCCGAGATATTCGCACATAAGCGCTTACCGTCCACTTCAGCATACATGCAATGAAGATAGGGCCATAGCTCTGCGCTCGGGGCACGTGTCGGCGACCCCCCCCCCCGCGGTCAAACAGAGGATGTCGCATGCGTCGGTCCCGATTCTGGCCTCACATCGGGCTTTCGATGCGGTGCCCCCATCTTCAGCCATATTCACGACGAAAATGGGTTGTGCGCGGCGCGTCGACTATGTTTCTGCACTGCAACACACTCTTACATTGCGGCCATGGATTTCGTAGCTGACCCTCTGGCGCATTTGTTGCTCGCATTCAGAGTGGTCACCGACAACAGACAGTCGAGTTATTCGCATATCGGCGCTGACCGTCAACATTGGCATGCATGCAGTCAAGACATAGCCATGGCGTCGTGATTCGGGCAAGCTTCTTCGTTATTTCTTGCGAGCAGACAGAGTAACTGGCATGCGTCGGTTTCGACTCTGGCCTGACATTTGGCGTTTGATGAGGTCTTTGTGAACGGCAGTCGTAGGCATGTGATGACTCGGCCGTACGGGCGTATATAGGTATCCTTTGGTCGGGGGCAGGCCATGAGGCCGGCTGCTCTGGCCTCTTTGCATTTTTCGTGACTGCATTGTATTTGTTCACTTGCCCATGCATTGTGCTGCAAATATCTGAGTTTTCATCTTTTGTGGCTGTCTTGTTCATGTTTGTCGCGTGCGTGTTGTGATGGTCTGGGCCGGCCGCCATGTGTCGATAGACGCTGTACGATGGCATTGCGCACTTCACCGTGGGGCACTATGATGATGTGCATCGGGGAAATGTCGTTGTGTCTCAGTGCTGCTGTGCCCACGTCAAAGTGCGGTGCATACATGCTCAATGGTGTATGGGACGTTCATCAGGTACCTAGGAACTGCTTCCTTCGCAAACCCGGCGCACATATCCCCCGAAATGCTGTTGAGCATGCTATCAATGGTCGACATGGGCCAGTCCTTACCTTCGCTGGGTGATATCCACAAACGCAGCCAGCTGCTCCCCGTCGAGAAGACGTCTTCAATCGGGTTGAATTCGTGGGAACAGGGCGGAAGAAGCGACACGAACACCGCTCGCGCGCGAGCTGCGGCCAATGCAACCTCGTCGTGCACACGCGCATTGCCAAGACTCAGAACTCATCTGTCCTCTTTCTCATCCGTCCTTTGTTCCTGTTCGTACGACCTCAATGCAAGCAACAGGTGCCGCACCAGAAACAGCACGAAGTCGACAGCAGATTGACCGTGCGGCGGTCGCGTGATCATTCAATCGATTTTTTCATTGTGTGACATTGCGACGAGAAGCCACGTGCGCACACCAGCGGGGGAGGGCACATGGCACTTCGCGCGCTCGTCACGCAGCGCCCATGCCCACCGCCTCTCTGCTTCCCTCTCCACGCGGTGAGCTTCGTCAACCTACACGCGGCATCGGAGCGGTATCTTCCTCTGCTCCTGTACCCACAGCAGCCGCCGTGCCTCGTTCCGGTTGATGAAGGCCTTCTCAATAACATTGCGGGTAAAGTCATTGCAAGGCAATATACGGCAGACGGTGTTGTTGGAGACTTCTGCGATGCCTTGCAACAAGCAGGCCGCATGGCTGACCGCCACCGCAACCTCATTCAAAAAGAGTTAAGGCTCAGCATTCACAGCGGCCAGAACTCCGGATCGTCCATACGGTTGTCTCAGTGGCGATTTCACATAGCGGTGTCATGGTGCAACACATCGCCCGTGTCCTTGAGGTATCGAAAGAACCCGGTGAGGGACAGCCGAGATATCCGCGCAGAACGGGCGGCTTCTTCCACCCCCTTCTTGTCATCGAGTACCATGCGGACGGCCGTCTTGCGGTTCTCCTCAGATTTCATGCTCAGCGCTGGAAGGGAATGGATGACGACCAGGGTGGAAAGAGGGATATAGAAAAACTAATTGGGGTGCCCAGTGCCAAACTCCGGTCAATGGCGGAGTGGGCCGAGGGGGATGGCGGTGGAGGGGTAACCGTGGTGGTCAGGCGGGAGCGAGGTGCGGGCTTGTCGGGCCTGCGCTGAGCCTGTGTGCCTGCAAACAGATGTGCACGCGCCCGGGCAGCAGCCCGCATAAACCGGGCAGAATAGAGATTACCTCCCACGAGACCAGCAGATATGGTGCCTTTTTTTGAGAAATGAAGCTTGTCGTCATCTGGCTCTGCGCTCAGTCAATACAGCCGCGTTTTCTGGCGACTGGCGCCGACCAGGTGCCCTTTCTTCGTCTGAAGAACATAAGGCACACGCCAGTAAGCCCTCAAGAAGCACTTACGAGCGATAGGCGATGAAAAGATCAGGACAGGAGTCGCGGGCGGGGGCACTTATGATGAATCCTGGTGGTCTCGAATTATCTTTTTACGGTCCAGCCAAAAGAAGGGACGTCGAAAACGGCCTGATCCCACTTTTCGTCGCGCAAATCCCTGTTGTTAAGAACTTTCCAAGTGGCACAGTTGTGCGAGAGCACTCTTGTTCTTGTCCGCAGAGGACAAAATTTGGACATCAGCAAAAATACAGTCAAATCTGGTCGATCTGATTGGGGCGTGATTGGAAATGTCGCGTTCCTATTGGCTAGAACGCACTCATGCACGCCGTGCACTCGCCGTCAAGACAGAGCCGTACTCCGAGCACAACCAAAAACGTCGTAGTTATCTGCACACGAACCTCAATTCAGGTGCAACGTGTGGCTCTCTGGGTGGTGGGAGAACCGTTGTGAAGTCCTTTCGAAGAACTACACTGGACCAAAAGATTTATGCTGTGCAATCGAATCACGTATTTATGGCCCAATCACGTCGTGAGATCGGCAACAGACACTTCGTGGCCAGATCGGGACGATCTTGGCTGTTGCCCAATGCGCACGATCAGCCTCAACTTATTCTTTCTTCTCCATGAGCGTGATTCTTTTCCGATAGACAGGGGCTTCATCAACGGTCTTCAAAGGTATGCTAAACCTTGACAGCAGACCCCCCCTCAAAACCTGTGTGAAGGGTTGATCATGTCAGTCGCTGTCAGTCAGCCAGCAGATACATCCACTGCTGCCAAAGGGCGCTAGCTGCTTGCCCACCAGAAAAAGCGGCTCCCGGCAGTCCCTTCCGTCTCGGCCCAAGGCGGGTTCAGACGCGGCCGCACATAGAGGCCTTTGTTGCGTAGACCTTGCTCGACGTGCGGGTGATACCAGTGGTGTGACGGTACTTAATTGGTGTGCGGGACACACTCAGTTTTGCGGTGTGCGGAGTGGCTTGAATTGCCGGAGAGTAAGTGATGTTGCGAAGTGCCGTGTGTTGTGCCGAGTGTGTGCGGCACGCTTCTTGTGCGTCGCGATCGATCTCGAGGCCGACACGAGTCCTCGTCTTGATTTTTTCCGTCTAACTCTCCCCCGCTGTGGCGGCCTTTGGCCTTGCGCTTGTTCTGCATGATTGATTGCATGACTCCTAGGTTTCTGGCTGTCACATCCTGCGACGTCGCGGGCAAACAGTGGTACTGGGACTGGGTGAGGCGAAGGGTGGAATGCAGGGTGGGGGATTTTGTGCTCGAGGAGAGGGGTGACGCTGGGAAATAAAAGTACCGTTAGGAGAGTGGGGTTGCGAGGCGCGAGAAACGTGGCGAGGTGCGAGGGACGTGGCGAGATGCGAGGGACGGGGCGAGGTGCCAGGGACGTGGCGAAGTGCGAGAAACGTGGCGAGGTGCGAGGGACGTGGCGAGGTGCTAGGTTCATGGCGAGGTGCGAGGAACGTGGCGAGGTGCGAGAGACGTGGCGAGGGGGAGCGGCAGAACCGATGAAAATGACACGCTTTCAAGCGTATGGCAGCCGTGTGTACAGTGCGTACATCTCTTCAAGGGGCACCGCTGCTTCCCAGAATTTTTAAGTCATGATGTTTCTAGCATGTGGTGCGACGATCTCCAGGCGAAAAAGTTTTCCTCAGATTCTGACGGATCGGTGACAGACATCTCACTTCATCCAAGCCGAAGACCAGAAGTGGCAGTAGCGATTCTGATTTCCAGCGCTGTGTACTGCTGACCTCCGAAAAATGGCGGTTAAAGAGTGGCTGCAATTATTCAACAGCGTATGTGCACAAATTTAAAGGCCAGGAATCATGTGAGTTTCTTACACAACCTCACCATGCAGCTCTGCGCCCTAGAATGTCACATCAGCATATCAAAAAATCCGAAACCTGTTCTGATCTCAAAGGAAATCAGAGGGCAGGCCGTAAAAACCTTTCCATTCCCTCTTAGGGCCAAAAGAATTGGTCCAAAACTTTCAGAACATCACATTGTCGGTTGCATTGGGTTTTTGTGACTCTTGCAAGACACGGTGATTGGCTTGCAAGTTTTCTGTCGGCGACACTCAGCCAATATTGCTCATCCCCAAAATTTTGACCTGGGGGACAGAGACAGGGACTGACTCTGAATGAGAGCACTCTATTGGTTTAATACGACAGTAAAAAGGCATCGAAGTCGATGGAAAGCCTGCGTTCGGAGCGGGGACCTTGCATCTGATAGAACGCACTGCTTGTTTCGCATTTATTGGCACGGAGCAAGCTGCCCACGCGAGATCTTAAGATTTTCTACTGTCTCCTCTCCAGAAGTGCAGAAAACGAGAGGAGCTGATGTTGATTTCAAGGCTGTATGGGCACATGTCAGCGATCAGGAGCACAAAGTCAGTCACAGGGGCGCATCTGATTGGTGGAGAGAGTCGGCCCGCAAGTCAGTCTCTGTCCACCAGGACAAACTTTGGGGATCGCCAATAGCTTGATCATGGCTTGTCGAAAAGCAAACACGACTTCATTTCTACGCTGTGTCTTCGGCTCTGCCTCCCTTCTCTCTGCAACCGCCGCTTTTTGGAGGTTAGCAACACTGGTTATTGTGGCTCGGGAAAATTTGGGCTCGAAGGATTAGGCGAATTTATTCAAGGGGTGCTTCATAAGCCTTCTCCGCGCAGGTGTCAGATTTCGGGCCCGACCGCGACCCCTCCGAGCCCTGAACTGAGGATCAATGTACGCAAGCCTGGTTGACCACTTACATGCCCGTGTCCTACTTCAGCCAGCGATCGAGCGCAAGCGCGCTCCAAGTGCGCCGAGCGCCCCTTCACGCGACGCGATGGCCTTTCGCCGATATCGGAATGGCAGGAGGGCGCAAGATGGTTCATTTTTGGCACGCCAGCGAGTGGCAGCGGCGGCTGCGGCTGCCCGAATTGCCGCCGTCGCCGCTGCCACTGCCCGCGTCAACGCCGCAGCGGAGGCCGTGTCGGCGGCCGAGGTCAAGCTGGCGGCCGCCACCGCCGCCGCCATCACAAGCATGGCCAGTGAGGACAGAGAAGATGGTACGCGGTAGTGCCAAATGCACGCCCTGTGCACGTCGATGTTGTCACGACCACAAAAAAGCGATGCATCTCTCATGACCACGGGACGAGTCTCTATCACGTCGCTCTCACGTGCAGGACGTACACCCGCCAGATGGAAGCAGGATACGTCCCCAACACAGATGCATGAGAGCTGTTCCAAAGGGCTTAGAGGAGCATGGCGGTCACCTCATTGGGGAAAACCTCCTGTTCAATAGCACAGGTCTTCGAAAATAGGTCTGATAACATGTGTTCAAATCTTCTCGATGAGACACAAAAATGTACGATGGGGACAAACATTCCGTTCATAACTGGTGGAAAGCCTCAAGCCCAATGAACGTTGCCGTTTCAACATGTTGAGAAATTGGACAAAAGATCGCTCTGATTGGGCACGACGGCCGCGGCCGCGGGCGGCACGCGAGTGGGGAAAAAGCAGCCTACATTGAAGGCGGTTCCCTGCAATGAAGGCCTGGCACATACCGCTCATTGGCTGATTCAGATCCTGACAATGGTGATGAGGAATGGCCTCCTTCAGGACACGTGTGTGCTGCTACGCCTGGCCTGCCATCGCTGCGCCCCGGCCCGGCAACCTGTGGCCGCCGCCGCCCCCGCCGCCACTGCGCCAGCCGCCGACCAGAAAGACCCGTCTCGCATCTATTTTGGTCGAATGCGGCTCGCTGCCGCCGCTGTGGTCGCGCCGGGCCTGCGGCCCGGCCCGGCGGCGCCAAGGACCGCGCCGGTTGGCGGCGTTTCATCAAAATCAAGGTCCGCGGCCGGGGCGCAGTGTCTGCGAACGCTAACCCCATTGCCAGCTTGTCCGCATTCCCGCATTACAAGATTCGCTGTCGTGCACGGATGTATGTGAAGGCGCTCGTCGCCACAGCCACTCCGCCACATCCGTGACGCCACTGTCGATGTTCGTCACCGCTGCCCTGACAGAGCCGTGCTCAATGGTCTTCGTTCATCGCCGCCGCCCCACCACAGCCTCGCCGCCATGGTTGCCGTTCGTCGCCGCCGCCTTGCCACCTCCGCGTTCCCGCTATCGCTGTTCGTCATTGGCGCCTCGCTCGACGGCGTCTTGTCGTCACGCCGTCGTCGCCCCGCCCTGGGTCGTCCCGTCATCACGCCCCTGATGCTCGCTCTGATGTCCTCTTGTCGTCATGCCGCCAACACACCTTAGTTTGGGCTGCAATTGATAGACTGGCTCGCGCTCGCCGTAGCTCTCGGCTTGCTCGTTTTTCCCTCGCTTGTGCTGTGCCTGTCGCAACTGTGGCGGCATCTGCTGCGGGGCGCCTCTCCTTCCGACCTCAATCGGGAGCATGTGGTCCTGGTGCCGCCATATCGCGTCCTGCAAGGTCGGCGCAACCACGATGGCGCCCGAAACACAGACGTCCGCGCTGTCGCCGGACATGACAGCGAGCTGCTCAATTTGCTCCTTGGCATGGCCTCGCTTCTGGCGGACGGTAACGACCACGTGTCTGCTCTCTTCAAGGCGATTCACGACCTTGAAGAGCTGTGCCCGACACTTGGCCGCCACTTCCCAGGGTCGGGCACTTCCAATGACGAGGAAGTCATTTTTTGTCCTCCTGTACGACGCCGCGCTCTCGGCCAGCGGCATCGCCTAGCGGTTCATCAAGACCGGCTACACCGCGCTGCACAGCGAGCTATCCATGACGACGACTGCCGCGCTGTGGAGGCGTCATAGGAGTGAGAGTGGAAGCCAACTTGGACACGCCTACGCTCCCTGCAGGCGCTGGTCTGGCGCCGTCGACAATCGCTGCTGCTGCTGCATCCGCACTTTGCGCTGCCGATCTTTGTGCTGGCATTTACGACGGTGATGGCATCGTCGCTTTTTTCTCGCCCCCTTCAGCGGCCAGTGGCAACGGTGTCGACGCTGCTACCCTACTTCCCGCCGGCGCCGTTTTCGACAACAATGTGGCCTCTGCCACCGGCGAAGCCGCGAGTGCGCTGGTCGAGGACGCTCGTGGTGCTACTGTGCACGCTTCCAGTGAGCCAGGCAGTAGGTTTGATCCTACGGACGCCTTTTTTACAGTGCCGGACATGTTCTTTCCAAGTGCCGCCGATTTTTGGTGCATGCAGCAGCTGTTTACCATCACCGAGACCAAGGCTTGTGTCAGTTTTGTGCGCGCGACGCTGACAATGGTGCCTGTGGTGCTTCTCCACCAGTTTGGCTCTGCGTGCCGGTCATTCCTCCATTGCAAGCTGCCGTGGTGACCGGTTGACAAGAACACCAGGAGGAATGTTGCCGACGAGAAGGGTGGCGTGACCGACTAGTGCGCGCACTTCCCGTACCCTGTAGACGTTAAGCATATTCACTTGCCGACTGAAGAGCGAACTCGGGCGGAGGAAGACGTCAAGGAGCGGTTTGTGACGCTGACAGAAATCGGCACCGAGAAGACGCCCAAAATCAACCTCGTCCTGGCTGTGATGCTGCTCCTCTTCTACAAGGAGTTGAGCGTGAAGAGAGCTATCGTGGAGCGATTTAAAAACTTTGGCGTCAGCGTGGATTCAGACCTCGAATACGCCGCAGTGGATCCGCTGATGGGCCCCACCGTAGACTACCACCGCCTCAAGGCCGGGTTTGGAGTGAATGTACCCTTCACTGTGTCCCCCCCACCCCCCCCCCCCCCCC
>Ga0209303_1002164_pt1 | contig 10618 bp, 9 predicted proteins | sample SidtaG_3_FD_187449 | JGI IMG/M metagenome (GOLD analysis project Ga0209303, IMG submission 187449) | Marine algal microbial communities from Sidmouth, United Kingdom - Sidmouth_Asex1 metaG (SPAdes) (version 2) | ecosystem: Host-associated > Algae > Red algae > Unclassified | place: Sidmouth... | reverse complement strand
ATTCAAGGCTACGGTCAGCGAAGAAGCTTCTACCAGATTAAAATAATAGCGGCTGCAATGAATGCCAAGATGCTTATATTCCTGAAGCGCATCCTCTATACCACTCAGGGGAAGATTCCAATAAGCGTCTTCAGAAGGGTGGGGTATGATGAGCGCGATATGTATTTCTTTATGACTAGCCAGTCTGCTGGCTATGACGTTAGGTCTGTAGCCCAGCTCGGTAATTACGTGCTCAATCTTCTGTCTCACATATGGTGCTACATTGCCGCGATTATGGATGACTCTATCTACGGTACCTCTGGAGACTCCAGCTCGTTGTGCTATTTCTTTAATCGTAATGGGCATAGGTATAGGGTTTGAGATGGACTAATGCACCCAACATTAACTAAGATAGCACTTTTAGGGAACTGTGCACGCGCACAATTTGCGTATTCAAATTTCTTCACTTAATATTGATCAGCTAATCTCACATTTATGGAATCCAACGTTCAACAAGTAGAATACACTAATCTAAAATTTCAACTTAATAATTTTGAAAAAATACCCGTACGAGTATGCGAGGATAATCTGACTGGTTCTAAACACTTAGCTAAGACTATCGCCCTCGCTATGAGGCAAAAGCAACAGGACGGAGAGAGCATCGTCCTTGGTCTCGCTACAGGATCATCGCCTGTCAAGGTATACCAAGAGTTAGTGCGTATGCACAAAGAAGAAGGGCTCAGCTTTAAGAATGTATATACATTTAATTTAGATGAGTATTATCCGATGAAGCCAGATGCTGTTCAAAGCTACGTCCACTTCATGCATGATCACCTCTTTAATCACATTGATATACCTAAAGATAATATCCACATACCTGACGGAACCATTTCCATGGAGGAGATGCAATCATACTGCGATTTCTATGAAGATAAAATTACGAGTCTCGGAGGTATCGATATTCAGATATTGGGTATCGGTCGTACTGGTCACGTAGGCTTTAATGAGCCTGGATCTTGGGAGCATTCGCTCACCAGATTAGTCAGGTTAGATAATCTCACCAGGCAAGATGCTCAAAATGACTTTGTCAATCAAGACGTCCCGTATCGAGCGATCACCATGGGTATCAAAACTATCATGGAGGCTAAGGCTATTTATATTATGGCGTGGGGTGGTCATAAGGCACCTATAGTCAGGACCGCCGTCGAGGGTGAGGTCACCTCAGCAGTCCCTTCTACCTATTTGCAGCATCATCCGAATACCAGATTTTTCGTCGATAAGGGAGCAGCATCAGAACTCACCAGATTCAAGACCCCGTGGCTGGCAGGTATCTGCATCTGGGATGCTGACCTGATAGCTAAAGCAGTAATCTGGCTGTCAGACAGCTTATCTAAGCCGATACTAAAATTGACAAGTGAGGATTATAATGAGAATCACTTGAGTGATCTCATTATTGAGGAGGCAAGCGCCTATCAACTTAATATCAGGGTATTCAATCGATTACAACATACCATCACAGGCTGGCCAGGGGGTAAGCCTAATGCTGATGATTCTACAAGACCAGAAAGAGCAAAACCTGCGAAAAAGCGCGTGATCATCTTCAGCCCACATCCTGATGACGATGTGATCTCGATGGGTGGTACTTTTCTTCGTCTCGTAGATCAGGGTCATGATGTCCACGTAGCTTATCAGACCTCTGGCAATATTGCCGTGCATGATTATGACGCTCTCAGATTTATAGAGTTCTTCAGAGAGTTTCAAGATACTGTTTTTGAGGATAGCGAAAAATCAGTGCTCGATAAAGCAGAGAAGTCAATTAGAAAAAAACAATCTGGGCAGTCAGACTCCAGCATAGTAAGACTGGTAAAAGGCTTGATCCGAAAAGGAGAGGCCAGGGCAGGAGCCAGGTTCTGTGGTCTGGACGATGAACACATTCATTTTCTTAATCTCCCATTTTATGAGACAGGTGCGACTAGAAAGAAGGATTTATCTCAGAAGGACATTGACATTGTAAAGAACCTGTTGGAAGAGGTGAAGCCACACCAAGTGTACGCGGCAGGGGATTTGGCTGACCCGCATGGCACTCATAGAGTGTGTCTGGAAAGTATATTCCAAGCCTTCCATCAGCTGAGTGAACAGAAATGGATCAAGGACAGCTGGCTATGGTTATACCGTGGTGCATGGCATGAATACCCAGTGGATGAGATAGAAATGGCTGTGCCGATCAGCCCCGAAGAGATGATACGTAAGCGCAAAGCCATCTTTATGCACCAATCACAGAAGGACAGTCCACCATTTCCAGGTGAAGATGTCAGAGAGTTTTGGCAGCGAGCAGAAGATCGTAACCGTGCAGCAGCCAATCATTATCGCGATCTTGGATTCGCAGAATACGAAGCAATAGAAGCCTTCAGAAGATGGAAGTTTGACTGGCAATAGAGTCGTAATCGTGCTCATAATGCTCGCAGCCAACTATATTTAAATATCTTGAATCTATAAGATCATATAACATGACACTATCTACTCTCGACTGGGCCATCATTGCCGTGTATTTTCTATTTGTCCTCATTGTAGGTATTATGGTCTCTAAGAAAGCAGGGTCCTCCGTAACGGAGTTTTTTCTTTCTGGCAGAAATATGTCTTGGTGGATATTAGGCGTCTCCATGGTAGCAACCACTTTTTCTGCTGACACACCTAATCTCGTCACAGACTTAGTTAGGCAGAATGGAGTCAGTGGAAATTGGGTGTGGTGGTCCATGTTATTGACCGGCATGTTGACAGTATTTGTATTCGCTAAGTTATGGCGTCGGTCTGAAGTGCTGACAGATATTGAGTTCTACGAATTGCGTTACAGCGGTAAGCCTGCAGCATTTCTCAGAGGATTTAGAGCGCTTTATTTAGGATTGATATTTAACGTCTTGGTCATGGGTGCGGTATCCTTAGCTGCGATCAAGTTTGGTGAAATAGTCCTTGGATGGGATGGATGGTTCACACTTCTCGTCGCAGGCACCATTACGATAGCGTACAGTACTGTAGGCGGATTGAAGGCAGTGGTGGTGACTGATTTTGTTCAATTTATATTAGCCATGATCGGGTCTATCTGGGCGTGTATATTTATTCTGGGCATGGATGAGGTAGGCGGATTGTCAGGTTTACTATCACATGAGAACGTAGTGGGTAAGACCAGCCTATTGCCAGATTTTACAGACCCTTCGCTATGGGTTCCGATTATGTTAGTGCCGCTCGCCGTGCAGTGGTGGGCATCTTACTACCCTGGTGCTGAACCTGGTGGTGGAGGTTACATCGCTCAAAGAATGTTCTCTGCGAAAAATGAAAAAGGTGCTATCAAGGCCACTCTATTTTATAACGCTGCACACTTTGCCTTGAGGCCGTGGCCTTGGATTTTGATTGCTTTGGCTTCACTGGTCGTGTTTCCAGAGCTATCCGATATTCAAAGAGTATTTCCTAATCTGCCAGCTGATAAGTTGGGGCATGATGTGGCGTACCCTGCCATGCTCACGATGCTGCCTAAGGGTCTATTGGGTTTGGTGGCAGCTTCACTCATCGCAGCATTTATGTCTACGATGTCGACTCAGCTCAACTTAGGAGCTTCATATTTAGTAAATGATTTTTACAATCGATTTATTGATCGTGAAGCTTCGCAGAGAAAGTTAGTATGGATGGGGCGTTTATTCACTGTCATTTCTGCTCTCATGGGATTAAGTTTAGGATTAGTGCTGACTGATGCTGGCCAGGCATTTCAGTATCTATTACTATTAGGTGCGGGGACTGGTGCGATATACATTCTTCGATGGTTCTGGTGGCGGATCAATGCCATGACCGAGATCGTGGCTATGATCGCTTCGTTAATAATTGCAGCCTATTTTACGTTTGCCGCTCACGGCTTAGAAGGATGGCAGACTATTGTGATCGGTGCCTTATTGACCACGATAATTTGGGTGGTTGCCACCTTTATCACGCCTCATACTGAGACGAGTAAATTAGTGTCATTCTACAATAAAATCCAGCCGGGTGGAAACGGATGGAATACCATGATAACGAAAGCTAAAGCTGAAGGACACACCATCGCGCAGAATGAGGGCAGCAGGCTACCATTGGAGATGTTATTATTTATTCTTGGAGTAATAGCCGTGTACAGTGCCTTATTTGCTACTGGACATTTTATATACGGTCATCTGACTTCAGCGGTGGGTCTTTCTGCAGTAGTATTAGCTTGTGTGTTATTTCTGATTAGTGCCTTTAAGAAGATAAAAACGAACGCTTAACTTTTATTTTTGAAGTCATTAATACTTGCGGCTGCTAATTCGGAAAGTGATACTGCGACCATGGCTAACATTTCTTGAGAATATCGTATGCCTTCTCATGCTGCAGCTTTCTTATGATTTCCAACACAAGAATTCCATTTCACACTGTAGATCACTGTCTCTCTGCCCACGATCAACCCTCACCAGTGACATTGATTTTCCAATCCTTAGCTACTTCAGCACCAGAACTAAATTAATATGTAGGTGCATAATCAGACTGGTCTCCAGCTCATCTGCAGGTTATCCGTATTCAGCATAGTATATAGATTTACCCAAAGACCTGGAGCAGTGACAGCTTAATTAGATGGAAGTCATTACAGTGCTATCAGCCCACTCTTTTCCACGCTTTTCTAGCGGACTTTGCAGCTATACCAATAGCCTCTTAGATGTCTTTGCCATAATGTTAGTGTTAGTTATGCGCCTCTCAGGCAACCCACGTCAAGATGATCAAATCATAGCGGACATCTTTCACCGTACGGTAGTTATTTCTATTTTCACCTGGATAGGGCTTGGTCATTCGCAGACGTTTTATTTGCTCGTGTAGAGTGTAGATAACTTTGCTAAAAGATTCTTGTTGAAACTCTGTTCGCCATCATCAGATGCGGTGTATATTGTGAACATATATTTTATGCATCAATGGAAATAATAGAATCTTTAGGTAACGGTGAAGTAGGTAATATCTTAGTTATGGTCATTGTAGGAGGCATCGCAGGATCACTGGCAGCTCGCATCATGAAGGGAGATTCATTTGGCCTGATCATCAATATATTACTGGGTATAGCTGGCGCCATTGTAGGTGGATTTATATTTAATTTGATCGGGCTCACCCCTGGCCAGTGGATCGTCGACGTGATATATGACACTTTTGGTGTGACGCTGCCAGTACACATAGTGGGTATGATTGTTTCTGCCACCGTAGGCGCGATTATTCTCATCTGGCTTTTTGGGTTAATAAAAATTAGAAAAAATAGACGCTGATGTCACAACATAGGAAGACTATATGGATCACTGGTGCTTCTTCTGGAATAGGTAAGGCTTTGGCTTTGGGATATGCCGCGCAAGGTGCGAATTTGGTACTATCTGCACGTAATGTAGAGAAGCTTCAGGCGGTAGCTGAAGCCTGTCAGACTGAGGGAGAAGTCTTTATCAGGCCTTTGGATATAGCCAACTACGCAGCTCTAGAGGCTCCAGTAATGGATATACTACGCGAAGTACCTCCGATTGACATACTGATTAATAATGCTGGTATCTCCCAGCGATGTAAAGTGGAGGATTCTACACTTGCTCTGGACCAACAGATCATGGATCTCAATTATTTTGGAGTGGTCGCTATGACCCGCTTAGTCCTGACCCAAATGATAAAGCGCCAGAAAGGTCACATGGTGGTGATCAGCAGTATCGCGGGATTACTGGGTACTCCTTACAGGTCTGCCTACTGTGCATCTAAGCATGCTGTGCGTGCCTGGTATGATGCTCTTAGAGGAGAAGTGAATGATCGTAATATCCAGGTCACCGTAGTATGCCCAGGCTATATCAAAACTGACATCTCAATCAATGCTCTGGGTAAGGGAGGTCAGAAACATAACAAGATGGACGAAAATCAAGCTAATGGAATGGATGTTGAAACCTGCGCTAAGATTATAATAGAAGGCATTGAGGCTGGCCGTACAGAATTATTGATCGGAGGCAAGGAGAAGAAGGCGGCCTATCTCAAAAGATTCTTTCCTAAGCTGGTAGAGAAAAAACTCATGGGCTTCAAACCTCATTAGTTAAAAAACTCGACTGAAGTCATCAGCGATATCATTGCATCGTACTTTTTCATACATCGCTACTTAGTTTGATTATCATTGAACAGTCCCAACAAAAATTAAATTTTAGTATTAGTGTAGAGCTGTGCGCTGTTACATAATTACCGATAATGTCATAGTGATTTGCATATTGATAAATTTTGATACGGACTAATTATCTTGTAAAATTGAAGTCATAGGGTCTGTTGAGGATACATGTCTTGTTTGCAAGATTGTCTATCTTCTGATAGTAAGATTATTACAGTTCCAGTATACTTTGGGTAAACTCTTTCTGGATGACAAGCTCTAAATTATTATATACGATCTGTCCCATTGACTGACACTTATCAAAAATATGAGACTTGTGATGAGTGGCTAATTCCCTTTTTAATTGATCTATTTTTTCAGGTGAAGATATTTTATCACTCACCATGCATTTCAGCAGAGTATTAAGCCTGACGCTGGAGGCCTTAGCTCGCCTTGCAATCAGCGACCTTTCTTCTAATTGGTATTGGGTGACTGTCTCAGGCGATAGATGTTTGAGTCCTAAGTTGATGATTGGATTATTCTCTTTAAAGTATTGCGGCATATAGAAATTTTTTCTCCCCTCATACGATTGCTGATCAAAATCGATGGCTCTTATCCGGTACTGGCTACCCTCTATATCAGGCGTAATGTCAATGATGTAGTTGTAAGAGCGCATATCACCGAGAAGCCTCACAAAGCATCTCTCCGTAAATTTTATAAATTCTTTCGCTATTCTGATCTCATCAAAGGCTTCGACCTCCATGTTCCGCTTCATAAAATCATCACCTGGGATCCCCGCAATATGTTCTTCTATTAGGGTATGCCTATCGATCAGATACTCTAGACGATTAGGCGAGATCAGGTCCTCTAATTCTAAACCGTAGATTCGGGATGCATCGATCTTCTTGACGTAAAAATGGTCATAGTTGTCATTAAGCCGATTGATAATTCTGATGCGATAGGGATTTGTATTACCAAAAGTACAGAAGTCTATTCTCGCTACTTCTAAGTGGTCGATCACCTTAATATCTCCGTCAGTTTTGAGCAGAGCATAGATACGACATAAGGACCTGCCCAGCTCCTTTCGCTCCCAATCATCATAGTACATCGTCTCCCATAATGTATCGTTACCATCTTTATCAATCAATGGCACCGAAGCGATGTGGCGCTGCATATCTGCATACTGTATGGGCAGCTCAGTCTGTCTATTATGAGAGTTGAGGTACTTGATCAATCGCTTGGATGGAGCGTAAGCTATTTTCTTTTTTGATGGTTTGTTACCAGCCATAATGGATATGTAAGGCAACAATAGTACCGAGAAAGCGGAGCTCTGTTTACACCTTTTAATTAATATAGATATGACTCAAATGACATAGCGTAGATATACATCCACTTTTAGCGAGTCAGACAGTCTAATTCGTCGAGTCACTTTATATTCTGCTGGACTGATAGGCTGACTTGACATTACTTCGATAAATGCTTTTTATTATAACTCAACCACTAAGGTGGATTATGGCTAAGCACTCAACTTGCGAATTAGACCCTCCTGACTCACAGAACATAGTAGCTCTCCTTTGCGAGAGTAGATGCTACCAGTACAATAAGCTAAGGCTCCATGAGCGTTCGGGCTGTCTACCACATAAAGCATCCAGTCATCCTCTACGACGGGTCGGTGGAACCACATAGCATGATCCAGACTGGCGATGCGCATCGGGCTGGTGAAGAGGGACACCGCATGAGGATATAGTGATGTCATCAGAAGATTAAAATCAGATGCATAAGCTAATAGTGATTGTCTGAATCTTAAATTTATAGGAAGATCACCGTTCACCTTGAACCACACGTGGCTTTTGGCTGGCCTCACATGAGGATTAAAAGGATCATAATGCTCCACTGGGTGAAAGATGATGGAACTATCTTCAGCATATATGCCTCGTGGTTTAATCTGTAGTTTCTCAGCCAAATTAGCAAAGATCTCTGGGAATGAACTTAGAGAATCTGCTTGAGCTACATTGGGCATAGGTGCATAGTGTGTGAATCCATCTTCTTCTTTATGGTATGAGCAAGCCATTATAAAAATATCCCTATCTCCTTGGCGAGCCTTGACTCTTCTGGTATTAAAGCTCCGTCCGTCTTTAAGCCGCTCTACCTCGTAGATGATCTCTTGGTCAATACGTCCTGGGCTTAGGAAATAACCGTGTAGCGAGTGCAGGTGACGATCTTCTGGTACCGTGTATGCTGCCGACTGAAGTGACTGAGATAGCACCTGACCACCATAAACTTGTGGACTTCCTATATCTATAGTTAATCCTTTGAATGTCAACTCATTAAGTTGCTCGAGCGTCAGAATGTCGAGTAAATTTTGGTATTGACTCATCTAATAATTTTAAAAGAGTGCAAATGTATTGATAAAAGCGTTTATCTTAGTTATAAGGAAAAACCATAATTCTATTTAACCCATGTTTCCCTATACATATTTTAATGACTCTATCGTAGAGTTATCCGAAGCCAAGCTTCATATTTCTGATTTAGGAATCCAGAGAGGATATGCCATATTCGAATATTTTGCCGTGAAAGGCGGCAAGATTCAATGGAAAGATGACTATTTTGAGCGCTTCTACAACTCTGCAAATCTTGCTGATTTAGACGTCCCTTTAGATAAGACACAGTTAGAGAGTGTCATAAAAGAGCTCGTAGAAAGGAATCAATCTCCTGACTCATATATTAAAGTGCTGCTGACCGGCGGGCATGCTGATGATAGTTTCAACTATGATAGCAGCAAGCTGAGCATTTTAAATTATGAGCGTCAGCCACGTGATATGAGCCTCTATGAAAACGGAGTGAATCTAATCTCAGCCTATTATCAGAGATCAATTCCTGAGATCAAGACGACTGATTATTTTATGTCGGCATCCTTGCATCGTAAGCGCAAAGAATTCAACGCCGTGGATGTGCTTTATTACATGGACGGCATCGTCACAGAAGCCTCCAGAGCTAATTTCTACATCATTAGAGATGATGAAATCTTTACCACTGAAACGGACGTATTACCTGGGGTGACTCGTAAAAATTTCATAAACAAGATAGATAAGCACTACTTAGTGAATCAGCAAAATGTCTATTTAGAAGATGTCTGGGATGCTGATGGTGCTTTCATCAGCAGCACGACTAAGGGAGTGATGCCCGTTGTAAATATTGATGGTACCGCCATCGGTGGTGGTAAGGTAGGAGATGTTATGCAAGACATTATGTCCATATTTAATCCACTCACATAATTATTCTTGTCAATTTGAGAGACTATCTTGCGAAGCTGTTATCGATTGCGATAGCGCTAAATTAGTCTTATGCATCAGTTCAAGAGACAGATTAAAGAATCCAACATCATCGAAGCTGCTGAATCTGTCTTCAGTAAGCTTGGCTTTAAGAATGCTAAAATGGAGGCCATCGCTTCAGCTGCAGGCATCACTAAGGTGACGCTTTACTCTTATTTTCAGAGTAAGGAAAATCTCTACATGTCCATCGCTTATAAAGCACTATCACTATTAGTGGATAAGTACTATAATACCATAGAATTAAATAAAACTAATACTGGACTTCAATCTGCCTTAGCGCTACTCGAAGCATTCATGGACTTCTGCGTTGAGAATTACTTATATTCAGAAGCCATGTTAGATTATTTCACCTTAGTCAGATCTACCTCATCTGGACAAGACGACTCTAAGCTGACCGAGGCACTCAAAGAAAGTCTCTACTATATGAAGCTGCAAGATCTGCAGAACCTGCCCTTCAAGCTTAGTATTCAAGAGATTAAAAAAGGAATCTCTGACGGCAGTATTCATCATAGCATAGATCCAGCATTGGCTACCATCACAGGCTGGTCCTCCATCATTGGTTTTGCTAAGATCATATCAGCATCTGGTCAAAATGCTACGCCATTCCTAAGCGTAGATCTGCAAAAGGTAAAAGAATTTAATCTCGCAATGACGGAGAAAGTTCTTTTTGAAGGTGTAGGGTAGTGTTATGGATTGGGACAGGCAACACTCATCCGACCTATATTGCTCTAAATGATGTAAGGAAACTGAATATTATCTTCTATAAGTTTAGACATTAAATAAGAAGTGCATGACGTCGCCATCATTGACAACATAGTCTTTACCCTCTATCTGCATCTTTCCCGCTGCTTTTACAGCTGCCTCTGATCCCAGCTCTACGAATGTTGCGTATGGAATGACCTCTGCACGGATGAATCCTTTCTCGAAGTCTGTATGGATCACTCCAGCTGCTTGTGGCGCTTTCATATTTCTAGTGATGGTCCAAGCCCGCACCTCTTTCTCTCCAGCAGTGAAGTAAGTGATTAGGTCCAGTAAAGTATAGCAGGCTAATATAACACGATTCACACCGGGCTCTTCAAGGCCCATGTCCTTTACAAATTCTAATTTTTCTTCATACTCCTCTAATTCTGCTATGTCTGATTCTATAGCAGCGCTGATTAGGATACACTCG
>Ga0209303_1002163_pt1 | contig 10630 bp, 9 predicted proteins | sample SidtaG_3_FD_187449 | JGI IMG/M metagenome (GOLD analysis project Ga0209303, IMG submission 187449) | Marine algal microbial communities from Sidmouth, United Kingdom - Sidmouth_Asex1 metaG (SPAdes) (version 2) | ecosystem: Host-associated > Algae > Red algae > Unclassified | place: Sidmouth... | reverse complement strand
CCTTGCCGATGCCTACCGACCAGACGCCCCCTGACCCCATCGACCTGCGCCTCGAGCGCTTCAGCCCCCAACTCAACGTGAAGCAGGAAGGCGGCAAACGCATGGTATTTTGCGCCATCCGGAAGAAGTGGCTGGTGCTTCAGCCGGAGGAATTCGTCCGCCAGCTCCTCGTCCACTTTCTCATTAACGACATGCGTTATAATCGCAACCGCATCACGGTGGAGCGCGGCGTGACGGTCAACACCATGGCCCGCCGTACCGATATCCTCATCTTCGACGTAGACATGCGCCCTTTCCTGCTCATTGAATGTAAGGAGCCCCGGGTGCCGCTCGATACGGCGGTGTTCCGGCAGGCGGCCACTTACAACGGTCCGTTGCGGGTACCGTACCTGATGATCAGCAACGGCCGGGAAACCATCGTGGCGGAAATTGATTTTGCCGCGGAAGACTACCGGTTCCTGGATGCGGTGCCGGAATGGTGATGGTCGATAAAGGATATGCAATCAGGGATATGCGATATTTGATAGGCGATTGGCTGCCACACGATTACACAAAAAACAAACTACGCTTTATAAAAATTTAAACCCCGCACCTGCGCGCCGCCGCCCGAATGCCGCGAACTCGTCATCAGAATCCATCGTGACGCTACCACTGGGGCCCCGGGCGCGGACGCCGGTGCAGAGAAGGGTGAACAGCAAGGTGAGAAGGCATGGGCTTTTAAGCAGGCTTTTGTCCGGCAAAGTTGCGGACCGTGCCAATAGCCGGGGTCGGTGAGTTCCGATAGCCGTTCAGGTGCAAAGCAACCGGTAGGCGGAAGGCGGCTCTACGCGGCCGTAACCTTTCCGAATGCCGTTGCCGGGGTTAAACCCTAACTTGCGGTCGATGCTACTGACCGTGACCAGCCTGACCATATCCTTCCCGCCCCACCCACCCGTGGTGCAGGGCTTGACCTTCCGTCTGAGGGCCGGTCAGCGTTTGGGAGTCCTGGGGCTGTCCGGTTCCGGAAAAAGCATGACCGCCCTGGCCCTGCTCGGCCTCCTGCCCGCCGGTGCCCGCATCGACGGAGGGGAAGTCTGGTACCAACCGGAGGAAGGGCCGGCCATCGACCTGCTGCAACTCAACGAGCGCCAGTGGCGGCGATACCGGGGGCGCGAGCTCGGCCTGGTCTTTCAGGAACCTCTTACCGCCTTGAACCCCGTTCACCGCGTAGGGCAACAGCTCCGGGAGGCCGTAGCGTTGCTTTGTCCCACCATCAAAAAAGCCGCGAAACGCAAAGATCACGTACGGCACTGGCTTACCAACGTCGAGATCACCGACGACCAGGAAAGAATCCTCAACGCCTACCCCCACCAACTCAGCGGCGGACAGCGCCAACGGATCCTAATCGCCCTAGCCCTGCTGGGTGGCCCCCGCCTCCTGATCGCCGACGAACCCACGACCGCTCTCGATACCATCACCGAAGCCGGTATCCTGAAACTGCTGGAGCGATTGCGGACCCGGCTCGGCATGGCGTCTGTATTCATCACCCACGATCTGGGCGTGATCGGGCGCAGCGCGGACGACCTGCTCGTGATGGCCGCCGGGAAAGTCATCCGGCGGGGGCCGGCCAAAACGATTCTGGAACTGGAGGATAGGCTTTTCGACGCAGGGGGAAATACTTCCGCTGATGTCCCCCCCCCCGAACGACGCCCGCAGCCGTCCGACACCGCTTCCGAAGGGGCGGATTGTCCCTCCGCGCTCCGGGTGTCGGCCCTGCACCTGGCCTACCCCACCCCGACCACCTGGCCCTGGTCGGTGTCGACACCCCTCACTGTAGTGGAAGATGTCGGTTTCGACCTCCGGGCCGGGGAATGGCTGGCCATCGTAGGTCCGAGTGGCTGCGGCAAAACAAGTATCGCCCGTTGCCTGGCCGGGCTCATTGCACCCGTGGGAGGGGAGGTGGTACTGGCTACCGGTGGCAACGTTCAGCTCGTTTTTCAGGATCCCTTCAGCTCCCTTAACCCCGCCCATACGGTACGCCATATCCTGACGGAAGTGTTGCGGGTGCACCTGCCGGGCAAAAAGAAGGACACCTATCGCGACGAAGCGGCTCGCCTGCTGGAAGTGGCCGGCCTTTCGGCGGCACGCTACGCCGACCGTAAACCCGGTGCTCTGAGCGGAGGACAGCGCCAACGCGTCGCCATCGCCCGGGCCCTGGCCGCAAGACCTACGGTACTTATTGCCGATGAGGCCGTCTCCGCACTCGATGCCCCCCTGCGCCGCGACGTGCTTGACCTGCTGGACTACATTCGCACGGAGCAAAACATCGCCCTGCTGTTCATCAGCCACGACCTGGCCCTGGTCGCCGAGCGCGCGGACCGGGTACTGATCATGGACAAAGGCCGGGTGGTGGAGCAAGGGAACGCCGCGACGGTATTCGCCGCGCCGATCAGCGAGATGGGCAAGCGGCTGGTGGCGGCGGGAGCGTAAGCCGGTGCCGCGGTGCGGAACTACCGAACCGAGCGTAAGCCCGCGGACAAAAAACCACATCCGCACCGCCAAGTGACGATAGCCTTAAGAAAATTTTACCGCCCCGCGGTATACAAACTCCCGCCCCGGCACGTTCCTATCCACATGACAAAATTTGTTTTCCTTCTCCTCTGTTTTGCCCCGACGCTCCTGCCGGCACAGTCTTACGATGCCGCCATCGGCCTGCGGCTGGGTACCGAGATCGGCGCATCCGGCCAGGTCCGCTTACCGCAGATCCATAAGAACTTCGTCGCCGAGGGCATTCTACAGTCGAGCTTACGCCGCAACGAGGGTAAACTGACGCTGCTCGGTAAGCAACACCAGAACATCCTGACCCGCCGGCTCAACATCTTTTACGGCGCGGGGATTCACCTGGGCTGGACCGACGAGATTAACACCAAGACCGGGGAGACCTACGCCAACCCCTTTGGCATCGACGGTATCCTGGGCGCGGAAGCTACCTTCGCAAGGATCAACGTCTCCTATGACTTTAAACCCGCCATCAACGTTGGCGGAGATGCTTTTCCCGTTTCCCTGGAATCCAGCATAACGGTCCGCTACGTCCTTGCCGGTCGCAACGACATCTGGGACAAGAAGAAGGAACGCGCCAACAACAAAAAGCGTAAGAAGAACCGCAAAGAGCGCAACCGGGAGAAGAAGCGTAAACAGCGGGTCAAGGACGGCAAAGACCCGAACGGGTGGAAATTCTGGAAGAAAGACGGGGTGTAGAATTTGTTTGGCAACCTGCCTCCGGTTCACAGACGAACCTCCAGCGCCACTGATCACGAGTAATAAAGGATCGATAACGCTTTTTAATTAAAAAGCTTAAACGAAAATTGAAGTTTTTCGGCAGGGCTCTGTCACACCAAGTTCTAAGACTCCAGACTTTCCGACTTTGAAACAAGCACATGCGTGATGGTATCTACCGGGCAAATTTTTTCGCACAGCAGGCAGGCAATGTCGCACGGCCGGTCTACGGCGATGGTGTCAAAAGGGCTGATGAAGCCGGCTTCCTGAGGACATATAGCCACGCAGGCACCGCAGTTGATGCAGGCGTTCCAGCCAATGTCGAAAAGAACGGGTTGGGGCTTACTCATATTTTCTTGTATTCGGAGTTGGGGTCGAAGTAATCCGACATGGTTTGGTAGAGAAAGGCATCACGGGTGGGAATGTCATCGTGGTGAAACACCTTGGTCTTGGTGTGGTAAAGTTTCCACATTTTATCACCGAGTTGGGCGAGCCACTCGTCCTGATAGCCCTTCAACATGGTTGCCGAACAGTCGGAGGCATGAGCGCCGGAAAGGTGCTCGATCAGAAATTCTGCGGCAATCTTTCCGCCGCTCAGGGCCGTATGGATGCCGCCGCCGGTGATGGGGTTAACGTGGCGGGCCGCGTCACCGACCAGCACCAGATTATCCGCATACTGGGTACGGAGCGGCGCGGCCAGTGGTACTCCCCCGCCTTGTATCTCCAGAATGCGGCAATCCTTGAAGCGCTCTTTGAAAAACGATTGCCTGATAAATTTATCGAGGTGCCAGCGGGCGGGTTTATCGGTCATGGTAGGTATTACGCCAAGGCCGATCTCCGCGTAGCCATGTCCCTTCGGAAATACCCAGGCATAGCCACCCGGTGCCCATTCATGACCGGTTACGATCTCCAGCAGCCCATCCGTTTCCACTTTATCGACGATGAACTGGAGGCAACCCGCCAATTCGGTGATTTTGATGTGGGTTTGCAGGCCGGCCCATTTACCAACCTGGCTCATGAGGCCGTCGGCACCCACGAGTACCCGGCAGCTGATGGTGATGTCTTCATTGAACCGCCGGAGCCTGACGTTGCAGCGCCCGTCCGGAGTGGGCTCATAGCCGATGCCTTCGGTCTTCAGCCAGGTTTGCACGCCCGCGCGCTCAGCCAGGGTCATGCAGTAGCGGTCAAAGCGACGGCGATCAACCACGTAACCGAGCGGTTTAAGGCCGGAGCCGGAGCCGTATTCCTCGGCCTTTAGTTGGCGGTAATCGATCCTGGTAGCGGATCCCGCCTGATCGTAAATGGCAAACCCGTAGATGGGCTCCAGAATGTACTCCTCCGCCAGCGGTAGACCTACCTCCTCCAGCGCGTGGCGGCTGACGGCACCGGAGCACTGGATGGGGGCACCGAGTTCCTGCTTTTTATCAACGAGCAGAACGGATAATCCTGCCTCGGCGGCGTAGCGACTGACCGTAGCTCCGGCCGGACCCGAGCCGATGATCACCAAGTCATAGGTAGTTGATCTCATATGGGGCTACAACGGTAAGTATTGTCCGGTGTTCAATTATATTCGGCCACTAGCGCATGCTTTAAAATCTCTTCTCTGCACCTGCGTCCCCGCCCCGCAAATGATCGGTACCGGCCGGTCTATCACCCTTAAGTCGCCACTTTCACCCCCCGGAGCCGAAGGTAATTTTCTTAAAATCAAATATTGACCGACTTAACGCGTTTAAACCACATCTCATCCCCGTCGCTCACGGGACGTTGAACGTAAATACCGGAGATTTGTCCGGTCATTCATTCGTCAGATTTTCTTAATCCGTGAGCCCCAGTTACACATTTCTGGTCGTTGCCGACATGGTTTGACGGCCGCAATTTGTCACCTCAACAAGCAATTGTTATGAGATTATTCTCCCTGTTGGCCTGTTTGGCTCCTCCATTTGTCCTGATCGCTCAGGCGGACGGAGCGGACCCCGCGGCCATCGCCCACATCCGTACCGAATATCTTGCCCTTCAGGATACGTCCACCGGCATTGAACTAGTCCGGCTCGACGACGGAACGGCAGTAGCCCGTCTGGACGGTAAAATTCGCCGCATCGTCCGTACAACGGGTAATTCGACCAGCAAATCCTACTACTACACTTCGCTCGGCAATCCCCTCTTTCTCTTCGTTGTGTCTCCCACCGGGGAGCAGCGTATCTACTTCGACCCCCAACTCGACGACGGCCCCGGCCGGCTCCGGATGATCCGCTGGCTCGAAGGCAAAAATCACCGCTCCCCCACCGAAAGTGAGTTTTTCTCAACCGAAAACAGCACGCTGACGGAAGCTTTCAATCTCCTGCACCGCGCGCAGGGAGAGCTGAAATTTTCCGCCGAAGTGTATGAAGCCATCACCAGGCGTCTGACCGGTACCGACCGGATGCTCGCCCGGCGGGAACTCATCGCCACCGATACGATCAGCCAGGGAGAAGATGAAGAGATGGCACAGTTCGCCTCCAGTGAACCGAAAAACCCCTGTTGGGATGTCCTCACCACCTTTCGTCTGAAACCGGAAGGGCAAAAGCTCCGAACGGTCGCCGCGCAGGGCTGCGACGTCGGCTGCATGGCCTATTCCACCTACGAGATTCATACCGACTACGACGAGGGCGGCGGCAAAATTCGCGAAGCGAGTATTATCAATGATTATTTGCTCGAAGACCCCGACGGTCGGGGCATCGTGAACCAAGGCCACACCGCCGTTACGGCTACATACTACGCCAACGACCGGCCCGTCTACGAACTACTTACCTCGACCCACCAGGGCTTCGAGGTTTTCCGCCGCCTGAAGATCTTGGAAGAGTAAGCGCTTACTTAAAATTGTTCGTCGTCGGACGGGAATTACGTTTCCTGACAAGCGCTGTGCCGGAGAAGTCGTTACTTGCGTTCAAACCGTAATCCGACCACATGACCGTCAACCTTACCTCCGATACCGCCACCCGGCCCACCCCCGCCATGCTCGAAGCGATGTTTGCCGCCGAGGTGGGCGACGATGTTTTCCGGCAAGACCCCACCGTAAATCGTCTCGAAGCCGAAGCCGCCGCACTTTTTGGCCTGGAGGCGGCCCTTTTTTGCCCCAGCGGCACCATGACCAACCAGCTTGCCATCAAGTGCCATACCCAGGCACTTGACGAGGTGATCTGTGAGGAGAAAAGCCATATTTATCAGTATGAAGGCGGGGTATACAGCCTGCTTTCCAGCGTAAGCATGAACCTGATCCGGGGCGAACGTGGTAAGTTGCTGCCGGGCCAGGTGGCCGCGGCCGTCAAACCCCGCTACGACTGGCTGCCGGTCAGTCGCCTGCTCGTACTCGAAAATACCTGCAATAAAGGCGGTGGATCCATTTACAAAATCGAGGAGGCGCGGACGCTGGTGCAGGAGGCAAAATCCTTCGGTTTGGCCTGTCACCTCGACGGAGCACGCTTGTTCAACGCCCTCGTAGAAACCGGTGAAACGCCGGCACAGTGGGGAGCACTCTTCGACTCCATCAGCATCTGTTTGAGCAAGGGTCTTGGCGCTCCTGTAGGCAGCCTGTTGCTCGGCACACAGGAAATGATCGACCGTGCCCGCCGTTACCGCAAGGTACTCGGCGGAGGAATGCGCCAGGCCGGCTACCTCGCCGCCGCCGGTCTGTACGCCCTCGATCACCACGTCGACCGGCTGGCCGAAGACAACGCCCGCGCCCGTCGCCTCGGGGAAGCACTTGCTCCCCTGCCCTTCGTTGCCTCGGTAGAACGGGTAGAGACCAACATCTGCATCTTCCACCTCGCCGGAGACCTGATGGCCACTGATTTTTTGGTGACTTTGGCCAAACACGATATTCAGGCGGTTCCCTTCGGGCCAAAAATGGTGCGGTTTACGACGCATTTGGGGATTACGGATGAGATGGTGGGGCGGGTTGTTGAGGTGCTTAAATCTCTTTAGAACCGAAAATGGGTGCTCTCGCCGTCCCGCTTACGATCCGTTTTGTTTTCCTCCATGTACAACATAAACATCTTTATGGTTAGCACTATAAATATGGTGACAGGTAGTACAATTAACACAAAATCCTCTACCGTATCCTTGGAAAACCGACCAGCATGAACGCTTCCAGAATCAGCTCCTTCACTGGAAATAGAATATAGGGTCCAAAATATGGTAACGCAGAAAAGAACCGCCCGAAAAACGGGGACGCGGTCTTTGGATGGTGGCAACGGGGTTTTCATGATCGAAAAATAAAGCCGGGAGCTTCCCCCTCACGATTACTTCTGATGAATTGCTAGCAATACTAGACAAATGCGAAGGGGTTCCGGAAAACTCGGATCTTAACTCCGAAAAGACCGAGGCTCAATTTCAAAGTAGGTATTGCGAGTGACGAGGTCATCTACAAGGCTTATCAGTTGCTGACTAAGGGAAACTATAGCAACCCAACAAATAGTCCACAACCTCCGCGAGCCGCCCCGGGAGAGTCATCATTATGATAGTCTCGATTACTGGAGTTCATAAGACTTAAATGAAATATTCGGAAAAGATCGAATCACCGCAAAAAGCTAAACAGCAAATTCAGCTTACTCGCATGCCGGCCAAAGTCCATCATCGTAGTGGGCGACGCGCTATCGACTATTATTTCAACCCAGGTACGGCCGTTCCTGGTGGGTTTTACCCATACCTCAACCACCTCACCGAACTTGGCGGAGGAGGTAGGTGAAAGGGAAGCGGAAAGTCGCCCGCCGGCGCGGTCGGACTTCTCCATCGTGAAGCCGGCCTTTTTGATTGCCTGCGTTACTTGGTGGAAGGCGGCACCATAACCTTTCACCAGTTCGATACTCCTTGATTTCCTACTCGGAGAACCTTCGAAGATTACCTCTCCACGAAATCCCATTTCCTCCGCCGGTGGTGCCTTTGTCGCTTCTTTCGGCTGAAGGTTAAGTTTAAAGGCTTCTTTCTTTGTCGCTTCCTCCGCCGCAGCCGGCTGCGGTTCGTATTCCCGCACCACATCCCTTAGCCCACCGGAAATGCGGCCGCGTACCCGTTCCACGTCCTCTTTAGAGAGCGTGCCCATATCGATGCGTTCGTTGAGTTCGCGCAGGCGGCCGCCCAGATCACTGACGCGTTTGTAGGCGGGGTGCGGAGGGGGAATTTTCGCCTGCAGTCGCTCGACGACTTCGGGAAGCTGCCCGTCCGCAATCAGCTCCAGGTATTGGCGTTTTTCTGACTTGGTCATGATTCGGCTAAGTTACAGTTCTTCGTTGAACCGTCAGGCCCATTCCCCGATTCGTTTAAATATCGATCGGACGCAGAACGTTCGGCTCGGTTCTGGTCCGCAGGCAGTTGAGCAACTACCGCGATAATTGTCTTCAGTAAAATGTATTACCTTGAGGCACAGCCTTAAATAAATATTTAATTAATGAAATTTCATTTATGCCTGTTATCGAGCCTGTTTGCAGTCGGCCTTTTAGCGCAAACCGACGGGAAAAATTATACGGCCTATCCCGCGGGTGAGCCCTTCAAAAATGTCGATGTGATCACCGCGGCGTCGATCTTTGGCCTCGCTGTTGACCACCAACTACGGAAGCAATACGAGATCTCCGGCAGTGATGATCGACTGCACGTGAAATATCACCAGTATTACCAGGACCTGCGGGTAATGGGAGGTACAGTTGTGTATCACGTAAATGACGGCTCGCTTTACGCTACGACCGGTCGTCTGAGTCGTCTTGAGGGAACAGACCTCACCACCCGCATCAGCAGAGCTCAGGGAGAACGTCTTGCACGCCTGCGGGCCGGCATGGAACTGCTTGCGGGCCACGGCGGATCGTTCGTCCGGCCGTCGCAGCTAAAGCTCACGGATATTGATCTTGTGATCATCAACCAACGCTTTCCGGTGCGGGGTGGAGATCACTTCCCTGCCTACGTATACAATTTCACCGCCGGGGGCGGGCGGGGATTCCCGGTTGATCTCGACGTCATCGTCAACGCCCGCAATGGCCGGGTGGTCGTCGCTGTCAGCAATATTCACGCCGAAGCTACCGTCGGTACGGGTGATGGCTTGTACAACCGGAACATCACGTTCCCGGTGGACTCCCTCGCTCCGGACCACTACGAGCTTTACGACGAGAGCCGCGGGCAGGGCATCTTCGCCTATGACCTGTCCAATTTCGAGACCGTGCCACGAGACGAAGACAACCACTGGAGTTCCGACCGGGAAGGCGACGCCGCCATGCTGAACGGATACCACGCCTCCGTGAAGTTTCACGACTTCCTGGCGGAGCGCTTTAACCGCAACAGTAGACTTGTTGCGTCGGTGAGAATCAACGACTTATAAAAAAGTTCCAAAGCCCGGCACAGGTGCCGGACATCTGATCGTAGAGTTCTACATCATGAGTCCTGGCGGTATTTGATAGTATATCATATCTTTTCATGCCTCCAATCGTATGTTCGACGTAAATCCTTTCTTTCGCGAGTTTACGATTATGCTCCTTTTGCTCTTTCGTCAATTCAGCCTTTCGAGGTTTCTTAGCCGGAATAAATGCTGTTGATTTAGGGTAGTCTTTTGCGAAGCCGACGTAACCCAAATCTACTCTTACCTGGTATCCATCGAACCAGGTAAATTCAGGATCAAATTCAGCTTTCAATAGACTGTAGTCGTGAGTACTGCCAACATAAGACCGGCTTACGTAGTGAATCTTGCGATCTAAAGTACTGATAATCATTGACTTTATAGTGTGTGATTTTTTCTTTCCGCTATAAACTTCCTTTTGATACTCTTTGTCTTGGGGACGTTGAAGCCGCTGCTCAGTTGCATCGATTATGATTGCTTGCTTTTTATCGAAGTACTGATCAAAATCATCAGGAGAATCAAAAAATCTAGTCGGCAAAAAATCTTGATCCTCTAATACATAATGCAGTAAACTAAGCCCATTTGAAAACTGTCGATGTGCACGAGACCGGTCAAAACGAACGAGATACCCAGCGAAATCAAACGTGATACCCGATTTTAAAATGATCAAGGTGTAGCAAATTAAATCTTTGATGGACCTTAGTCTTGCGTCTTTACCGAAAGGATTATCACTCAACATTTCGTCAAATGTTACGTCATGAAGCTCTTTGTAACCAAATTCGCACAACTCTACTATCCGAGCAAGTGACTGTCTATCAAGTCCATATACCGCTTGGTGTTCTCTCTCATCGGTTGGATCGTGCCATTGCATAGCTGTTTTGGTCGATAAGATAACTATCTTGCGTATGACGCAGCAACTCTATTAATTTGCTAGAGCGGGTTTGTGGGTGCGGCATCACTACAAAGCGTAGGGGAGGAGCACTGTTAAATGATACATCTCCAGCGAATTCAAGATATTTC
>Ga0209303_1002155_pt1 | contig 10664 bp, 7 predicted proteins | sample SidtaG_3_FD_187449 | JGI IMG/M metagenome (GOLD analysis project Ga0209303, IMG submission 187449) | Marine algal microbial communities from Sidmouth, United Kingdom - Sidmouth_Asex1 metaG (SPAdes) (version 2) | ecosystem: Host-associated > Algae > Red algae > Unclassified | place: Sidmouth... | reverse complement strand
AAGCATCCGTTCCATTGGCACAGGGAATAACATGCTTTACCCCTAAATAATCCTCCAACTCTTTTTGAAAAGCATGTACCTCAGGGCCATTTATGAAAGCTGATGACTCTAAAACCGAGGCAATTCCGTTGTTGACTTGTTCTTTAATTCCTTGATACTGGCCTTTAAGGTCGACCATTTGAATTTTTTTCACGGATATGTTTTAAAGTATTAATACAAAAATACGAAATGGCGTTTAATGATTTTGAATACAATTAGAAAAGAAGAAGTATTTTCGCTGCAAAAGATTCTTCGTTGCATTTCATCTACAATCTTCTTGTTTACGTTGCTTGGTTACATCTTCGCGTAGTCGCTATTTTTCACAAAAAAATCGGACTTTTCATCAAAGGCAGAAGAAAAACCTTCGACATCATTGAAAATCAGATTTCACCTGAGGATGAAGTAATCTGGATGCATGTCGCCTCTTTGGGAGAATTCGAACAGGGCCGCCCCATTATCGAGCGGTTAAAAAAGGAGTATCCCGAAAATAAAATTCTGATTACCTTCTTTTCCCCCTCGGGATATGAGGTGAAAAAAAATACAAATCTGGCCGATGTAGTATGTTATCTTCCTATAGACACGCTTAAAAATGCCCGTCGTTTTATGTCTCAAGTCAGTCCGAAACTAGCGATTTTCATCAAATACGAAATCTGGCCAAACTTTTTGAAAGAACTGCATGATAGCGAAGTCCCGGCCATTTTGGTTTCGGCAATATTCAAAAAAACGCAAGTATACTTCAAGCCATACGGAAATTTCATGCGGAAAGCTTTAAATGCCTTCGGACATATTTTCGTACAAGATGAAAAATCGGAAGAACTTTTAAAGTCCATCGAGCTAAAAAATGTTACGATTACTGGGGATACGCGTTTTGATCGCGTTTCCCAAATACTTGAACGGGATAACCGAAATGAAATCATCCATTTTTTTAAACAAGATAAAATATGTTTCGTTGCAGGAAGTACATGGCCCGAAGATGAAAAAATTCTAGTTGAATCGATCAACACCAAGAAACGCCAAATAAAATGGATAATCGCACCACACAATATCAAAGTCGACCATATCGAAAAGCTAAAAAAATCGATTACCAAAAAAACCGCGCTGTATTCAGAATTATCACCAACCCAAATAGAAATTTACGATGTGATCATTGTTGACAATATCGGTCTTTTAACCGAAATATACAGCTATGCTGATTTAGCATACGTAGGTGGTGGCTTCTCTACAGGACTTCACAATACTCTTGAGCCTGCTGTTTTTGGAATTCCAGTTATCATCGGACCAAATTATAGAGGATTTAAAGAAGCTGAGGATATGGTCGAGAAAAAGGGTATTCATGTTATCGGCAACTACGTGGAATTTGAACAATTACTCAATACGTTTTTAGACCAAAAACCTTATTCCTCATTAAAAAATACAGGAGCCATCAATGCCGCCTATGTTTCTGAGAATAAGGGGGCAAGCGTCCAAATCATGGCATACATACGTACATTACTCTAACCCCTTATCGTTAGCTTAATGAAGACTTTTAAAACATCTATATCCTTTATTGGCCTTGTCATGCTGATTTTGGCCTGTGATGATTTCAACAAAAAGCCACAACCTAACCAGGTACCCTCCACAGAAAATAAGAGTATCGATGAAATGAAAAAAACGCATCGCCAAATCGACAGCATGAAGTTTCTAAATAAAAAGAAGTCAAAGCCACGAGATACATTAAAACCGGGCATAGCCAAGCTTGAATTCTCTGAAGAATAAGTCTTCTTTTTTTTGTTAGTTTTACAAGAACCGCAAAACCAAACAAATGAATTCCAAGCTTTACCGAATCTCCCTAACTGCTGCCCTTTCAGGGTTTTTATTCGGTTTTGATACTGTAGTCATTAGCGGCGCCAACCTACCCATCAAAGAATTGTGGCAAACCTCACCTTGGTTTCATGGAACCTTCATAATGTCAATGGCCCTCTGGGGTACTGTGGTCGGCTCACTGCTTGGAGGAATACCCTGCGATCGATATGGAAGAAAAAAAACATTGTTCTGGATAGGTATACTGTACGCCGTTTCGGCTATTGGCTCAGCCGTGGCAACCGACCCATATATGTTCTCTTTTTTCAGGTTCGTTGGCGGGTTGGGAGTTGGAGCTTCGTCGGTCGCTGCACCAATATATATTTCCGAAATTTCTTCTCCTGAAAATCGCGGAAAACTTGGCGCACTTTACCAATTCAATTTGGTGCTGGCTATTTTGATAGCATTTATTTCGAACTATTTACTTCAAGGTGTTGGCGGTGTTAACGACTGGCGTTGGATGCTTGGTGTAGAAGCCGTACCAGCTATCTTATACACCATTATGGTTATAAGTATACCCAATAGCCCAAGGTGGCTAGCAATTACCAAGGGAGATAGCGAAGGCGCCCTCAAAACCTTAAAAATACTGTACGACGAAAATCAGGCCCTTGCCAAACTTCAGGAAATCAAGGAGAATATTTCAATAAACAAGGTTAAGGAAAAACTCTTTTCTGGGCGTTATAAGACTCCGCTTATCTTAGCTTTTTTATTGGCTTTCTTCAATCAGTTATCAGGAATCAATTTTGTCTTATACTATGCCCCTGAGATTCTCGAAAGGGCAGGTCTTGCAGCTAAGGAATCTTTATTCAGTTCCATATCGATTGGTATTGTAAACCTAGTTTTTACTTTCGTAGGTGTATGGCTCATAGACAAGCTAGGAAGAAAACAGCTAATGAAAATAGGATCTGTTGGTTACATTATTAGTTTAAGCATGGTCGGATGGTGTTTTTATTCGGGGGCAAACTCGACTTTGCTTATGACTTTTGTTTTAATATTCATTGCCTCACATGCAGTGGGGCAAGGTGCGGTAATCTGGGTGTTCATATCAGAGATATTTCCGAATAAAGTACGTGCCTTTGGTCAGTCTTGGGGGACGGGAACCCATTGGGTCTTCGCGGCAATTATCACTTTGATTACACCTATTTTCTTAGATGCCGAAAGCGGAATCTTTAAAGAAAACCCCTGGCCGATATTTATCTTTTTTGCAGGTATGATGGTCTTACAATTGTTATTCGTACTCTTTATGATGCCCGAGACCAAAGGAGTTTCATTGGAAGAGTTAAGCAAAAAATTGAGCGGCGGAAAAAAATCACTATGAAATCCTCCAATAGGCGAGAGTTAACCCCTTACCGAGTATTTTTACCGTACGTCGCACCGTTACAATACGATTTATGCAGATGGTCGAATTAACACTAAATACATAGACCTAAACACAATTTTTCCATATATTTATAACAAATAAGTATAATATGGAAACTGATATTACATTTGGAACCCGTCTATTGAACGGATTTTTAAAAGTTATGGTCGTTGTCCTGATAGGTATTTTGATATCGGTAGTTGTAGGACTTGTTCTCGCCGCGGTTGGAATCCTTTAAATCAAGAAAGCAAATCGATTCCCAAGTCTATCGTATTCCTACTTAGTATTAAAAATTTGATTTTGACAAAAATATGCTCTTCCAACAAGAAGAGCTTTTTTTTTGCAAATACCTTAAATAAACAAAGCCATCGACCGAAGACGATGGCTTTGTACTGACCAATTCAAAATATCGAAAAATGACATTTCTATATATAAGACTGGTCAAAAAACAAATTGTTACAATTTTCAAGAATTATTTCTCGCCGATGACATGAATTACGTCGAAGGTTTTCTTAACCACTAGTGTATTATCGCCGTTTACTTTGACATCTTCGAATAAAATCTCTTCATTGTCTATCTTAATCTTGAAGATTTTAAATGGTAGACCATGCAGATGAATCTTGAAGGTTTCATATGAGGTTATATACTTACCCGATTTATATTGCTGTATGATCAGTTCATTGACTTTACCGTTCAAACTGAAATTTCTCTTACTATAAACACCATTGGTATACTCAAAACCATCGTTGGCATCTTCATAGACCATCGACTTTTCCTTACCTTTTTTATAATAAATATCAAGTGTGAGTTCCGTAATCTCCTTCTCACCCACATATTGCTGTATGGGATATTTAGGAATTATCGCTCCCTCACGAACAAAAATAGGCATGCTGTCTATATCTGCATCGACCCACTGTTCTTTGCCACCGGTTACTAGTTCATCGCTCCAATAATTGAACCATTTTCCCTTAGGTACGTACATTCTTCTTCCTCTAGCGTTGGGTTCTAGAACCGGGCACACCAAAATATGATCGCCGACAACGAATTCATCCGTCCTAAAGTGCGTTTGCGTATCGGCCTGATCGACCATAACCAAAGACTTCAACATGGGTACGCCTTCGTTGGCATATTTCCAGAACGTACTGTAAAGGTATGGCAGAAGCTGATATCTTATTTCGATGAATTTTTTGACAACTGCGGTAATGCCTTCGTCGAAGGTCCAAGGCTCCTGTTCCCCATGGTCTCCCGAAGAATGGGTTCTGCAGAAAGGATGAAAAATACCCAATTGGATCCAACGGGCATACAGCTCGCCATTTGGTTGTTCTGCAAACCCACCTATATCGGATCCGATAAAAGAAAAACCGGACATGCACATGCGCTGGGCCTGAATATTGGCTATCCATAAATGCTCCCATGTAGCAACGTTATCACCGGTCCAAGAAGAGGTGTAACGTTGTGTTCCCGAATAAGCCGCCCTGGTAATTACGAACGGACGTTTCGGGTAGCAGAATTTCTTCAAGCCATGATATGTGGCCCGGGCCATCTGCATTCCGTATACATTGTGCGCTTTTCTGTGACTACAGGGATTACCGTCATAATCGTGCCTTACATCATTGGGGAAGGTCTTATTGGGCACTTCCATCACGGCCGGTTCGTTCATATCGTTCCAAACCCCTCTGACACCGATATCTTCAATAAGCTCTTTATATAGTTCAGACCACCATTCACGAACCTCAGGTTTAGTAAAGTCGGGAAAATAACATTCACCGGGCCATACCTTTCCTTTCATATATGGACCATCGGCCCTTTGACAGAAATAGTCTTTTTCCAATCCCTCTTGAAAAACATCGTTATCAGGATCGATTTTTATTCCAGGATCGATGATAACGACGGTTTTGAAACCATCTTCTTCAAGTTCCTTTACCATTCTTTTCGGATCGGGAAAATAATCTTTGTTCCAAGTAAAACATCGAAAACCGTCCATATAATCAATATCTAGATAAATGGCGTCACAGGGTATTTGAAGCTCTCTGAACTTGTTGGTGACCTCCTTGACCTTTGATTCAGGATAATAACTCCATTTACACTGATGGTAACCCAATGCCCAAAGTGGGGGCAGGTGATGTGGTTTCCCGGTCAAATCGGTATAATCGGCTACTACATCGGCCATATCTGGGCCGTAGATAAAATAGTAGTTCATCTCACCGCCCTGAGCCCAAAAGCTCGTCACGTTTCTTCGTTCGTTCGAAAAGTCGAAAAATGATCGAAAGGTGTTGTCAAAGAATATTCCGTACGCTTTCGATTTATGAAGCCCAACATAAAAAGGTATCGTTTTATATATTGGATCGGTATCTTTTGAAAAGGCATAAGAATCGGTCACCCAGTTCTCAAAGCGTTTACCTTTCAAATTCAAATGAACGGGTTTATCACCAAGACCATAAAAGCTTTCGCCTTCTTGACTGATTTTACTCATTTTTACCACATTGCCCCCAAACTCATAACTTTCCTCCCAATGATAACCTAGTTCATCTTCGCTCAGCAAGGTTTTGTCGGCAGCATCATAAATTGCCTTTCGCATGTCGGCCTTGTGAATTTCACAAATTAATTTGGCAGTTGTTATGGTGTATTTATCGTCATCTTCCTCTATTTCTAAATGGTTATATCCTTCACTATGATATTTGGTAATGGCATAAGAAAAATCTTGTCCAATATTCTCATGGGTTGTATAGCGAAAACGAAACACTCCATCACGAAGAATTTTGACCTGTAAAAATATATTGTTGTCGGCCTTAAAAAGTAAGGTGTCGACATTTTTTTCGTATGTGGATATCTTACCTGGGAATAAATTCCCCTTGTACTCCAGTTCAGTATTGGTAATCATATATCTTCTTTTTGTTAATTGCGCACAAATGAAATCATTTCTACTAAGAATAAAAAGCTTTGACCTCGGCATTTCACAATTCCTCGATTAATGACAATATTCTTGTCGATTACATGAAATATTCGAAAAATAATGCGAAAACGATATAGTTAAATCAAGCCCATTTTAATACCATCACCGAGAGAGGCGGCAAGTTCAATTCTGCCGAATATGGTTTGAAATTCCATTCAGACTTTTTGATTTTTATAGGTTCGGAATTTTCAACACCACTACCCCCATATTTAATGGCGTCACCATTAAATATCTCTTTTAACTTACCCTTTCTAGGAAGACCTATTTTATAATTTTCTCTCATAACGGGTGTCATGTTGCAAACAACGACCAAGTCGTTCTCTGTGTCGTGGCCCTTTCGCAAATAGGAAAGAACGGAGTTTTCCGCATCGTTGTGATCTATCCATTCGAACCCTTCGATACTGAATTGCTTTTCGTACAGTGCGGGATTATTTCTGTAAAAGACATTTAAATCCTTAACCAGATTTTGAACTCCTTTATGAAAATCATATTGCAATAAATGCCAATCAAGACTGCCCTGAAAGTTCCACTCGGCACTTTGCCCGAATTCACTGCCCATGAACAATAGATTCGCACCAGGGTGGGTAAACATATAGCCATATAGTAATCGAAGGTTGGCGAACTGTTGCCACTCATCACCAGTCATTCGGCCGCGAATAGATTTCTTTCCATAGACGACCTCGTCATGAGATAGGGGAAGCATAAAATTCTCTGAAAAAGCGTACGTCATACTAAATGTGATGTCGTTCTGATGGTATTTTCGATGTACGGCCTCCTTTTGAAAGTACTCTAGAGTATCATGCATCCACCCCATCATCCATTTCATGCCAAAACCAAGACCGCCCAAATCCACCGGTTTTGAAACCCCGGTAAAACTGGTAGATTCTTCTGCGATTGTCTGTGTACCAGGATAATTTTCATATACCGCTAAATTCATTTCCTTCAGAAAATCGACAGCTTCTAAATATTCGCGATTACCGAACATATTGGGTTCCCACTCGCCATCTTCGCGCGAATAGTCTAAATATAACATTGAAGCCACCGCATCTACCCTTAGTCCGTCAACATGGTATTTATCCATCCAAAATAAGGCATTGCTTATTAGAAATGATTTGACTTCGTTGCGGCCGTAGTTGAAAATCAGACTTTTCCAATCGGGATGATACCCTTTGCGTGAATCAGGATGTTCATAGAGGTGCGAGCCATCGAAATTACCCAACCCATGCGCATCTTCAGGAAAATGGGAAGGCACCCAGTCCAATAGTACACCGATATCATTTTGATGAAGCTTATCAACCAACAACATAAGACCTTCTGGTGCGCCAAACCGCGAGGTAGGTGCAAAATAACCCGTTAGCTGATAGCCCCAAGAGGGATCGTAAGGGTATTCCATAACCGGCATAAATTCGACATGGGTAAACTGCATTTCCTTCAAATAAGCTACCAGCTCGTCGGCCAATTCTTCATAAGTCAGCGACCGATTTTCATCCATTTTACGTTTCCAGGAAGCCAAATGTACTTCGTAAACCGAATAGGGTTTGTCTAGTCCGTTTTTATCTTTCCGGTAGCCCATCCAGGCTTTGTCCATCCATTCATAATCCAAGTCCCAAATGACCGAAGCTGTTTTGGGCGGGTGTTCGCACGATAATGCAAAAGGATCGGCCTTTTCGGTAATTACACCGTGGTTATTACTATGTATTTTGTATTTATATTTATCACCTTGCCCTAAACCGGGGATAAATCCTTCCCAGATTCCCGATCCGTCCCAACGTACGTTTAGTTTATGTTCGCCGTCTCCCCAAAGATTAAAATCACCAACAACCGAAACTTGATTGGCCGAAGGTGCCCAAACTGCAAAATAAGTGCCGCTTTCTCCCTCAACCTCGATTGGACGAGCTCCAAACTTTTCGTAAAGCCTGTAATGCTTTCCTGCTTGAAAAAGGTTGATATCGAATTCAGTCAATAGACTATGTGCTTTTACGTTGCTCATTTTTTAATTTCTTTAGGATGGTCTCTGATTGGTGAATAGGGGTTCTAAAAACTATCTATTTTAAAAGACGGTTTCAGTCGAAAAAGATCGTCTTTTAAAAATGGACGTGCAAATATAATCCTGTTTATTTATTAGCTTACTTGATTTTGATTTTTATTAGAACTTGAAAAGTGTTTTTATGAACCAGTAGATATCAATAACTACAACTCATCGTCATATTTTGCGCTTCATCGCTTCTCCAAAAACGAAATGTCTATAATCGTTTGATCAGCACCACAAAAAATAGTATTTACACATCAAAAAACCACCAGTTTCACAACAATAGGCCAAACCTGACCCCTATTGTGTCTAACTTTGAATCATAATCAAAAACCCAAATCATGTCATACAAAATAAAAAGTTTCGTATATCTAAGTTGTTTTATCGCAGCCTTTGCATTTTATAGTATTAGCATGACAGATTCACAATCGAATTACAGTGATTCCACAGAAATTGCAATTGCCGAACTTGACCAAATCGATGCTGTGCTTCAACCGAATGCCGAAAACCCAAAATAATCCCCAAATAATACCTACTTATAGAGAAAAGGCACAGATTTAAATCTGCGCCCTTTTTTAAATTTTCAATGTTCACTAAGCCATTCTATCTCAACTATTTAACATAAATCAGCATTTGGGCTAATATTGTGGTATTCTTAACCCAACAAGTTCCACTATTCCTCTAAAAAATAGTACTATTGCGGTAGCCCACAAATGTTACGAACATGAAAAATGCTTATACCGATAGGTTTAAGACAAATAGTTCAAAATCGCTCATTCACTTCTTCAGTGTTGGCCGCAAGACCTTGAAATCATATATTTCATTATTTCTGTTCACGCTAATTGCATCATTTTCTAGCATGCGGGCCCAGTGCGGTTCAGAAGCGTTTCCCGATCAGTGGTCAGTGCATGAGCTTCAAAGTTCAGAATTGCCATATCGTTCGGTATACATTTATGCCAGTACAGATATCGACGGTGATGGCAAGAAAGATATTGTTACCGGTGGGTGGTGGTATAAAAACCCAGGGTCAGCCTCTGGTAATTGGGTGCGAAGCACAATAGGCGGGTCGTTCAAGAATATGGCCTATATACACGATTTTGATGGAGATGGTGACCCTGACCTCTTGGGAACAACAGGAGCGTACGAAGGTGCTGATATGGTATGGGCCCAAAATAACGGGTCAGGAAATTTCACGATTCGTACCAACATTCCCTCTGGAGACACAAATTTTGGCGAACCATTTTTAGCGGGTATCGCCGGAGCGAATTTTCAGTCTGGCGGCCCCTTTCAAATGGCCATTAATTGGAATGGTGCCGAATCAACCGATTCACCGGTGCAAATGTTGACCGTGCCTGCCAATCCAGTGAGCACGACTTGGCCACTTGTCGATATAAGTTCAAGTTCGCTCGGTGAAGACTTACAGGCCGGTGACATCGATGGTGATGGTGATCTAGACCTGTTTCAATCGAAAAATTGGTTGAGGAACAATGGAGACGGTACTTGGTCTACGGTTAATATAGGGATTGATTATCCGACTACCCCGGATAGGGCCCAATTGGCCGATTTTGACGGAGACGGTGACCTTGATGCGGTTGTAGGGCAATTGAGTATACCATCGAATACTTCCGGTGGAAAAGAATTTTCTTGGTTCGAGGCACCTTCAAACCCTTCGAATAATTGGACCCGACATATCTTGGCCACGGATATCAACGGAAGTCTCAGCGTATATGCCGAAGATATCGACCAAGATGGAGATCAAGACATCATTGTCGGAGAATGGAGGGGCAGTAAACGGTTGATTGCTTTTGAAAACGACCTTTGCGATTCTGGGGAATTCATCAGACACACTTTGAACGCGGGTGGAAATTTTGACCACCATGATGGCGCACGCGTGGTGGATATAGATGATGATGGTGATTTTGATGTCGTTTCTATTGGATGGGATAATATCGTTCCTAGAATTTTCGAGAATACTTCGACCACATCAAATGATCAAGATCCTAACGCCAATGCAGGTTCCAATCAAAACATTACCCTTCCGACAAATTCAATAACGATCAACGGCTCTGGCAACGATCCCGATGGTGGAAATGTCACCTTTGAATGGACGCAGACCAACGGGCCGAACACCGCAACACTTTCCAATGAAAATACCAATGACCTAACGGCCAGCGACCTGATCGAGGGAACCTATATTTTTCGACTTACCGTGACCGATGATGAGAACGATACAGATTTCGATGAAATGTCGGTGACGGTTAACCCGGAAACGAATACCGATCCACCCATGGTGAATGCGGGAGCAGATCAAAACATTACCCTTCCGACAAATTCAATAACGATCAACGGCTCTGGCAACGATCCCGATGGTGGAAATGTCACCTTTGAATGGACGCAGACCAACGGGCCGAACACCGCAACACTTTCAAACGAAAATACCGATG
>Ga0209303_1002154_pt1 | contig 10679 bp, 6 predicted proteins | sample SidtaG_3_FD_187449 | JGI IMG/M metagenome (GOLD analysis project Ga0209303, IMG submission 187449) | Marine algal microbial communities from Sidmouth, United Kingdom - Sidmouth_Asex1 metaG (SPAdes) (version 2) | ecosystem: Host-associated > Algae > Red algae > Unclassified | place: Sidmouth... | reverse complement strand
AAGCGTAAAGCTACACAAAATTTCATCGATAATATGCCGATTCTCTTTGATGACTTTCTGCCTCGCTGGAATTATACTGCTATCCCGAGAACATCCTAATTGTCCGAGTTATTTAGTCGCCGTTCCTTAGTCTGAAAAATTATACCGATTCTACCCAATCTATAGGAGACTCTGATGATTTCGACCCATCCCCCGATTCTCAACGGTCATCAACCAACGCTGCCCATCATTACATTCGGCGTTTAAAAGAGCTTGAAATTACAGAGGGGTATAGCGATGGAACGTTCAGGTCCGACTGGACCATTACGCGTGCCGAAGCGGCCAAGCTGGTTGTGTCGGCTATGCGGGTCAAAGGAATTGAGTGTGAAGAAGAAACGACGCCTTACTTTGGTGATGTGGCGTCTGATAATCAATTCTTCCCATCTATTCAATGTTTACGTCAGTTGAACATTGTAAGCGGCTACAGCGACGGTCTCTTTAGACCCGATACGTTAATTTCTCGCGAGCAGAGTGCAAAGGTGCTTTACCTTGCCTTTGTGCAAGAGATTCCAGTTGTGCAAGAGGAAGAAGGCGAAGACGAGGATCAGAACGATCAGATCGAAACAGCCCCATCCATTACCGTGGTCGACAATACGGACGAGAGCACACCAGAGAAAGAAGCGCCCGTCCAGCGGGTTGTCACGGCGAAGGATGATGTCGACTTCATCAAGTTAGAGAATCTCGAACCAGAAGAAGATACACCAGCAGCCGATGAGACTGCACTTGAGATTACAGTAGAGGATACGGGGCCAAACGCCGACCTAAGATTGATCTTGTATAAATCTCCTGATGGCAAAACGAAAGGTGAGAAAGTCGGCGAGGTATTGACAAAGGGTAAGGAAAAAACGCCACCGATCTTAATGAAGTTAAAGAAACAAGACATTCGCGCTGCCGCATTGCAAAATGTGATTGTGAACGGTGACTTCGAAGGGGGAGCAAGCGCTGGATGGTCTCAACAATCGGCAAGCGATATAGAGCTAATCTACCAGGCAGCAGAGCTTGGCATTGCCCCTCATAGTGGCGATTGGGCTGCTTGGCTTGGCGGACTAGATGATGACGTGTCTTTGATTGAACAGACGGTGACGATTCCTGCTACCGATCCAGCCGTCTCATTCTGGTACTTTATCTCGTCCGAAGATAGCTGTGGCTATGATGGCGCTGCGCTAGTAATTGATAGCACAGTTGTAGAAATGATCGACCTATGCGCTTCTGCAAACAGCACAAACTGGACCGCCAAGAGTATCAGTCTAGCCGACTAACGCGGGCCAAATGGTCAACATGCAGATTCGCGTTGAAACCGACGAATCAAATGTCAGCAGTTTCTTAGTAGATGATGTGGCGCTCATGGGCGATGGTGTAGAACAATCTTCGGTTTATGTTTTCCAGATCGAGAATACGAATCCCTACGCTGAGCAAGGTGTCCAAGCGTACATATCGATGTCTAAGCGTCGTATCATGGCAACATCAACACCTGAAACACCAACACCAGATCCGACCACGCCAGTGCCAGATACATCAACACCAGTACCGGATGCACCGACGCCAGTGCCAGATTCACCGACGCCAGTGCCAGATTCACCGACGCCAGTACCGGATTCGCCCACACCAGTACCGGACTCGCCAACGGCAGTACCAGATTCGCCAACGTCATTACCGGATTCGCCGACGCCAGTACCGGACTCGCCAACGCCAGTACCGGATTCACCAACATCAGTACCGGATTCACCAACATCAGTACCGGATTCACCAACATCAGTACCGGATTCACCAACATCAGTACCGGATTCACCAACATCAGTACCGGATTCACCAACGCCAGTACCGACAGTAATACCGACGGCTGCTGTGAATGGAGAAAACAATCAGGAATCAAATCCGATATACCTGCCTTTCACAGCTAGTGGGCAGAGTAATGTACAGAGTTCGAGTCAGTCTGGATCTGAGGTGGATCTTCTTATCCAACCCAAAGATGTAAGGCGCAGAAATTCTGAATACGCCTCACAGCTAGAGCGACTTCTGGATGGCGAATTAGTTCAGGAGCGAAAGGGAAAATAGCGTTCTAGAAAAAGTGGTCAGTCAGATTTGGGGGTGTGTATGTCATCCCTATCCTCTAAACCCTCATTCACAGCTAGAGTACGCCTAACATAGGCGTACTCTAGCTGTGAGCGTTCCCCGATTAAGAGGTACGCTGCTAGTTATGGATTAATGGTAATAAATTATTGTACATCGGTTTAACATCAGCCGGTATTGCAACCTTTGGCGCATCAGAATCAGCTGGCCGCTGTGGCATATCTGGATCAACTTTGATGTTGACCGATGCGTTTGCCCCCTCAATAGTGATCTGATAATCAAGTGCCTGTGCATCTGTTGTTGTGATCACAAACTTCACAGTCCCATCTTCATCGGATTTAACCGTGCCAACCTCCACTCCATTAATCTTAATCGCAAGCGACTGATTAGGTGGGAAGTTTGCACCTTCAATCTCGAATTCACTGCCAGCAGAACCACTCAATACATCACTAGTAGTTGCCAATGTCGCGTCTGGATAAGGCGTTGGTGTTGCAGTTGGCTCAACCGTTGGTTCCCCCGGTGCTAGTGTAGGAATCGGTGTTGGCTCTACCGTTGGTTCTTCCGGCGCTAGTGTAGGAATCGGAGTTGACTCAACCGTTGGTTCCCCCGGTGCTAGTGTAGGAATCGGCGTTGGCTCAACCGTTGGTTCCCCCGGTGCTAGTGTAGGAATCGGCGTTGATGCAACCGTTGGTTCTCCCGGTGCTAGTGTAGGAATCGGCGTTGACTCAACCGTCGGCGTGCCCGGCCCTGGTGTAGGGATTGGTGTATCGTTTGGTAACGAAGCAGCATAGGCCGGATATGGTTGGCTGCGGTTACCATTGCTATCTTCCACTTGAACCCATACCACGCGCCGATCATCAAATGTCCAGGTAATATCTTCTGTATATGCGTCTGTGATAACCGTGACATCTTGTACCATCAATGGATCGTTACTGACGTATATTTTATCCAATGGTGAGAGCTCATCATAGGCCTGTACAATGATTGAGCGAGTCAGCGAGTCTGCAGCCTCGACTTCGACATAGACAACTGGTGCTTGCCGATCCACCACATAGTAGTCGCTGTAGACAGCAGAAACATTTCCAGCACTATCGCGATATTGTACGTAAATGGTGGCTAATTGCTGTTCGTCATCAATGTAGAGCGGCCAGACAAGTTCGGATTGATATGGCTGCCAATCTTCCTCGCTTAGATCTTCCGTCAAACCTACCCGCATATCCGTTATCCCGCTTAGTTCATCATCGGCTTGCAGTTTGAGCGTTGTGGTGAGCGTATCCGCACTCACAACGTACGGATCCATTGACAGTTCACCCGTTGGCGCAGCTGAATCGATCACAAACGCATTCTCAACAATCTCTGATTCATTGCCAACGCTGTCTTTGAATCGCGCATAGATCTTGCGTTCCCCGTCTCCCGCGCTTGGCGTCCATGTCTTGATGAAGGAGTACGGTTCCCATTCAGCGTCGGACAGATCGGGCGACTCGCCAACCTGCATTTCAACAATACCACTGTTATCATCACTGGCAGCTAGGTATAAATCTATCCCACCCGCATTCAGGCTTCGTACGGTCAATAGCTGATTGCCTGCACTTGTGGTACGGCGTAAGTATGTCTTGTTCCCGACTTGCATAATGCTCGTTGCGCCATCTACGCCCGCCGCCTGTATTTGTTGCGCAGCAAGGGCTTGGGCCTCGATCTGATCCCACGGATCACCGACAATTAACTCGCCGGTCGGTGCATTTGGATCAAAAATGATGTCGTCTTGGTAAGTACTGTAGATCTTGCCATCGGCATCTCGGTACGCGACATAGACCCAGCGGGCGGCAACTGTGTCACCGTGCGTCGTAATGGTCCATGGTTTGCTGTTCGCATATGTTTCCCAATCTGCACTGTCAAAGCCACCATCATTGCTCACAATCATATCAGCTGCGTATGGTGCACAGAGACCAAGTGATACGTTGGGCGAACCGGTAAAGATCTCGCCATCGTTGATGCTTACGGTTGGGAAATCGCAATCTGGTTCTGGCGGTGGCTCTGGTTCTGGTCCGGGTTCGTTCACTGGTGGCTCGATCGGCTCTGGCGGTGACGGTGCAGCCGCTAAGAAGCCAGGCTGGTGTTGATAGGCCGAACTGCTGAGCGTTGTTTGGTTATTGGGCAGTCCCACCTCACCAAGTGTCCCCAGCATCTGGTATGAGGATGACTCCATCGTCTGTGCCACGATGCCCGATGCAAAGATGCTGTTGATGTAGCCAAACGTGTCAAATCCTGGAATCTCAATTGGCCTGGCTTGACTGCTAGCTTGATAGCCGCCGATAAGCCGATAACTTGGACTTGCAACTGGGGCCGAATCCAATACCTGACCAATTGTGCTATGCCCCATGAAGTTTGGCGAGGCGTGTACGCCAGATCCAGCACTCAATGCGCCGTCAAAGAGACGATAGTTGGACGATGCTGACTGTTCTCGATTCACTTCAAAATAGATTTCTCTGCTGAACGGTGGCGAAACCAAGCCGACGGCGTCGCGTACCTGCGCATAGATCGGCCATGCTTGACGACCGATTGCCGGGATTTGCCAGATTTTGTCTAGCGAGTAGTTCTCCCACCCATCGTTATCCTCAGCAAAATCCTCGTCACTCGAGAAGCGCATGGCGCTGACGCCGCTACCTGATCCATCATTTCCGTTTAACTGTAGTTGAACGCTGGTTGTGGTCGTCTCTGTGACGTTGCCTGGAAATGTAAAGTCAAGGGTGGGCGGCACGTTGTCATAGCGTGAGACAAAGACCGTCGTCCAGCGGTTGGCAGGATTGCCCACGTTGTCGACTGCACGCACGCGCAGATAGCCGGTGCATGCATCATTGCATAAGGGATCCGTCGACTCGAAGCTTGCACCCGTTTGCGTTGTGGCTGATTCACCATCCTTGTCTGTACCCCAATAGACTTGGTATTCCCGGATGCCCGATCCTTTGTCTGCCGGTACTGGCCACGTAAAGTCTGCTTGATTCGACGCGCGCTGCCAGATGTCATTGCGGACGCCAGCTACGGCATGGGTCGCCTCAACTGGGTTTGCGGGTGGGGTATTATCATATTTCAAGGTGTACATCGTTACCCAGTCGCTGAAGTTGCCTGCTTGATCGCGGGCACGACCACGCAGAATATACTCCCCTGTACCAACAGGCTCCGACATAAAATTGCGCGCATTGTTTGCTGGATTCGTTCGTATTAATTGGCGACCCGTACTATTTTTCCACTCTAGATCATATGTGATGCCGCCAGAATGTGCATCTGTGGATGCGGACCAAGTCACATTGAGAAAATTGTGTTCTTTTTGCCATGTGTCGTTAGGCGCACCGTTTGTGGACGTCACGCTGGCTGGTGGCGATGGTGGTATCGCATCAATTTTTACAATGACGGTCTTTTCATTTTCTCGATTGCCAGCCTTGTCGACAGCATAGTACTTGATCGTGTTAATGCCATTCGCATTGATCGTGAATTGCTTGGTTCTCCCATTCACAATCGGTTGCGCGACATCGTTAATTTGATAATGAAGTTCTTTAACACCAGCAAGCGCCTTGCCTGTTCCCTGATCTGTGGCCGACAGTTTGACTGTAACAGGCGAACTATACCAGCTAGATTGAGGTTGCCTCGTGCCGTTTAGGCTCTTTGCTGTGGTTGGAGGTTTGGGGTCTATATTGAGGGTAACGCGACGACTCTCTTTTGTCTGCCCCTTATCATCATAAGCCACGAAATAGACGGTCACCTTGCCCTTCATGCCTGTACGGTTAAAGGTCCAGTTGGCGTTATTCACCTCGCTTGGACCAGAGCCACAGTTGGTGCTTGGATTACAGACCATAACGATTTTATCGAGATTGTCCTCCGGATCAGACGCTATGCCCGTGAAGGTCCAATCTGACTGGTTACTTACTATGTTATTGCCATTGTTTCCGCTTGCGGTTTGAAAGGTAATAGAAGGTGACTTATTTGCCTCTTCGATCCGAAATCTCTGCATCTGTGCCCAGTCCGCATCGCCGTCTACACCATCGGCGCGCACAGACCAGTACAAATCTTGGCCCAACCATTCTGAGTCAAAATTAACGGTCTTATCAGTATCATCTACGTCAATATCCTCAACCGTTTCTCCCTTCCCTCCTTTACTTATTGTGGGCGCAGTGCGAATACGTAATTTATATCCATCATGTTCGCAGTCTACATGTTCCCATTCGAATCTTATTTGCGGATTGTCTACCGTCGAGTTAAGTGATGGAGACTTTAGTTTTGGCGCATTACATTTTATAGGTGGATTATCAGGATTAACAGGTGAGGTTTCAGCCGCTCTATTTTTTGATGTATATGCACCTTGTCCTATTACCTCCCACGAGATCTCTTCGAAATTGACTGAACTTATATCGCGTGCCCATGGCAAATCACCTAAATTATTAGGATCTGTCCATGGTGTATGACCAGCTGAAACCATGTAATGTAAATGTGTCTCACTCGAGTACCCCGTATTCCCCTCCGTGCCAATCTTTGTGCCATAGTCAACTTGTTGTCCTACAGATACGCTAGCGCTTTTGTATGCGAGATGTAGATACCAAGAATATTCTGTGGACGAATGTTCAACCACTACAAGATTAGCCTTTTTCCACATCGTGTCAAAGTCATAGTACCCACCCGTATTGCTTCCATCCTTCACAAATACAACTTTACCTGGTTTAGTTGCATAGATGTCGCCTTTTTTACCTACTGTGTCTATTACGAAGTCAATCTGATTGGTATGTCTCGTTCCATTCTTGCGAATAACACGTCCAATCGTATTGTATTGCCACGGTAATTTGTGTCCGCTGAAACTAGAAATATTTTGGTTGTTCTCCGGCTGCCAAAAGAAAGCTTTGGTACTTTCGTCCATTAGAGAATCAGGGATTTGCTCAAGCCGATTATTGTAGTCAGCAGGAGCCACCTCACCAGAACGAATAAAGTCCCAGCCGGATAAAGGATTGAACTTACCCAGCACGGCCGATGCATGGACATGACTTTCATTGATGCCAGTAATTATCGAGTGGTGTTTGTTCCCAACGACTAAATAGGCCCACTCGCCTTCAGACTTTAATTTAGAGATTTGTAAATTTTGGGATGGTGCTTCTTGGTACAACTTATGAATGATGTCAGATTCCATCGGCAAATCTGAGATAGCGTCTTTATTCTGTGTTGGGTTTCCCCCCTCCTGCGCTAGACCAGCCGACGGCATCCCGATCAACCCCAAGACCAGCACCAGCCGCCAGACCACATTCATCAACCGTTTCATCTGTATCGACCACAAGCCTCGACCCGCTCGTCGCGACAGCTTTGGCCGTATCTTTATCAATCTATCTATTTGCATAATAATTTTTCCTATATTGTGTCACGCTTAAGGCGATGTGTGGGCGATCCAGCTAGCTAGCTGTTGCACCAACAACGCGAGATGAGTAACGGGAAATAAGCATTTAGCTACTAATTCCCGATGGCAATCCAATTTAACCGAAAGGGGTTATTGGTAATGGCTGACATTCTGACTTTGGTCGAACATTTACCTCCCCCATTGTGTCCAACAACTGTGATCGGATTTGCATTCACATGTCCATTCATGGCAACAAAGGCTCCCACACCATTCGGGAAACATGTATACTCAACAGTGACAAAGCCATTAGAATCAGTCTCGCTGAACGTACCGTTTCCTCGGAGGATGATTTCGCCGTTACGATCTAATCCTCTAACCAGTTCAGGCGCTTTTTCATGCGTCACCGCACCATTAGCTAACTTCGCTGTTGTAATGCTCCCGTCCGGCACACTCAACGCCTGCGTTGCAAATGGAACGCTGCCCAACTGCACACGTGGACTCATCTCGCCATCCGTACCCACCGTGATGCCCAAAAAGAGATTGCTGTTGCCCGTAATCACCTCTTGCGGAATCGGGCTGACGCTACCTAACATCACATTGAACAACCCATCACTGACCTGCACGCTGGTGGTTCCGGTCCACTGTTCTTCCCACAGCGGTGTGCCGTCAGTAGCTGTACTGTAGAGCCGAAAGCTCATGTTGACCGTGTCGGTTAAGGCATTGCCCTCTGAATCAGCCAATCGACCTTGGTAGGCGATGGTGCCGGTCGAGGCTGTCTGCGCGTTGGGTGCGGCGAAAAGGCTCAGCGAGCCACTGTTTTGGGCAAGTAGTAGCCCACCCAGTAAAAGGAGCGTAAACAAAATCGTTCCGGGAGTTGGCAGCCATCGAAATTGTTTGGCAAACTGAATGTTATCGGAGCGTTGAGGTGGGCGGTTTTCCCACCATTCCGCTATGGTCATAATTAAACTTTTGTGCTGTTCCATCTTTTATTCCTTAACTCACGTTTTAACTTATGAAATATGTGGATTCGTTCTACGAAGACCAATTTTGTGTACGGGCATTATTTACCAATTGCAATGTATACAATGCGGACAGTACGGTTTGCCAGTCGATTGCCATTAACATCCAGCACTTGGACGGAATAGCCATCTGGGCTTGCCTCATGACGCGCTCGATGAATGGTGAAGCCCAAACCACCGGAGGCCCCATAATCTCCATTCATTCCCACAAACGTAGTAGTTGTTGTTGAGAATGGTGCAACGTATGGTATCCATGCAACGCCATTTTCGTCTGTGGTTACGACAGGTTGGCCTGTCCTCATTTTTTGATTCAATCCCTGTGCTTTGAGCAAATTAGGGGCTTTCGTTTGCGTAATGCTCCCATCCGGCACCGTCAATGCCTGTGTTGCAAACGGTACGCTGCCCAACTGCACGCGTGGACTCATCTCGCTATCTGTGCCAACGGTGATGCCCAAAAAGAGATTGCTGTTGCCCGTAATCACATCTTGTGGAATCGGACTAACGCTGCCCAACATCACATTGAACAATCCATCGCTTACTTGCAGGCTGGTCGTTCCGGTCCACTGCTCTTCCCACAGCGACGCACCACCCGATGCCGCGCTGTAAAGCCGAAAACTCATGTTGACTGTGTCAGTCAAGGCGTTGCCCTCTGCATCGGCCAGCCGACCTTGGTAGGCGATGGTTCCGGTCGAGGCGGTCTGGGCGTTGGGGGCAGCGAATAAGCTTAAGACGCCTAGATTTTGTGCAAAAAGCAAACCAGCCAAAATCAGCAAGGTGAAAAATGTACTGCCGATTGTTGGTAGCCACCACCGAGTCGTTCGCCCCATATCTAGCTTAGGTATCTGTAGATTAAAGTTAATATCGTAACTTTCTTTGTTACTTTGCATTTTGATGTCACCTTTAGAATTGGGTTTTTACGGGAGCACCAGCGCTCGCAGTGTGCCGCCATAGACTTCAGCACCGCTGATAGTGCCATCGCAATATACTCTTACATCAACTGTATGCGGTCCTGGCTCCAACGTGGTGCTGCTCATATTTACCAGAGGACATAATGGACTTCCACCCGTGTCTCCAGAACTATTACGGCAACCAGCGAAATCGGGAGAGCCTGAAGGACGCTTACTTTGCACCCCGTCAATAAATATACTGCTGAATATTCCGTGCCCGGCCCCCCCATTGAAACCTAAGCCACCAAAATCCAACCAAACTGTCTTAGTTTCATCTATGGTAAAATCCATGGTTAATCCGGGAACCGATGTCCAGTTTGCTGGATTAGTAGCCCCAAATGGACAGCTAGGTACATCCCAATTCGATTGTGGCGCTTCGACAGAGTAATGTTGAATGGCATCAGGGGCCAATTTTTTGCTTGTAATACTCCCATCCGGTACAGTCAATGCTTGTGTCGCAAACGGCACGCTACCCAGCTGCACACGCGGGCTCATCTCGCCATCTGTCCCAACCGTAATGCCGAGGAAGAGATTGCCGTTGCCCGTAATCACATCCTGTGGAATCGGGTTGACGCTACCCAACATCACATTGAACAGGCCATCGCTTACTTGTACGCTGGTCGTTCCAGTCCACAGCTCTTCCCAAAGTGGTGCATCATCCGAAGTTGCGCTGTAAAGCCGAAAGCCCATGTTGACTGTGTCGGTCAGGGCGTTGCCCTCTGCATCAGCAAGTCGGCCTTGGTAGGCGATGGTTCCGGTCGATGTGGTCTGTGCGTTGGGTGCCGCGAAGAGCGGCAGCAGCCCGCTATTTTGGGCAAACAACATTCCTACAACAATCAGAAGTGTAAAAAGCACTGTGCCGGGTGTGGGAAGCCAACGAGAAGGTTGCACGGTATTTGGCGTCGGCAGCTCATTCGCTCGCTCTTCCCACCATTCGGCAAAGGCCATCGGTAAACTTTTTTTGTTACTCATATGCATTGTTCCTTTGTTCATCTCCTACAATTTTGCTTGTTTGCCCTACTGTCCAAATAAGACATAGCTGAACCGTAAATTTGATGCAGCGACATTCTGACCATCGGGGCGGAAGAATTCGAATACGGCCTCTGTTGCGCTTGAGCTATCATAGCTATAGTGAACCAAAACTAGGTTTCTACTTGAGCCATTCGTGACGTGCGCAAATCCAATTGGTTTTGCTGTGAGACCCAAATCCGAAATGTCGATTGTAAAGAACTC
>Ga0209303_1002150_pt1 | contig 10704 bp, 5 predicted proteins | sample SidtaG_3_FD_187449 | JGI IMG/M metagenome (GOLD analysis project Ga0209303, IMG submission 187449) | Marine algal microbial communities from Sidmouth, United Kingdom - Sidmouth_Asex1 metaG (SPAdes) (version 2) | ecosystem: Host-associated > Algae > Red algae > Unclassified | place: Sidmouth... | reverse complement strand
TTGCGCTTGAGCTATCATAGCTATAGTGAACCAAAACTAGGTTTCTACTTGAGCCATTCGTGACGTGCGCAAATCCAATTGGTTTTGCTGTGAGACCCAAATCCGAAATGTCGATTGTAAAGAACTCTGAATTAGCGCCACCTGTGGGAACGTGCGTAGTGTTTCCCACCTTTACGGGGACCATATTCCCTACTGCCAGCTTTTCTCGCGTAATACTGCCGTCCGGCACAGTCAATGCCTGCGTGGCAAACGGCACGCTACCCAACTGCACGCGCGGGCTCATCTCACCGTCTGTTCCCACCGTGATGCCCAAAAAGAGGTTGCTGTTGCCCGTAATCACATCTTGCGGAATCGGGCTAACGCTACCCAACATCACGTTGAACAATCCGTCGCTGACTTGCACACTGGTTGTGCCTGTCCATTGTTCTTCCCACAGTGGTGCGCCACCCGCTGCCGCGCTGTAAAGCCGAAAACTCATGTTAACGGTCTCGGTTAGCGCATCGCCATTTGCATCTGCGAGTCGACCTTGGTAGGCGATGGTTCCGGTTGATGTGGTTTGTGCAGTGGGGGCGGCGAAGAGCGGTAAGAGGCCGCTATTTTGGGCCACTAACAAAGTAGCCACAATGATGAGTGTAAAGATCATATTGCCGAGCGAGGGCAACAATCGTCTTCGCCATCCTGTTAATTGTGACGCCTCAGCATGATCTGTGCCATGCCAGAGCGTTTCTGTGCGATGTTCATCGATGGCTTCACCCAGTTTGGTGATCAATCCTTTACGAATGGTCATTCTGTTTTCCTTGTTGTGCTTGATTAACTGCTTTGAATAATTTTATGTTCTTGTTATTGTCCAAACGCAAACCAAACTAGATTCGTCATGGTTTGCGCTACAGTTGCGGTACCGGAGTCAGTAGATTTTTTTGCTGCCAAATAGAGCGTGTGCGTACCCGCGTCCAGATCAACAATCCAATTTTGTCCAACGGTTACCCGACCAGTATTCCCAACCGCTGATTTGGCCTGGCGAGCACCATTAACATATAGGTAACCTATGGCTGGTCCACCACTATTGGCACCACCACTAACAGAGAAATCAAATGTTCCATGGACCAACAATGTTTGAGGTGTATCAACCGTAATCGTTGTACTGGTTCCCGCTAGCTCTAGCTCTTCGGCCGTTAGCTCAATGCGCCAGACACCAAAATCTGCTATTGCCTCGCCATGTGACAGTTTGACCTTACGCGAAGTCATACTTCCATCTGGCACAGTCAAAGCCTGCGTTGCAAATGGCACGCTGCCCAACTGCACGCGCGGACTCATCTCGCCGTCTGTCCCAACCGTGATGCCCAAAAAGAGATTGCTGTTGCCCGTAATCACATCTTGTGGAATCGGTGCAACGCTGCCCAGCATGACATTGAACAGACCATCGCTCACCTGCACGCTGGTTGTTCCTGTCCATTGTTCCTCCCATAGTGGCGCTCCGCTTGTTGCCGCGCTATAGAGCCGAAAGCTCATGTTGACCGTGTCAGTGAGGGCATTGCCATCTGCATCCGCAAGTCGCCCCTGATAGGCGATGGTTCCAGTTGAGGCGGTCTGTGCATTTGGTGCGGCAAAGAGGGTTAAGGCACCACTGTTTTGGGCGAAAAGCAGACCACCTATAAGCAGAAAGGTGAAAAGCACATTACCGAGTGTGGGCAGAAATCGATGCAAACGACTGTGACTGGATGTGACATTTTTCTCTAACGGAGGCAAAGCGCTTTGAGTCAACCGATGTTGATCAAATGCCTCGCCAATTCTGGTAAGAAGCCCTTTGTTTTGCGGTTCTAAATTGTTTTCCATTGGAAGGTCCTTTTATTTTGTGAACACCAAAAACATGCTTACGATGTGACATGCTGATCCACATCCGCAGTATGTTTTGGTTAACGATTGATAGTGGGTTTTGTTTGGATGAATTGAACATACTCAAAATGTTTGCGACCAATCCATCTGAAACAGCGAATTTCTTAATGGATTGATCACAAACACTCAAGGGATGCTATCTAATAAGTGGCAGGTATAGCTGAGTATCGTTAGTCAGCGCCCAACTGACCACATCGGACTCGTTTCCAGCACCATCTCGTACTTGGGCGTAGAGCATTTGAGCATCTTGAACTGTGATAGGGGCAGGTGATACAAATGGTTGCCAGTTCACATTGCTCAGATCTGCCGTTGTTCCGATACGCATTTTCGGGATGCCACTTCCATTTTCCTGATCAGTTGCTTCGAGAGACAGTTGTCCGCTGGTTGTTAGAGGCTGTTCGCGAGTAGCAGCCTTTACAGTGGGCTCAAATGACACAATGCGTACGGTTGGCACTTGCACATCATAGATAATGTCATCTATCGCCGTGGCGCTACTGCAAAGCAGATCCCCTTGCCTATTACGGAAGCGGGCATAGACAAGCAGGGTGGCTACATCTTGAGGTGGATCACTCAGCTTCCAAGAGATGACTGAGCTATACGGTTGCCAAACCGCGCCACCAAAACCACCATCATTGCTTAACTGGATCTTGGCCGCATCAGTCACACTGGTCTGTATTTCAACGTCACGCCGGTTGGTATAAAGCTGGCCATTTCCAATACTCACCGAGCAAACAGGCTCAGGCGTTGGCGGAATCGGCGTTGGTGGTACCGGCGTTGGTGGTATCGGTGTTGGTGGTATCGGCGTTGGTGGTATCAATGTTGGGATCGGCACTAGTGGCTTCGGCGTAGCTGTTGCTGAAATAGGGGGTTCTAGTGGTGCCACTGGGGTAGTTGTTTCATTACAACTAATAGAGATCCCGGGTGTGTCTGATGAGGACGTTCTCCCTTGCTGATTAATTGCCACAATTTTATAAACAAAGTAATCACCACACTCAACAGCTTCGTCTGCGTGAGTAAAGCCTTCAGTTGTACCAATCAGTTCCCCATCATTCTCGTCTAGAGATGAGCTAGAACGATAGATTCCATAGGTTTTGGCATTTGCCGCCGGAGCCCAACTAATATTCACCTTGTTATTCTCAGTTAGTATTAATCGGATATTTTTTGGTGCATCCGGTGGTAGACCACCAGCGTAAATAGTATAGGTCGAGCTAAAGCCGCTGAAATTGTCCTGACAACCGCTGCACAGCGCAGAGATTATCCAAGTATATGTTCCAGGTTCATTAAAGGTGAATGCCCAACTAGAGTCAGCGATAGCCCCCGAATCAGTTATCCGTTCATTGTCACGATCTATGTAGATCAGATATTCGGCTGGGTAAGACAAAGCCTGCCAGCTAAATGTAACGGATTCACCGATATCGATTCCTATTCCATCATTCGGTGCTAAAACTTGGGGAATGTCCGGTTTGGTTGGATATACAACAGTATCTGCTGTCGTAGGTATAGGTATAGGCGTAGGCGTAAACGTCGGAGTGTATGTTGGTGTAGGTATGGATGTATGTGTCGGAACAGGTGTATTCGTCGAAACAATTGTATGTGCAGGAATAGGTGTATGTGTGGGCGTTGCAGTTGGTGGATCACCTACATGAAATACATAGGATAGGCTAAACCCACTAAAATTATCTGCGCACTCACTACAAAGCGATGAGATGGTCCAAACATGGGGGCCAAGTTGAGTAGGCATAAATGCCCAACTGGTAGAAAGAAGCGCTCCCGAATCTGCAACGCGTTGGCCATCGTGGTCGATATAGATTAGATATTCTGCTGGATAAAGTAACGGGTCCCATTCGAAGATGATTGCGCGACCTGGTTCTACAACAACGTCATCGTGTGGCGCAATCACAACTGGAATTTGGGGCTTAGGAGGATACAGTACTGTACTTGTTGCAGTTGGCACAGGTGATGGCGTGTTTGTCGGTGTTGAATCTGGGATGCATTTGACAGTAATCTCATAAAGATTCTCGGATGGAGTCTGCCCGCTACTATTGATTGCGATAATGCCGTAAGCAAATTTATCACCACAGAATACAGTATCATCTGTAAACGAGACTTCCTCGGTCGTACCGATTAGTTCCCACCCATTGCTTTGTCCGCTGAGATTAGAGCGATGAATTGTATAATATTGTGCATTTCTAGCGGCTTCCCAGAAAATTTCAACATAGTCTTCATCTGTCATCAGTAACTGAACATTAGTAGGCATATCTGGCAAGTCATCAGCCACTGGAGTTGGAGAACTGGTAGGGATCGGCGTATGCGGCTCGACACCAACAAAAATGTCAAACGATTGGCTATACCCGCTAAAATACTCGTCACATCCAGCACAAAGCGCGGATATTGTCCACTGATAAACACCGACCTCTCTAAAGGTATAGCCCCAACTTGTGCCAGATATGTTGCCTGAATCAGCAACGCGACTACCGTCTCGCTCGATGTAAATAAGATAACTGGCTGGATACGATAGCGATTGCCAGTTGAAGATAAGTGTCCCAGGCTGCAAAGCCTGCATGGGTTGAGGGAAATTGACTGTTGGTATGTCTGGTCTGGATGGAAAATCTATAACCACAGTTGGTGTCGCTGTTGGTGTGATAGTTGGTGTAGGCAAGGCCTGCCCCATGTTGGCAATAACAATGGATATATCAGATATGTCAACGCGGCCATCTAAATTAATATCGGCTACACTCCATCCTGGGCAACGTGGTGGATCAAAGGCCGTTTCCTCATAAATAGCCTCAACAAATTCGAAATCGTCATTATCCACATCACCATCACCATCTACGTCCCCCACTAGGTATGAAGGTGGTGGCGGCGGTGGAGGACATTGAGTGGGCGTCGCAGTAGGTGTAAAGGTCGCAGTTGGTAGCGGCGTGAACGTTGCTGTTGGCGTCGCCGTAGGCTGCGCACGCACCATAAATGACCGCGTCTTCCAATCACTACACTTAATATTAGAGCAGGATTGAGCCTGAATCGTATAGTTAGCCGCGGCCATATTGGAGAGCGTTAAGCTACGAGTGGTGGTGCGATTTGTTTGGGCAATAAGTGCGCCATCTCGCCTTATCTGAACAGTAAAGAACATACTAGTTGGGTCATCGTTATCGTACCAAACAATGTCGAGATCATCTCCTGCCCAGAATTGAGCACCCTCTTCCGGTGACGAAAACTTTGGCTGCCGTGGTGAGCAATCATTCTCGTGCGAGAACTTGATGCGCGTGGTCACAAGCGGCCAATCACCATGTGAGCCAATATTATTCTCGTCCCAGCCCCAGCAGATCGAATCGCCGCGGGCATTCGTCAGCTCGATCGAGCAGCCGCTACAGAGATCAACGGAGTAAAATTTGTGGAATTGATCGGCATGCCCTAGGTCAGAGTGGTCATAGGTGCCAGGGTTTTGCAGCGTAAAGGTGTGGTTTGCGTAATTCGGCTCTTCATAGAACTTTGCTTCGTGTTTGGGTCCCGTTGGCGTTGATGTTGGTTGGGTGACTGGACAACTACTCTGCAATGATGCCCATTCGACTCGGTTGTCCCAGCCAATATCCGCTAGATTTTGCACAGGGTTACGCAGACAAACAGTCGGATCACCGCCATTATTGTGCTCGCTCAAAACAAGGACTTTCCCTGACGGCATCCAGGCTGATTTGGCCGCGTGTCCGGCGCTATCGCTGGGGTGTCCACTGGACCAGTTCCATGGATTGACACAGTTAGTATTCGCAAAGAGATAGGCCACATTTCGATCCGGCGGCGGGTTGGTGCAGGATTGGGGGATCGGTGTCGCGGTTGGCGGGATCGGCGTGTTAGTTGGGATCGGTGTCGCGGTTGAAGGGCGCGGGGTAGCTGTCGGGCGAGTGGTCGGTGTGTATGTAGGTGTTACAACTTGAGATGTTACTATAGGATTTGCTGTAGGGGCGGGACTTGTATAACCATTATGTTCAAATATTACTGTACCAGCGTATGAGCCGATAATAATCGAGCCAATTACCCCTACAAGCCTCCATGCTGATTGAGCAATTTGTACTATTGTAAATACATCTAGAAACTCTGCCTTTGTAATTCTGCCGCCTGATATTTCAACGATACTTGCAATGATTTCAAATACGGCATCTTCGCTTAATGCATTGGCAAAAGCATCCACAAAACCAATCATATCGCGATCTGCGAGAGCCTCCGCAACAGGTATCAGATCTGGAGACGATTCAAGTGTTTGCAAAATTTTCACCAATAATCCCGGGTCTGTAATCTCGCCCAAAGGGATATTAAGTGCGTTCAGAATTTCACTAGATACATTAAGTAATCCGGCCCGTGGGACACCATCTTCTGATCTAGCAGCGTTCACAAAGAACTGAATCGATGAATTATCTGTTGGATCCACATAAATCGTATATTCTGCACGCGAATTTGGTGGAATAAAACCAAATTGAGCCCATATATTCTCCTTGATGACAGTGTCATCATTCAGGTTATAAGGTATCGTGATTTCTTTCCAGAAATCATGATTATTTCTAATACGTATACGAACTATAGGGTATGCTGAATCATCAACAATGCATCCTTCGGTGCCACGATTAGCAATGCTATTGTCTATAGTCAGATAAGAGAGATTAGTGGTCAAAGAACAAGCAGGGTCTGCCTGACCTTTGTTTGACGTTAAGTACGTGGATGAAGGTGCCTTGCTCATATCTGAAGCGTGAAGCGACGTTAAGCTCATACTGCTCAAAATCAGAGATGTTATCAGCAATATTCTCAAACAAATGAATTGAAACTTACTACAAACAGTGTAATTTGGTGCATTCATAATAATTTTTATGGAAACCTATTGTGTTGATTTTCGTTAGGCAGGACGCATCATCGGGACAAAAGGCAGGTAGCATATTGGCTCTCCAGATTGATTCATCCCCCCTGCTTATTCGTTGCACCTGCCATACGCTTGGGGACTCAGCTTGCGCGAGGTTGCGCGGATCCCCGCCAGCATTTCCGTAAATTAGCTTGGGCTAAAAATACCCCGTAGCCACTTACATTGTTACCTTCTTCAGCAATTTCTTGTTGGTACTCGAAACAGCCATTGCCCCCCAAATGACACTGATTGGCCACGTAATGATGAGGCTAAAACCAGCTGTGATTAGGGCAAGAATAACGCTCACAATAATCATGAAAATTCCGCCGCCAACCGTTGAATAAAGCATCCCCAATGGCCCAAATAAGATCGTAAGAATGAGAGAAACGCCGACGCTTTTGGTTGCTGTAACAACGATGTGTCGGTCCGATTCAGTTTTTTGACTCATGGCAATTTCCTTAAAGATTTTTGCGTGTTTTGTTGCATATAAAACCTATCACCCAACATACTTCTTCATAATCGCCTGCGCAGCCGTTTCGTACGCACTTGGATTCAGTTCGCGCAGCGAAGAGATTGCCTCTAACTCTTGCGTCATCTCTGGCGAAGAAATGTTGTTGACCATCGTTGCCATTACCTGCTGTCGCGCTTGTCGAACCATCTCTTTCTGTGCCGCACGAATCATCTGCACAATTTCTGTATTGTCACCATTAAAAAGTTGCTCAATACGTAGACTACCTATCTCTGGGTGCTGAACGGCAACCGCCGTGCGCAAACTCACGTGGGATTGTAGGCCTACAGCTAGATCCTCTAATGGGATCCGTAATGAAAAATTCTCATTGTAGGTTGTTAGGGCGATCACCTTCTTTTCGGCAAGGCCACTTAACAAAACGTTGAACATTCCTTTTCTTGATAGAATAAAGGGGTATGCTGGGTATTTATCAGAAATATTTTTCTTCGCCTGCAAAATAATTTCCTGGCCGCAAACGATTAAGGAGCCCGACGCTTGCTTGCCATAAATCTGTCCATTATCGATAGTTGCGTTTTCGTAGATATTTTGGCCGTAGCTGGTGGTGCTGCTTAAATCCCAGAGGATATAAACAGGGAAGTAGCCATATACTTCGTGAGGGTATGTTTCATCATTAATCAGCTCACACAGATCAGTCCATGCTTGATCTTCTAGCCCTCTGGATTTACCCTTGACCCCAGTCGTTTTATAGTATTTTTCTGGTGCACAGATCTCGCGCTGAGACGATTCATTGTTCATAATTCACTTCCTTCAAATAGTTATGCCACAGAAAACGGATAGGGAGGTACAAAAGGGCAAGATCTATCTTGCCTATGCTGGGGCGAACCGCATTTCTGTGTAATGTCTGAAAATATTATTCGTAAGTGGCACTCTTTTGCGCAGTGCAAGAGAGTGCCACAGTTTATTTACACGCTAACGGTATCGGACCCGCTAAAACGCATCTCGCGAATCTCGCGTCCATTCACCGAAATCGTCCCTGTTCCCGGCGATGCATTAATCGACACCTCGCCAGAGCCGTTGGTTCGACCATTTGAGTGATTCCACGTGCCATTCCAACTAATGTGAACATCTGCATTTGCAACTGCATTACCGTTGCGATCAACTACACGTACTGTAATCATGTTTATCCTCCGAACGATACAAATATGTTGGTTAATAAATTGGCAGAGAGACGTGTGAACCTATCTCTCTGGCTCAAAGCACTGTCGTCCGTAGGATGTTGATAGCGTCGGGGGACGGACACTGCAATTTGCCTGATTAAATTGGAGACTATGGCGACTGCACAATCGGTAGGTAGAGTACGCGCCCCGCTACGTCTGGTATCGACTCTAGTGTCATCATATGAACTTCGTCGCGCGGCAGATCTAACTCCATGATCCCTGTACTCTCGACGCCACCTGCTGACACAATATGGATGTGGGCTGATGCACTGGGAACCCCGTAGCGCATCCCCGTCTCATCCCGTAACTCACCCAAATTGAGCAGCCACGCACCGCTTGAATTTGTCCGCGTCGATAACGCGCTTACTTCCTCCATTGCCAGCGTAACCAGCGCACCGGCTGCGGGTGTTCCATCAGCCTTCAACACACGCCCACGCACCGCTTCGATAGTGGGAATCCCCAGTAGTGGACCGGTCGTGACTTGGTACAACTCGCCCTGATTGTCGTCAACTGTGGCATCGGAGTGTAGCTGGAAATAGTAGCGCGTTTCGGGGTATAGTTTCTCTACCATGATGGCATGGACGCGGTTTGGTTGAGCGAGATTGAGCGTTGAAGTGGCTCGATTAACCAGTGACTCTGGCGCAGTGCCAAAGCTGACCGTTCCACTGGCGGGTTGATCCGTTTGCCAAGAGATCGTGAAGCGTTTGGCACCGATATTGCTGATTTGCACATTGTTGATGGTGGGCTGTGCAAGAGAAGATTTCTCCTCAGGAGCAGCAATAACGGATGCATGTTGAAGAGCTTGATGCGTAGCAGTTGTGCTGGCTTGGGGTATCCACGTACTATCAACATCGCTATTGACAAAGTACCCTTGCGATGCGGCGAGGGCAAACGCATTATGCAAGGTACTGTCGCCACAGCGGTGGATCGACCATCTGTCCGCACCCCAGTAGGCAATTTGGATAGCAGAGCCACCCTGCGCCTGGATCTGCGTACATGCGCCATCGGCAGTGAGGTTGGCTGCCGTAAGTGGCAGGGAAACAAAGTTCCAACCTTTGGTCAGCGTGATCTGCTGTGAGACGTGAATACTCGGGGTCATCGGGAGTTGCAATAAACGTCGCCCGTCAGTGCGCACAAAGTAGGGCGTGCTGGCGTTGATATCGAAATTGCCAATCGGTGCTTGTGCCGTATGTGGAACCCATGAACCGTCTGTGACATGCCAGCGGTCGATCTCATCAATCGTGCTGCCCTGCGCAACGGCATCGGCAAAGAGAGCGGTGGTGTCATAGTTCGCCTCGGGCTTAGAAGATAGCGTCACCACATTCCAGCCATGAGAGAGGTGGATTTTCTGGGTTTGAAGACATGAAAGCGTCATGTCTGGTGCGGGGGAAAATTGTTCGCCGCTATCAAATTGCAGAATGGCGTTGCAGTCCGCACCGCCATGAATCTCGGCCAAAAGCTGATCGTCTGGACGCGAGTAAGTGAAATAGTCATCCAACTCATTGTTAAGAGCTCGGGCAAGATTGAGCACTGTGCCGCTCCCCGCTTCGAGCCATTCCCCACGGTTGTTTGATAAAACTGACAAAAGTGAGCTTTGCCCAACATTTCCGTGACCATCATCATTCAAAATGCGTAAATAGATGAGCACATTGGCAGCGGGGGTACCATCACTCTTATACACAACCCCGTAAATAGAGTCTACCCGCGGCAGGCTGAGCACTTTGCCAGTGCGAAATGAGTAGAGCGCACCCTGATTATCATCGATGTGCCCTGTTGTCGCGTTGGCGGTTGAGCCGCTTTGACCAGAGCCGCCCGAGTCGGATTCGATTTGGAAATAGTAGACCATGTCGGGGGCCAATTGCTGTAGCTTCACATAGTGGACATCATCCTTATTGGTTTGTCCCCGCACATCATAGGAAACGTCAACCAGCGCATCGGGGCTGCTGCCAAAGCGGATCCGGCCTGTAGTGGGGCGATTGCTAATCCACGAGATGACAGCGCTCTTATCGGTGAGATTGGAGGCACGAATCTGCGAGTTGCTAATCGCCAGTTCGGTGATCGATAGCTGAATTGGCAAAACCAGCAGCGGATTTTCTGGATCATTGCTGTCGATATAGAGAGTCGCATCATGGCTACCAACATCTAGACCAGTTGTGCCAAAGGTGATATCAACAGAGTTGCTTGCGCCAACCGCAATGCTTGCTGTGGCGGGTGCGACGCGCAGCCATGGGAAAGGCTCGTTG
>Ga0209303_1002149_pt1 | contig 10708 bp, 11 predicted proteins | sample SidtaG_3_FD_187449 | JGI IMG/M metagenome (GOLD analysis project Ga0209303, IMG submission 187449) | Marine algal microbial communities from Sidmouth, United Kingdom - Sidmouth_Asex1 metaG (SPAdes) (version 2) | ecosystem: Host-associated > Algae > Red algae > Unclassified | place: Sidmouth... | reverse complement strand
TTTTTTCTTCTAAGGTCGCACTGAAATATAGCCATTTTTTAATTAATTAAAATTATTTTGTAATTTATTTATTATTAAAAATGAATTATTTATAAATATTTTTTATTATAAAATAATTTAAAAATATCCTTATTTCAGCAGAACCTTAGAAGGGCTACGGCTATGCTGAATAACCTCCGTCTTGTACTCGAAAAAATTTCACTCAAAGCAACATATCATAATTAGATTGACTTACTACTGGATGAAAAGATAATAAACGGTCAATTCCGTTCATTTTTGCCAAACTTGTGTAAAAAATCACAATTTACGCACTAACTTAGCTCCAATAAAATTTTAGACTAATGATAAAAACAAAAACAATACTCATCCTCTTGATATGCGCTTTTACTTTCGCATTAAACGCACAAACGAGCTATCTACACTGCGGTGCTTTGATTGATGGAAAAACCAACAAAGTTCAAAAAGAAGTGACCATCGTCATCACCGGAAATAAAATCACCTACATCCAACGCGGCTACACCAAACCCACCAAATCTGATGTTACAACAGTAGATTTAAAAGACAAAACCGTCATGCCCGGTTTGATGGATATGCACGTGCATATCGAAGGCGAATATGACCAAAATTCTTACCTAAGTCGCTTTACACTCAACGATGCCGACCGTGCTTTTGATGCCGTCGGCAATGCAAAAATAACGCTCATGTCCGGCTTCACGACTGTGCGCGAACTCGGTGGTTCGGGCGTCAATATCGCGCTTCGCAAAGCCATCGCTTCGGGCGATGTGATAGGTCCGCGTGTCTATACCGCCGGAAAATCTATTGCTATCACAGGCGGACACGCCGACCCAACCAACGGCTACCGCAAAGACCTCCTCACCTATCCTCCCGGACCAAATGAAGGCGTAGCAGATGGCGCAGATGAATGCCGAAAAGCCGTTCGCCAACGTGTCAAAAACGGCGCAGACCTCATCAAAATAACAGCAACAGGCGGCGTACTCAGCGTAGCTCGCGACGGACATCGCCCCCAGTTTACGGAAGATGAAATACGGGCTATCGTCAGCACTGCCAATGATTTCGGCATCAAAGTCGCAGCACACGCACATGGCGACGAAGGCATGCAACGTGCAGTACGCGGCGGCGTATCTTCTATCGAACACGGCACTATGATGAGCGAGCAAACAATGGGATTGATGAAAGAATACGGCACTTATTATGTTCCCACCATTACTGCCGGACGCGCCGTAGCCGACTCTGCAAAAGTCAAAGGGTTTTATCCGGAAATGGTTGTCCCGAAAGCCCTCGAAATAGGTCCGAAAATACAAGGTACGTTTGCAAAAGCCTATAAAAAAGGTGTCAAAATCGCCTTTGGTACAGACGCTGGTGTATTCGCACACGGCAAGAACGCCCTCGAATTTGTGTATATGACCGAAGTAGGAATGCCGCCGATGGAAGCCCTTCAATCGGCTACTATGGCTGCCGCCGATTTGTTGGGCGTGACCGATATTTTAGGCTCTATTGAACCCGGAAAACTCGCGGACATCGTTGCCGTAGGAGATAATCCTTTGAAAAATATCGAGACGATGTTGGATGTGAAATTTGTAATGAAAGATGGCGTCATTTACAAAAATAATAAATAATTTATTTAGAAATGTTTAACATAAAAAAGACCTTACTTTCTTCATTTTTATTCGTAAAAACAAAGAATAGTCGCATCTTTGCAGGAGATACGTAAATGTCTTCGACAAATGATGAAAGATGGTATTCAAGAACATAAGGCGTAAGCCTAGGAACAGGGTTTCAATAAATGCAGATTTTGACTTTTTCCTGATACTTATTTAATTTCTTTCACCAAGTAACGAGTAAATAATAACTTCACGATTTGGACGGCTTCTTTTGCCCTTATTTTCCTCCTCGAAAACAGTCATTTATCCCGATAAACTCCCGCTTTCAAGAAGAAAACTAAGGACAAAATAATCTCGTCGAAGTCGTAAACTTATTATTTGCTCGTCACCAAGACATTTTTTTACTTTTATAAATTTAAAATAACAAAAAGATGAACTTGAAAGGATGCGCATTGCTCGCAATGACAATCGTCATAATCGCGATGGGATGCGGAGGAAAAGCGGATAAGACCGCAGAAGGAAAAACACCCGTTAAAACTATCAAAATCACCGACCCTTTAGTCTATGATGCCACCGTCATTGCAGAACTGACGCATATCAATCATGGGCTTTCGGCAATTTTAGACCGGATTTCGGCAGCAGATTCATTGGGTATACTTAAGCAGCGTCTCAAAACAACTAAACAACTCGACGAAGGCATAAGAATCTTGAGCGCACTCCCGGCAATGAATGGCAACACAAACTATCGCGATGCCGCCCTCAATATCATGCAGTTTCACCGTGGCACAATGGACAATCAATACAAACGCATCGTAGAGATTTCTGTAAAGAAAAAACCATCGAGCCGCGAAGAAGAAGAACGAGAAACCCTCTACGAACAAATGGAAAATACAGAGGAAAAACTTGATGCTCAATTCTTCAAAGTCCGCAATCAATTTGGTAAAGAAAATAAGATGCAACTCCCCGAAGGTGGTGATTTGCAATTGTAGTGGAGAGTAGAGAGTAGAGAGTAGAGAGAGAATTATTTTGCTTCGCAAAATTGCGTGATTTTCTCTCGACTCTGTACTTTGTGCTCTCTCCCTCTTTTGGCGTTAAAATTGTTATTTGAGATGTATGAATCGTAAGACTATATTCGTCGGACTGCTTGTATTAGTTGCCAGTTTGATACATGCCCAAGAAAGTCAATGGCAACTTAAACGCGAAAAAGATAAGCTCAAAATTTGCACCCGAAATGTCAGTGAAACAGGCATCAAAGAACTCAAAATCACGACGCAATTCGAGACTTCTCTCAACAGTATTATTGCTTTGCTCAACGATGTTTCGGCGAATACCGACTGGGTATATAGCAGCAAGGTTGCCAAAATAACGGAAGCACTCGCGCCCGGCGATGTTTATTATTACTCCGTATCCGCTTTTCCTTGGCCTCTTCTGGATAGGGATTTGATTGTTCATTCTATCATTGAGCAAGATACTGATACTAAGGTTGTTACTTCCACATCGTATTCGGTAGAAGGAAAATACCCGCTTCAAAAAGGCTTGGTTCGTGTTGCGGTCTTTGATTCACAATGGATATTTACGCCCTTGCCCGATGGCAAAATAGATATTGAGTACACTGTCAAAACTGACCCAAGCGGCAATATTCCAGTTTTCCTAACCAATATGTTTATAGATAGAGGTCCGATAGCTACCATGAGTAAAATGCGCGAAATGCTCGAATTGCCCAAATATCGCGATGCAACAGTAGGCTTTATCGAAGAGCTAAATGCAGTTGATAGACGATAGACGATTTCACGTTAGGGAACAGCTATGGATTATCGCCTATCGACTATATGCCGTCGCGTCTATCAATTCATTTTCGCCCTTACGCATGAGTGCATAATTGAAGCCTGGATGGATAGCATACGCACCTATATTTCCGCCCTTATCTATCGCCAAATACCCGACTTGCATATCTTTATAATCCAATTTTCGGATAATTCGCATGACGGCTTCTTTGCAGGCTTCTTGTGCTGTCGCCCCCTGTCTCATTAGTTCTACGACCAAAAATGATCCCAAGGTTTTCATCATCAATTCGCCCATTCCTGTGGCGGTTGCTGCGCCGATTTCGTTGTCTACATACAAACCTGCACCTATGATTGGCGAGTCGCCTACACGCCCGTGCATCTTGTACGCAAGTCCGCTTGTGGTACATGCGCCAGAGAGGTTACCGTTTTTATCCATTGCCAATAAACCTATCGTATCGTGATTCTCTACATTTATAATAGGTTTATAATCAGATTCGACGAGCCATTCGCGCCAGGCTTTTTCCGATTCATCGGTTAGCAGGTTCTTTTTTATGAAACCATTATCCAAGGCAAATTTCAATGCGCCATCTCCTGCCAGCATGACGTGTGGCGTATCGTCCATCACCTTCCGTGCTACCAAAATCGGGTTTTCGATATGCTGCAAAAAGCAGACTGAACCTGCATTTCCTGTCTCGTCCATAATGCAAGCATCGAGCGTTATCTTGCCGTCGCGGTCGGGCAATCCGCCGTAGCCTACCGAAGTGGATTTGGGGTCAGACTCGACCACACGCACACCGGCTTCTACGGCGTCAATGGCTTTTCCGCCTTTTTCGATGACTTTCCAAGCTGCATCATTGGCAGGTAAGCCGTGATTCCAGGTGGAAATAATGACCGGTTCGCCTGTCTTTATTTGAGAAGATTTGGAAACCTTCCCAGGTTCAGGTCGCATGGATACATTGCAACTCAGTATTTTAGGTAAACTCAATAAGCTACCTACGATAGCTGAGTTTTTTAGAAAATTTCTTCTTGTTCGCATTTTGTATTGTATGAGGGTTTTCTTATGAAAAAATAATTCTCTTGTACTCAATTACTGGACTTTAGACATTGGGCAATTAGGGAACTGGGTGATTAGGTAATTAGGTAATTAGGTAATTAGGTAAATCGCTCATTATAAATAATTTACGTTGATTTGCATTTTATTCTAAATTAACTTTATTACGATTTTTATTATACTGATAAATAGCGGATTATACTTTCGTTAGCCTAATTTCCTAATTTCCTAATTTCCTAATTTCCCAGTTGCCTAATGTCTAAAGTCCAGTCAATTAGAGTAGCCGAAAGAAATAACCTATTCGTATTCTACTGAACAACGACTTTTTGTAATTTGTATTTGATTAATTGTCAAGCAAATATATCATTCAATTTTAAGTGTAAAATTAGAACGCGGACTATCTCCCCCTTTGGAGGGGGCAGGGGGGTGGACTTTCGGCTGTTCTTCCACCCCCCAACCCCCTCCAAAGGGGGAGATATATCGTGCTTTGTTTTTAAATTTCGTTATAAAATATTAATAATCAATAAAATACATTTTAAATAAAGTTGTTGTTCAGTAGAATATGTCATACCTTGATTTTTTTCAAAGATAATACATTTTCACACAAAAAGCTATCTAAACCCGAACACAAAACGCCGCCGCAGCTTTGAAAAATAAGCCTTTTCTCTTATGTTTGCAGAGGTGATGTGTAAATTGAAGAGGCTGGCTTTTCGGTTATGAGTCAACCATCTTTATTGCTCACTTCTTTTTACGAATAATCAAAATCTCTTGGTCGGAAAACTCCATCCAAGCGAGGTCGTACACATAGTGGTATCGTTTGCCTTCGCGGTTATAATAAATTCCGGTGATGTATTTGAAGTTGAAACCCAACTGAGAAAGCACCAATTTTGGGACTTTCATTTTCTGTTTTTTTTCTCCTTCAAACAATCTTACCAAAATCTCTCTATTGCGGCGTAATATTCGATTCACGGCTGCAATTTCCTCTAAATTGTCAGCCTTTTTTTGTGCTGCGTGAAATTTATTATTGCAAGCCTTTGAGCAGAATTTTTTATCTGCTCTTCCTTTTACAATCGCGTTACAATATTGGCATTGGCGCATTCTTTTAAATTTAAATAAAACAAATACAAAAGTAAACTAAGTGCTATAAGCACTTAATAAGCACTTATTAGCGGCTAACAAGTGCTTACAGCAGCTAAGTTCTTAAAAATCAACAAATGAACAAATTATGTAATTACTTTTTTTATTAATGATGGTAATTTTTTATTATTTTTGTACAAATTATCAATTACAAATCCTATGAATTTACCAATCAGAGAAATTGAATCAGACGAAAGCAGGCTGTCTGTACACATTCTAAAGCAGTACGAAGTGGAACGTGAATTGCTCAAAAAAGAAATCCCGGGCAGGAAATGGGAGGCAGAAAAAAAATATTGGACGGTGCCGTACACACGCGATACTTTGGGAAAAATCGACGTGATTTTTAAAGGTAAATATCAACTTCAATTCACGATAAATCTTGATATTCCCGATACTTACGATGGTCCGTTTTATCTCCATAATCCCAACAGGGGGAACGAAAAGTCGTTTTTATAATATGTTTTTAAAGTTGAAGGGAAAGCGTGAGTCGGCGGACATTTTGAAAATGTCAGGCGACAGTATTTGCTCACTATTCAATGACAATCAATTGTTTACAAAGTATAAATTAATTAATTTATTAAAAAAAATTTAAATCAAAATGTAAATATATCTCGCCTGACATTTTGAAAATGTCCGCCGAGTAGGCTTTCTTAAAAACTTAAAAATTAATATATTACGCATTATGAAAACGACTTTTCGTTCGCCCTGATAATCCCAATAAGAAAAATCCTATAAAGGTTTTTACCACCGAGCCTATCAAGCACCCGAAAGCTATAGATGCTTTGGAGCAAGATTTGATACTGCGCCGATATAGTTATGCTACTATCAAATCCTATAAATTGCACCTCCGGCAATTACTATGGTTTTATAATGACAAACGCCCTTCGCAAATCACTTTGAAGGAAATTAAGAGCTTTTTGTACCATAAAATCACTAAGGAGAAAATCGCGGAAAGCACTCAAAATCAGGCGATTAATGCTATTAAATATTTTTATAAAAATGTGGTGGGCAGGGAGAAAATGTTTATCGACCTCAAACGTCCACGCAAGGCAAAAGGGCTGCCCGGCTACCTCTCGCCCGATGAAGTGAGTCGCTTGCTCAAAGCCACTAATAACATCAAACATCGCGCTATTTTGATGACGATATATGCGGGTGGTTTGCGCCTTTCGGAAGTCGTCAATCTTAAAATTTCTGACATTCGCAGCGACCAAAACCACATCAGCATACAGGAAGGCAAAGGCAAAAAAGACCGCACGACTCTACTCTCTATCAAACTCCTCCAAACCCTGCGTGATTACTTTCGCGTCTATAAGCCAAAATACTATCTTTTTGAAGGACAAAACGGCGGGCAATATAGTAAACGTAGCGTACAAGCTATTATGACCCAAGCGGTCAAACAGTCCGGTATTCGTCATGCTACGCCTCATACGCTGCGCCATTCTTTTGCTACTCATCTCGTACAGCAGGGCGTAGATATTACCTATATCAAGGAATTGCTCGGACATGGTAGCATCAAAACCACCGAAATCTATTTGCATCTCTCACAGAAAGACCTCAGAAAAATCAATAGCCCCTTGGATAATTTGGATATATAATGTATTTTTATCCCGATAATAACTTCAAAAGGATTTTCTACGTCCTTTTTTTTCGTAAAAATCTACTTTTGAAGTATCTGAATGGAAAATATACGCAATGCGTGTATTTTTAAGTTATCATCAAGCAAAAAAAAAATTAATTGGAATTAAATAATATACAATTCAGAACAACGGTTTTTCAGAATAACTCACGTCATCATGGAGTTTACTTTGAACCAGGAGAAAAAATGAGAGTGATTAATCAATTTTTGATTACTTATAGAAATTCTGAATCTGTTCAAAAACTATTAATAGAACTAATTGATGGAAACAATTATTTAAATGGCAAAAAAAAACACATAGAAGTTGACGAAAGTCACATCTATATAACTAATTCAAAGGCGATTTTTGACATGGAGCTTGTAACAGAACTCAAGCCAATTGAATTTCAATTAGATGATGCTATAGAACTATTTGAAAAATACAAAAAGTATTTAATAAAATACGAAGAAGGTAAGATTCCAGGTTTACTACCAATCAGTAAAATTAAAAATGATAAATGGAACTATATTTCTGGCTGGGAAAAGGAAGGAAAAATCAAACCAGAACATTTAGTCAAATGGGCATATTTGGAAAATGGATTCTTTGTAGACCAAGATGAAGATTTAATGATGTATAGTCCTGAGTTGATTTTGACAATGTACGATTTAATGCTTGATGAACATAGCAAAAGAAAAACCGATTTATTGAAAATCTTAAAAAATTATGCTGACTATTCATATCGAAGAACAAAGGATATAAATGTCATATCAGAATTTAGAAAAATAACTAGTTTAAATTCAGATAACGAAAAGCATATTGAACTTATAAAATTTATAACTAAAATGGAAAAGGAAAAAGCCAGATGATAACAAAGCATAGTCATCAAGTGTCGCTAAACGCGCCACCTGTGTCTATGCTAACCGTTATACGCAAGGTTCCTAAACGTCACTGCCATTGCGCTATTCGCATGCATGGCTAAGGAAATGCGTAAAACATAGTGCATGACGGCAAGTGTTGGCAGTTCGGCAAACACAAAAGCCAACTCGCCGCCAAACACCTGACGCATGCACAGACCGTTGTGTGTAATTAAAAAAAAGAAAAATGACAAAAGACGAACTTTTAGAAAAGACCAAAGGAATTACTGATAAAAAAGGAATCAAAATTACTCCAAGGCAATTATTGAAATGCTTTGGGCAAGAAAGAAGAACCAAATACAACAATTATCAAATAAAACAATTTCTAAACGAAAATGAACTTATTACTTCCCCTGATTTTTTGAGTGTTTATATGGATGCTCAAATAGAGTTGAAGAAAAAACCAAAAGTTAGAGTAAAAAAGGGAGAACCAGCAATTGAAGTTGAAGAAGATGAAATTATGGATTATGACCCAGTTTCTCGAATACAACTTCTTCCGTCAGCGAATAGAGTTCCAATTTCTATAAAAAAAGAAGCAACATTATTAGAAGCAACAACCACAATGTTGTTGCATGATTTTTCTCAGCTACCAGTAATGAGCAGTTCCAGACAAGTTGACGGAATAATTACATGGGAAACAATTGGAAATAACTTAATTCATGGAGGAGAAAAGAAAACTGTAAAAGAGTGTATGAAAAAAGATGTTGCGATTATTGAAAATACAACTACACTTTTCAAAGCAGTTAAGATTATCATTGAAAAAGGAGTTGTTCTAATAAAGAATCAAGTAAATGAAATAAGTGGACTTGTTACTACAACAGATATTGGAGAACAATTTGTAACAATGTCTGAACCTTTTTTAATTCTTGAACAAATTGAAAATCACATTCGGAAATTATTAGACGGCAAATTTTCTATCGACAAATTGAGGTCTATATCTGTTGAAGAAGAATCAACACGAAAAATAGAATCAATATCCGATTTAACTTTTGGAGAATATGTAAGACTTATGGAAAACCCTTCTAATTGGGAAGAAATGAAATTAAGTATCGATAGGGCAACATTTGTAAAAAGACTTGAGGAAGTAAGAAGAATTAGAAATGATGTAATGCATTTTCATCCCGACGGAATTTCAGAAACTGATTTTGAAACGCTAAGACAAACATCGTCCTTCTTTGAAAATTTAGCAAAATATATGAAATAGAAAAAAGAAAACTACACACAACAAAGCATAGTCATCAAGTGTCGCTAATCGCGCCACCTGTGTCTATGCTGGACGTTGGGCGTCATGATGAAAAAATAAAAACCATGAAACACCAGGATTTACCAGAAAGGTGGAAATTAAAAATAATCGAGTACTTAAAATCTAATGGAGAAGAAAACAGAAAAGAATTAAGTGCTTATGATTTCTTTCCAAATCGAAAAGTAGAAATCAAATTTGAAGATGATTCATTTGCTGAATTTAGATATGCCCTTGTGATTAATGCACCTGAATTTAAAGAAGTGGGAATTTTTACAGAACATTGTGGTTATCATATTTTCAACATAGGAGGAATATACATAAACCTAATTGAAAATGAATAGAATCAAAGCCGAAATAGATAAGAGCGAATACGGATATGCTGATTTTCTTAACTATCGGATAGATGAATATTGGTTGGATGAAAAATTAGAAGAACTTTATCCTAATAATTGGTACGGAGGAACAATTCCAACCTTATCGTTCGGAATGGAAATAGAGCAAGAAGAAAAAATTGTTTGGGATAGAATACTGCCAAATGAAAATGAAATAACGAATTGTCCAATTTTGATGTGCCCTGATGATAATGATTTTTCGTGTACAATAATCATTGCAGAAATTAAAAACAAGGGGGAAACCATCGAATGGAATAGGCTTGGAATAGACCAAACAAAAGAATTTGAACCATATAAAATTAAAACAACAGTCAATTGGTTTAGTAAAATTGATTCATTAAAATTTAGTAAACCTGATTATCTACGAATGATTGAAGATTTTAGAAAAAGATTTTAAATTGACAAAAAAGAATGGCAGAAACAATTTGAAGAATTAAATAAAAAATGAACACGAACGCCCAACAATGTGTATGGCGTTCATGTCGGCTAAATGCCGCCACGCCGCATACACTAAACGTTATACGCAAGGTTCCTAAACGTCACTGCCATTGCGCTATTCGCATGCATGGCTAAGGAAATGCGTAAAACATAGTGCATGACGGCAAGTGTTGGCAGTTCGGCAAACACAAAAGCCAACTCGCCGCCAAACACCTGACGCATGCACAGACCGTTATACGCAAGGTTCCTAAACGTCACTGCCATTGCGCTATTCGCATGCATGGCTAAGGAAATGCGTAAAACATAGTGCATGACGGCAAGTGTTGGCAGTTCGGCAAACACAAAAGCCAACTCGCCGCCAAACACCTGACGCATGCACAGACCGTTATCATCAAGCAAAAAAAAAATTAATTGGAATTAAATAATATACAATTCAGAACAACGGTTTTTCAGAATAACTCACGTCATCATGGAGTTTACTTTGAACCAGGAGAAAAAATGAGAGTGATTA
>Ga0209303_1002142_pt1 | contig 10729 bp, 10 predicted proteins | sample SidtaG_3_FD_187449 | JGI IMG/M metagenome (GOLD analysis project Ga0209303, IMG submission 187449) | Marine algal microbial communities from Sidmouth, United Kingdom - Sidmouth_Asex1 metaG (SPAdes) (version 2) | ecosystem: Host-associated > Algae > Red algae > Unclassified | place: Sidmouth... | reverse complement strand
CCCCCCGCCGCAGCCGGTTAAACGGATGACATTGCTTTGCAAAGAATCCATGCATCTGGACTCACATATGACGACATCTGCAGGCCTGTCGTGCGAAGCCTCCGAAAATGCGATGGTCTGCGAATTGCAGCAAGTGCAGTGAGATGCGGCTGAGATGCGGAGGGCACGGCTGCCGACGTTGGTCCTCACACTTTGGTGGAAGACCGCGAGGAAATAGCAATCAATTATTATCGAAGAACGATCCACAGTGTCCATTGTTGACATTTTACCTGCAATGCACGTTGGGCAGACAATGACCAAGAGCCAAACGACTGCACCGCAATGAGGGCAACACGTGCCATCAACTCAACAGTATGTGACTGATCCCGCATCCTCATTGGGCAGCACCAAGGGTGTCCCTTTTGGCTGTACGCAGTTGTGCAAGATAAAGTTCGTCACGCTCATGAACGCCCGCATCACGTCGACGATGCTGGCCTTCCTGCCAGCCCAGTACAGTCATTGCGCACTTATATGTCTCCCGCTTATAAGATGCCCATCTTATAACTGAGCGCAACTCGATCGCTCCAGAGCGGGGCTCCACACGCCTGCCAGCACTTGAAAGCGATCTTGCAGGCTTTATTTGCGGTCTAGTATTTGATGCTCTAATTAGACCAGAAGATTCGGGTGGCCCCCCACCACGCCCTCTTCAGAAGCGCTTGGTGAGGAGTACGTTGTTCTTAGATATCTGATCTGACCACTTGCCACCGAACTCCACGATCGAGCGTGCTGTTGGCCTCTGATCCTCATAGTTTCAGCCCGGATTGTCCAATAAGCTGTAAATTCGTACGTGGGCTACAAAGTGCGTCACCCTGCTTTACAAGCGGACAATGACTGTATGTGTCTGATGCGATCTCCAAAACGGCCTGCGTATCGTTAAGGCCCTTTTCCAGGAACGACACCATGACTTTTATATCCCGTCGGAACTGTTCTGGATCTAACGCCTCATACGTGTTTGCGTCGCCGCACCACCATTTCCTGGTAGCGAGCGTCTTGGCCGAAAGCTCCAGCAGCTTTTTCAAGGGGATGTGGATAGTCAGCTTATTGCGCCAGTGTTCGGCGTGTTCCATCGCGCAAGAAAACCAGACTTTGCAGGCAGTGTTCACGGCGGACGCCACGTTCAGTCCCCCATTGAAGCTGCTGTCAAGGACGCCGTGACCCGTTACAACAAAGTCCCCAGGCTCCATCTTGTGGAATGCAACTTGTACACCACGAGCCAGAAGGATCGTTTCAGGCCACAAGCGCGCCTGCGCAGCAAGAACTGTCCATACTTCACCTCCGGCCGCTTCCAATATCGTCGGTAACCCGGTGCCGGCTGACGAAAACCGAAAGACCACGGACGAACCCGAACGACGCCAAATCGTTGGGCTCTCGTCTGAGGACACGTTCGGGCGACGATTCCCGAACCAATGGCTCCTTTCGTCTGGCGGTGGGAGAGGGCTCGGACAGACAACGCAGAGCGGGGGTGCTCGTGAGTCCCCTGGGAGGCCGCTGAGCAGAGTGGGCCCCGGCAGCCGCCGACAGGAGAGGGCTGTGTGGGCACCTAGCAGAGGCGGTTGTCAAATAAAAACGTGAGCCCGCACGGCGCCACGAGTCGGAGACAGCCGGAGGGGTGCGACGCTCTGTCAGCTGCTTGGATCGGCCAATGAGGGGCCGCGCTACCCGAGAAAACCGGGACAGCAGCGCGAGGTACGGTTAAGAGGGCACGAGGGCGGAGTTGTAGGGCAGTCGCTGCTCCTTTGAAGCTCTTTGCCAGGAAATACGCTCACTGAGCGCCGCCCAGTTGCGCCTGAAGCTTCGGAGGCGAGCCCTGTGCTGGTGAGCGCAAGCCGCCGTTGAAGTCTAGGATCAGGCAAGGTTTAAGCGGATGGCTCGTGCAGCACACCTCAGAGCATCCGCCGTGGCGGCTGACAGACCCGTGTGCGCCAATAGGGTTTGATGTGGGACAAGACGGTGGCGTGTGTCTGACGCTGGCCCATAGCCCATAGCACACGTCTCTGAAGGCACGACGTGCGCGGTCGTTGGCGTCCTTTGCTTGCAGCAGGCGGGCAGATCAGAGATGGACGTGTCTGTGCGGAAGCAGTGACCGTCACGACGTCCATGAAGAAAGTCGGCAGTGGGCGAGGTGGTGGGATACTGGCCCACCATGAGATTGAGTGCAGCAGTTCGAGGGGCGCGACTGACATAGGCTACAGCCACAAGAGAAACCCACGCGCTCATCCGAAGTGAAGCCAACTGGTCTTTCGGTTCTCTTCGTGAAGCCAACTGGGCTTCCGGTTCTCTTTGCAACAGTACGTAGGGCCGTTTGAGTACGAGAAAGCATTGTCAATGTTCTCACAATAGCACGCCTTGCTGTCTAGCACGCGGAAACAAAACGCCACTCAATAAGAGGAACACTGTGCCCGAGGGCGGCGCGGATCGTTGCGGGTGGCCACCGTGCCCCGCGGTGCGGCCAGCACCAGCATCTTGAAGTCTTCGTCTGACGAGCTCCACCGCCGCCGCCACCGCCGCCTCAGTAGCCACCGGCACACCACGACCAAGTCCTCGCCTGAGCCGCCACTGGCGTCAACCCACGCTGCACGCACAAGCAAAGAAGCTGCCCGCCGATGCAAGCACTTGTCCTCTTTCCGGCTGCCACGAGCGGCGACCGTCACGGGTGATTTTCAAACGGGCCCTACTTGGTAGCACGACTGAACTGGTCGCTCAACCACGGCGCAATCGAGGAGCCAGTGGAGGCATCAGCGCGCGTCGCAGCGCTTGTGCGGCGGCGGGAGCGGTCATTTCCAACGCCGCGGCGCAACGACAGCTCCACTCTGACGGGCGCCGTATCGCAGGAGGGCAGCCGGTCCGCGGTGGCAGCGTGACGCGCTCAGGTCTTGGGGTTCGCACACAGAGCAGGTGGCGCGGCGGCATAGGCCCGAGCTCAAGGGGCTTCGGTGACGCTGTTGTTAGTCCAGGTAAAGAACGCATTGGTGAAGAACCGCTGCTTTTCCCGCTCCCGAAGAGAGTCGAGGACGGTAGTTGAGGTCGCCGTCATGCCCCAGCGCTCGGCCAGGTCCTCGAAATCTGGGATAACGTGCTGAAGACGCAGCACGCTTGCCAGAGGGACGAGAGACAGCTGAGGGAAGCCAGTGTCATGGTCAATGACCCACCTCTTCCTTCAGCAGTTGAAGGAAGTCAACACGAAGCCCAGGCGTGCGATGGCGTCCTCCAGGCGTTGCACGACAACGATGTCGCAGCGTCGCCCGTCGACAGCACGTACAAGCAGGCGCGCAAGCCCCAGATGCGGCTTGGCGCCGGCCGGAGCTCCAGGAGCTTCGTAGAGCACGTAGTACCACCACGGCTTGCGATACAGGTCTTCGGTGGCGCGCAAAAGCTGCCTGACCGGCCGTGTGCGCCACTCCAACCGCGCGTCAAACTTGAATGTGTTGGTTACAATGAGCTGCGAAGCAGCAGAGCACCTCAAAGCGACGGGATGGCTCTTGAGCAGGTTTGGAAGCTGCTGCAACCGGCCGTCTTCCGCTGCCACCGCCTGCGCGACAGTCACACGCCTGCCCGAGATGCGCACTCGCCGGTGGGACTGGCGTGACCGAAGAGTACTAACGAGATCGTCTTCGAGTTCAATCTCCTTATCGTGCTCACTTGGCGCCTCGTCGGGCATGGCCTCAAAGGCGCCCGTGCCTGCAACCTCGTCGAACACTCTGAGGAAGTTGTACTCAGGCCCTTGTGGCGACGCGTCCGGATTGCAACCATTGTCATTCTCATCGGCGTTCACTCCGTCGTCCACGTTTCCGCCATTGCCGGCAGCAGCTACAGCGCCGCTCCTCAAAGTGCTCGTTCCAGCGTCTGCTTGATCGCCCATGACGCCTTGGCCAACCTCGGAGCGCCCTCCACCGCCGGCTTGCTGGAAGTCAAAGGCATCGGTCTCGGTGATGTGTGCGAGCGTTTGTTCAGCACGCAACATCTGCAACAGGACAGATGCAGGCTGCTTGTTGGTGCGGTCCCACATGTTTTTAACGAGCTTGTGAAGCGCCTTGTTCAGGGACGTGTCGGCCTCGACGACGTTGCCGCGCAGCAACCGTTCAGGAAGGAGGTGGTACGCCAACGCGTGGAACTTGGTTGTGTGCACGGCGCCGAAGAGCGCCACCACGTACTTGGTGACAAACTCAAACACTTCCTTGGACAGAGCCTTCGCCTCAGCCTCTGTCATCCTGTACCCCTCCTCTTTGTTTTTCCCGCACAGCGTGGCCATGATCGCAGCATCGCGACAAACAATTCCAAGGACAGCGTCGCGCGTCGGTTTGCTGCCAAAAACAGCGGTGTACTCGGCGCTTGTGGTGACCAGCTCGGGAGCTGGCGCGGCGTCTTCGGCCTCTTCCCCTGCCGACATGGTGCTGTCCGTCCCAGCGTCGCTGAAGGCGTCGTCGCTACGAATGGTGGCAGCGTCCTGAGAGGCATTGCTCGACGCACAGGAGGAACTGCCGCTTGAGCAGAGGGGGGTGGCCCACGAACTCATGCGTCCTCCCGCTGCCAAGTCGCTTGATGAAGCGCATGCGCGACGGCGTGGGCGCTGACTGCGGCCCTGCGGCGAGGCCTGCCGCATCCTCTTCCTGCCAAGGTCGAGCGGCTCCGTCGAGTCCGGCTGGCGCCGCGACACCATGCCAGCGACCATGAACATCAGCACCATCAGACCATGTCGCGACGATTTACCCGTGAACGTCGCCTGCTTGACGCCCTTGGTCATCAAGTATCTGTGCTTACAGGACAGGAGGAGCACAAAAACAGCGCCATGGACGGAAACTGGGTTAGTATGCGTTCGACTAGCAAAGAGATGGGAGTGCTCATCGGTGGCAGCACGTCCAGCAGTCATGCAGTCATGAGGCACCTTTCAAACAGGCCTTGACCACACTCCATTCGCAGTGAGGTGGTCACCACCTGGGAACAACGCAAGCACCACGAACAACACTCACACGGAAACGAACCCGGGAGCCGTCGTGCATGCGTCGGGCAAGTGGCCTACATGCCAAGCGCGCTCAGCCATCGCGACAACAGCCTTTCGCCAGAGACCAAATCGGGACCAACCGCCCTTGCACAGCACCTGGAGAAGAGCAGGGATCTCAAGGGCAAGCACGCGAACGACGCCGATCTTCATGACCTGCGAGGCGACGACGGGGTCGCAGATCGCATGCACAACGAGGCACATAGCGATTTAGTGGAGGGAGAGCAAGGGCGTCAGTGGCCAGACACTCAACGAAGCCTGACGGACAGCCGCTGGTCACAAAAATGAGATAATCCATGGAGAAGCGGCACCCAGGAACAACCAGTGAACGACACAACAGAAAGCAAGCAGTCCTTGAGATCACGTACATGGATGAGGTCGAAGTAAAATATGTCGTACAAAGCCAAGCTGCCAGTGCCGAGCCCGTGCGCGGCGGCCAGTAGAGGTACAATGGGGACGATCGACGTCGACGCGGACAGCTGCTCGAGTCTAGCGGCGCTAGCGCCATTCTTGAACAGTTTGGCCGACAGAAGCTGCGCCTCGACGTTGTCGAGCACCTCTCGTCGGGGTGGGTCCTGGTGGGGATACCCCGATTGGCCATTATCCAGCATGCAGTGGCCGCACTGGTACTTGCATCCGCTCAGCTTCAGGCCGAGAAGGTGCTGCTCCTCGGGTTGGTCGGCGGCGTGAAGCTCAACGCGCGGGACGACCCACACAGGGCCCTCACCCGGCAGGTCCCACAGGACCACGGTCTCGCTCGCGGCGATGAAATCTTGTAAAAGGAGGGCCAAACAACGCTGCAGTACCTCGTCCCTCACCATGCGCACGCGCGCTTTCTCGTCATCACCTTGGTTCTTTGGCTTGATGATGGGGATGAGACCGACAATCATCCACTCCACTCTGCCTGTGGTGATGTTGGGGAAACGGGCTCGGATGGGGCGAACATAATGAGCTGTATACCGGAAGGAACATGAGCAAACGTCAGCCAACAGTCATCGAGCAATGATTCAAGTGTGCCATCCACAACAAGGGAACATCTCGGTACGGGTACGCGGTGGTGTTCACACTTACCCCCATTCTTCGACACAAGCGTCGCATCCGAGAAGAACTGTGCCGCCATGATGAAGACCTTGAGTGGCTTTCCGTTGAGGAAGCGGCCGGCGTGAATCCTCTCCACGTCAGCCTGCTCGCGGAGGTAGAGGTCGCTGTCTAACGAATCGCACCGAAGGATAGAGCCGTCGGCGGCGTCCTTGCACTCGTCACGCATGCATCGTGACGTGGCGCGTATGAAGGTGTTGAGGGCCGCCGCCATTACGTCGCGGCTGTAGAATATGTAGGTATCCTCGCCATCGACAATATTTGTCACCCTCCACCCCTGCTCAGCCAAGCAGCGAGCGGTCTCGCCCTTGAGCGAGTTGACGAGGGAGGACTTGATAGGAAACGCTGTCTCGAGCGGCCCGCTGACCGCTTGCAGCTCCGCTTGAGCCGCCAGTACAGCCGCCTTGACACATTTCCGCAGGCGTATCTTCTTGGGCGGCCGCGCAGGCATCCCTCTAGACGACGAGTGAGCAGGTCTTGACGCAGAGCCGGCAGCAGCTGGTCGCGTGGAGCGTGCATCGCCGGGGGTGGTGCCGTCCGACTTGCTGCTCTGGTCCCCCGACAGCTCTTGCAAGACCTTGCCGAGTGCCGTGGCCTCGGCGTCTCGTTGTGCGCGGAGCGCAGCCCGCTCGGCACAGATAGTTGACTGGTAGTACTCAGCCCTCGCTTTCTGAGTAAGGCCTTTGCCGCCGGCATACAGAGCGAATAAGCACATGTCTTTCAGCTCGCTCGTGTCAAACACCGACGGCTGGGTCGACGACGACGACACGAGCATGCGCGTCCGCTCCATGTCGCCGAACGCCGCATAGTAGCTCCTTACCCTTTCGGCGGTGTTCCCCAAGGCCGGCACGGCCGATGCATTGGGCGGCGGGGATGGCGGGGTCGGCGACAGGAAGGCACAGGGGGGAGCGGCAGGTTGTCCAGCGCGGCCGCCAATGGGGTCCCGCCCGCTCGAAGGGAGATACAAGGAAAAGCTCCTGGGGTTTGCCGGGGTTCCTCCGGCCTGGGCGTCGAGCGACGCCGCGGGGGCAGAAGCAGAGGAAGCGGGAAGGACAATCGGCACGTCGGCTGTGAAGCCCATTTCCTCTTGGTGCTGGTTGATCATGTGCTGCACGAGGTTTCTGTGGCGCACAAACTGCGGCGAGCAATGTCGGCAAAGGTTGTCGCCCTTATCGTCCATCTCCGCGTCCATCTTGAATATCCACGCTCCCGCGTGATCGCATCGACACAACTTCACCGAGTGCAGACAGCTTCAGCGGCAGCCAGTCGGGAAGGCGGCCGCCAACTGTAGAACTGGCCTCAGCAGCGGCGATAGTCAGCGCCCGTCGCTCGCGCCGCTGCCGAAAGCGCCACCCCTTGCCTTCTTGTCCGCCCCGTTGGCGGCGGCGGCCAATGCCGACGATCGGGGCGGCCAATCCGCTGTACTGCAGGTCGTGCTAGTTGACGCCGCCACCAGGTGCCGCGCGCAGCCGCGTGGGCCTGCTGTAGGGGCGGTGGTCTCTGACACAGCAGCGGCGGCAGCAACCAAGATCGCCGCTGCACGCGCGTCGGATGTTCGCAGCACCGTCAATGCCACTGTCAGCGGCGGCCACAGTCGCTACCTGTTGCTTGGGGCGCTTTCAACAGCGCCGTCAGTGGCCCGTGTTCGCCGTTGCCGTCGTCACCGCCGACGGAGCGGCATCCTCCACTGTGAGCACGGCCTCGTCCGCGCCGCCGCCCGTCCCACGGAAGGGGACCGTTGCCAGGCGCGGAGCGTGTGGGCCAGTTCTCGGCTCGGCGTCAGGTCGGGACTGCGACAGCGCCCTGCCCCCGTGCGCCGCGCGCCGGGTAAGGGCTCGTGTGTCGTGGCAGTCTCCCGCCGTGCTTTTGTTGGCCGCGCGCGTTCTCGGGATACGAGCGTCTTACACAATACATTACTCTTCTGAGTACTTTTGTAACATGGTTTCGATTCGGTCGCAAGTGCAAATGAGTTCGAAGAGGCGCTAGTTCCAGTTTGAAAACAAAAGAGTCTTAAGCTGCCCACCCCCCGTTGCCGCTTGTTCTCTTGACCAGCCGCCGCATCGTCAGCTCCGCATGTTGATTCCCTCCCTGCCCCTCATGTTTTCTGAAGTCGTCGGGGGTGGCCATGCTGGGAGGGGCAAGGCCCGAAGTCTTTCGTCGTGCGCACGGCGGTGAGGGCGTCCGACCAGTTGGCACGCGTGTGGCGGCCCATGTGAGTGTTTGCCGCGTCGGTGCTCCGGTCCGACATGACGACGTATCAGATGAATACGTCCGTTGCAGAGTTGGCAGTTGTTCGGCCGGTGTCGACCTGAAGGTGCAGCCGCCACTGTGTGTGATAAGTTGTATGACCATGCTGGTGTACCTCTTTTTCTTGATGGGGCTGTCACATTCGACTTGGCAATAAACTAGTCTGTGTATCTATGCACGTATCGACACCCACCAACTCGTCGCCCCACTGCTGCATCTCCTCCTCGGACATGGTCTGTACCCGAATATCGCTCGCCGCTCGAACATGCCGACTTGGCAGCAGCAGCCGCCAAGTGCCTGGGCCTGTCGGGTGGTCGGCCGGTGCAGTGGAGTACCACGCAAAAGACTCGACTACGACCATGGCACGAAGAGTGTCAGCAACCGCAACTAGCACGCTCGCTCCCCAGATGTGCCGCCATGTGTTGGTGAACGCGTCGAGCACGGTGCCAGCCATGACATAAAGGCAAACACGCTTGTACGCCTGCACGCAGTTCTTGCTCCGCCCGTCGTGCGGCAGGCCGTCGGCTGACACCCTGCGCTCGATACGCAGTGCGTAGTAGTCACTGGCTTGTGCGCTCTTCATCTCTGGCTCCGGCCCGTCCGGCTGCACCATGCTGGCCGAGACGCCTTGCAGGTGCTTATTAACAGGTAGTACAACAATCCCTCGTAGAGCACCCGGGTGTCACTGCCCATGCAATCCCGGTTTACGGTCATCAAGCGGTGCATGAGCACGCCTCGTCGAAGAGCGCCTGTCGAGTCTCCCAAGAATATCCAGTTGCGGAACACCGGGGGGGGCGACGAGAGCACGTTGAAGCGCTGCAACACGCGTACGGCGACCAAGTCGTGCCACATCTTGACCTTGTAGCGCGAGTACGAGTTGGTGGTCCCGGGGGTGTAGGCCACCAGCAGCGTGCAGACCAGGGGTTGTCATGGATATATCCCTGAGGAATATATCCATGCATTATATCCGTATCCACTTCGGATACGCGCCGGGGACGCATATTCTAAATGTATTATGAGAAAGAAAGAAGAGGATGTATCTACCCTCTCCGACAAAAATTGCAAGATTATATCAGATCCGTATTCCAGATATATGAGGCAGGATACAGGGATATAGAAGATTATTAAACTTCTCGGGCCGACAGAATTCCGGTTCAACGCAGTCCACCTCTCTTTTCCCAATCCGACGATCGGGAGATTCATGTGCAAGCATGTTGCAGCGACAAGCGGCTATCCCGCCCGACCCGGAAGAAACCGTTCAAGCACGCGGCTCGGCCCACTGGCGATATCAGTAAAGTGTGACACGAGTTTCAGAACGGTCTATCTGGCGACCGATTACGAAAACGGCGGGGAACTGCCTGGACCGCGCCCGTTGGGGCGCACACATCAAATGTGAATATCAAGTCGTACTTGACGTCCATTTAGCACTCAACAAGTGTCTGAATGGCGTTTTTCTCTGGCCCTAATTGTGCGGCCTGACAGACTTGTAGGAATAAAATCAGATACGATAATCGTACTCAGATACGGATATAATCTACGTAAAAATCCGGTTTCGGAGGCAGATATCCGCATCCTGATCTTAGTTAAGCGATTTATCCGTAATCAGATACACCGCATCGGCGTGTATTCGTATCCTATTTCGCCTCGAAATGCATATCCTGACAACCCCTGGTGCAGACGTCCGTAGACGCCGCAGGATTGTCGAGCATAGTCTCGATTGGCTCCTGGAGACCAATCCCCATGAGTTTGAGGAGCTCGTCGGTGGGTACACAAGCCCGCATAGCCGCGTCGATGGCGGATGGCCGCATGTCCTCCGCCTCCATCAAGACGTCGTTGCGAGGCAGACGCGGCGTCCACGTGCGAGGCGGACAGGGTCGCGGCACTCGTGAATGTGGGGACGCGGAGGTGAGCAGGGACAGTGACAACCCAAAGGGTGGGGGGCGAGGGTGACACCGACAACCGCCAGGCGGCAGAGAGGGTGACGACAACTACCGATGCGAGGGGGTCAAGGTGACACGAGCGACTGATAGGGCCGACGAGCTAAAAGTGTCGATGGCAGCCCTGGGTGAGACACGAGCAGGCTGTACTGCAACCAGCGGCATAGGCAGCCAGGCGACCGCTCTTGACTAAGGAGCGCCGCCGACAGGTCGTTGTCGCTTGAGGGCCAGGAGCCGAAGCAGGGGGGGGACTGCTCAATAGAGAAGCAACACCCGATTAGACGCGAGCGGTAGACATTGCTGTGTCTTGGGGAATGAAATCGGGGCGAGCCATCCCGGCCGCCGCCGCCGACGCTGCCAGCGGGCTCTCCACCACCCGCCCCCCCGCGTCGACGGCAGCAGCGAGGGGTTC
>Ga0209303_1002140_pt1 | contig 10744 bp, 6 predicted proteins | sample SidtaG_3_FD_187449 | JGI IMG/M metagenome (GOLD analysis project Ga0209303, IMG submission 187449) | Marine algal microbial communities from Sidmouth, United Kingdom - Sidmouth_Asex1 metaG (SPAdes) (version 2) | ecosystem: Host-associated > Algae > Red algae > Unclassified | place: Sidmouth... | reverse complement strand
GTTTGGAACAATGGTTCTTGTACTTAGATGGCTCAGATTTTTGCCTTATTCGTTATTGTCGTGCGTTGCGCGCCACAAATTTCGATGCCAAACAGGCCCCCCTGCGAGAAACCAGCTATGATAACTTTGTCTGCGGCATTGCCAGCTTCTTCAATCATCATAACTAGTTCGCCAATCACTTGCAGCGCAGAGGAGAGTCCTGCTTCGTTCTTTTCGAGCGCCTCTAAAAAGCCAAATGGATATCATTCATTTTTGGCCACTTGCGGTGCAAAATAGATTTTATGTTTGAAATCTTTACCTTTGTGATCTTTATGCTGTAAATGTTTGGCTAGCCCTAAAACACTTGGTGCAGTTGCTCCCCGCCCATATAAAAGAATCATAGCGGCTTTCCGGCATGGAAAAGTTTCTGCCCTTGATGTGGTTTCGTCCATTCAGTCATATTTCTGCGCCAGCCCCAGTTTTCGGCAGAGCGCCGCTAATTGTTCTTGCTCATCAATACTTAGTGCCGCAAAGGTGTCTAAAACTCCCTCTTCGTGGCCGTCCCAGATGTGTGTAATTAGCTCACTCCCAACTTCGGTCAAATGGATTTCGACACAGCGTCTATCTTCAACTTGGCGCTCGCGATAGACCAATCCTTGTTTCACCAAGTTATCAATTACAAGCGTCATATTGCCGCTGCTTTTGAGAATCTTTTCGCCAAGTTCACCGGTTTGCAGCGGACCAAGATGATAGATTGCTTCTAGTACGCCAAATTGACTTGTGGTTAGCTCATATTCGTGCAAGTGCGCGTTGATCCGATTGGTCACCGCATCGGCTGCACGCGAAAGTTTGATGTAGACGCTAAGCGCTAATTTCCGTTTCTGTTGTTGATTGATAGCGTGTCTCATTTGTTTCAATATTAAATATCTTCATATCAAGATAATATAGCAAGTAGAAGAATTTATCAAGTAGATTTAAATTGGTCATCCCCGATAAGTTAGGCTAAATCAGAAAAATAATTATATGGAGTTCAGAGATCTTCTGGTTTAGCTTGCGGCCATACTGCATATTTAATTTTTTGGAATGGCCTTACAGATATGGGGGACCGAAAAACCATCAGATACATCTGATATGCCCACACTCTTCCCAGTTCATAACGACAGCGCCTTCTTGCATGTCTTTGGCAATATACGAGTATAATATTAGCGTGACCCCGGCGCGCTGCCCCACGTTAATAGAAAATAGAACTCTTTTGGAATATTCTGTATATGCCACTTTGGAACACCGATTTCTCTCAGATAAGCTTAGATACCGAACAACTGCAACCGCTATTAATCTCTCTTTTTATCTTTGTTATAATTTGGGGAGTGCGCGAGCTACTGTTACGCTCCCTCATCCCACGCCTCGAAAGCTCGGAGTCTCGTTTTCAGTGGCGAAAGAAATCGAGCTGGGTTGGGGTCGTGCTAGCGCTACTGCTGGTATGGCCGCTGTGGAGCAGTGGATTCCGCAACTTTGCTACCTATTTCGGGCTCTTCTCTGCGGGGCTGGCTATTGCGCTGCAACCACTAATCGTGAGCATGGCTGGCTGGTTATTCTTGGTGACACGACGTCCATTTCGCGTGGGGGATCGGGTGCAAATCGGTGATTTTGCTGGCGACGTGCTCGACATTCGCATCTTTCAAGTTGCGCTAATGGAGATAGGCAATTGGGTCGATGCAGATCAAAGCACGGGCCGAATTATTTTTGTGCCAAACAGCATGGTCTTGCGTCTACCGGTCGCAAACTACTCAGGTGACTTTCAATATATTTGGAACGAAATACCGGTCACCATTACCTTTGAAAGCGACTGGCGTAAAGCAAAGGATCTCCTCAATGATATTGCCCAACGCAATGGATCCAGCGCTCTCGACTCGGCACGTCGTCAATTGCGCAGTGCGTCCAATCGTCTGGTTATAAACTACCCCACTCTAACTCCAATTGTCTACACCTCTGTGATCGATCACGGCGTAATGTTAACCATCCGCTATCTCTCCAAGCCACAACGGCGACGCAGCACCGAACAGGCAATCTGGGAGGATATCTTAGATGCGTTTGCCGAATCGCCGGAGATTTCGTTGGCCTACCCAACAACAAGATTCTACAGCCGCGCAAGCACCAAACGACATGAAGTCGCCGCGCTGGTCGAGGCAAAAAACCAGCCTGTTGACATGGGGCCAGCCATTTCGGTGGATTAGGCACAGTTTCGTAACAAGCGGGGTAAGAAAACGCTTTCTCTGCTAAATTGCGAATTACTGACATAACGGTATCTTCTCAATATTCTGGGATAAATAAACCGCTTGGTTTCGATACACTGCATACTGCTATAGCGTCAGCGACTAGCTCTCAACCGGCGCTACCGCTACTTATTGAGAAGATACACATAAAGTTTAAAAAGGTCGTTCACACGGCGATCGGATTTTTTGATCTACGGCACAAACCCCTCCTAAAACGTTTTAAAAACGGCTCCTCTTTTACACTCATAAACAACCCCAGCATTAAGTAAGAATGATGCATCAGGCATCAAATAAAACTATCTTTCAATGCAAGTGCAAACGAAAATGAGCATATGGTAATGATAGCAAAGATCGTAGTAATGATGAAGTAATGGACACCTGTTATGCTTGCTTCAATGTTCCCTCATCTTAGGGCATTCCAAAAAATAAACTATACAGTATGGCCGCAAGCTACTCCAGAAAATCGACCGAATACGTATAATTATTTTTCTGAATTAGCCTTAATCCAATTTACACACTTGCCAAACCAACACACACAAAGGAATGCACCATGAAAAACAGACAAACCACTCACAATATAAACAGCTTGGAGGATGTCAAATGATCTTGCATCAAAATTTTAACGCGCCTCCAAAACAAATAGATCAAAGCCTGAGCAATAGTTATTTCAGCAAGCACATTTTATTTGTACGGATACTGCTATTTTGCCTCTGCTTTTTGCTTTGGCCTACAAACAACCTTCAAGCTCAGGCGATATCCGTCACAGTAACGAACACAAACGACAGCGGTTCGGGTTCATTACGCGCGGCCATGCTCGAAACCAATGCAGCAGCAGGCCCAAACGAAATCCGCTTTGACTTGCCAGCAGGCGTGCAGACAATTCAGCTTCAGTCTGCTCTGCCCAGCATAGCCAGCCCCGTAACCATCAACGCGCTGGGCGATCAAGCGTGCGCCACGATGCCGCCTCAGCCCCAAGTGGAGTTAGATGGTTCGCAGGCAGGTGCCGATGCGGATGGCTTCGACATTGAACTTGGCGCAGTAGAGTCGCGCATCATCGGATTCTACATCAATCGCTTTAGCGGAGACGGTATTGACGTCAACGCTTCGGAGAGCGTCATTGCCTGCAACATTATTGGGCTGGATCCAGCCGATAACGCAGCGGGCAACGCCGAACAGGGTATTTTGCTGGTCGGTAGCAACAATATTGTGGGCCACTTTGAAGGCATTGCTGGTAATGTCGTTTCGGGCAACATCAACGGTATCTTTGTTGACGCGACAAGTGGCAATATCGTACGTGGCAACCATATCGGTACCAGCGCAGACGGGACACAAAGCCGAGGCAACAATGGAGAAGGCGTTTTTGTTGGATTTGATGCCACTGGTACAGTGATTGGCGGTACCAATGTTGTAGACCGTAATGTGATCGCTGGGAATGGCGCCAGCGGCGTTCGGATTGAGAACGCAGAAAGTACGTTTGACGGAAATCAGATACTGGGCAACTTTATTGGGCTAGACATTACTGGGAGCGCAGCCATACCGAATGCGCAGGCCGGTATCGCTATTGCTGCATCGTCCGAGACCGCCATCGGTGGCACCGAGGACGGCCAAGCTAATCGAATTGCCTTTAATACGGGACAGGGTATCATTGTTTCTGGTGACAGCACGGGCAACCATATTCTGGGCAACGAAATTTTTGGCAATGGTGGATTGGGTATCGACTTAAGCGACGATGGCGTAACCGATAATGACAGCTTAGATGCTGACACCGGACCCAACGATCTGGTCAACTTCCCCGAAAGTCTTCAAGCAACCGTCATCGACGCGTCTATCACAATCAGTGGCTTGATAAACGGTAGTGCCAATGGTGTCTATATTGTAGAATTTTTCAGCAGCGAATCGTGCGATACAAGCGGGCACGGTGAGGGGGAACGTTTTCTTGGTCGCGCAGAAATTTTTTCAGACGGCATCGGGCTGGCCGAATTCTCTGTGACGCTGGCCCAATCGGTGCCAGTGGGCCACCATGTAACGGCTACGGCAACAGAGGATAACAGCGTTCTTGGCGGATCGATGTCTACATCTGAGTTTTCTGCTTGTGGAATTGTGACATCTAGCGCAGTAGAAACTCCAGTCGTTACACCTACCCCAGTCATCACATCGACCCCCGTTGTGACAACAACGCCTGTAATCACATCAACTCCGGTTGTAACATCAACGCCCGTTGCAACACCCACTCCGCAAACCTCTTCTGCACCACAGCCACAGAGCGATGAGGTGACAACGCAGGAAGATACGCCAGTTACCATTGACGTGCTGGCCAATGATTCTGATCCAGATAGCGATTTATTGACGCTTATTGCGGTTGGCAACCCCTCATCTGGCACGGCGGAAATTGCCGACAATCAAGTGCTTTATACACCACCTCAGAACTTCAATGGGACGGTTCAATTCTTCTATAGCGTCAACGACGGCACGCTAGAAAACACGCGTCAAAGCGATGTGACTGTACTTGTCGAGGCGGCGAACGATGCGCCGAACGATATTAAATTAAGCGTAAGCAGCATCGACGAAAACACGGCTGAAAATAGCGTTATCGGCGTTCTATCTGCGGTCGACGCAGAAGAGACGAGTGGCTTCGTTTTCACGCTAGTGGGCGAGAATAACGACAACGCTTCCTTTGCACTGGCAGAGGGCGAACTGATATTGCTTGCGTCTCCAGATTTTGAAGCCAAACCAAGCTTCACGATTGGCGTAGAGGTGCGGGACAGTGGCGGAAACACCTTCAGCAAAGATCTGACAATCGCGGTAACGAACAGCAACGACCCACCCACAGCCATCAATCTGAGCAATGATCGCGTTGACGAAAATCAAGCTGCGGGGACAACAGTTGGCACGCTCAGCACAGTTGATCCAGATTCGACAGATGGTCATACCTTTGCGCTCGTGGATGATTCAGGTGGGACCGATAACGCATCCTTTGTCATTGAGGGAGCAACCCTAAAAACAGCAGCTTCGCTTGATTTTGAAGAGAAGCCAATTTTTAGTATCCGGGTAAGCAGCACCGATAGCGCAGGCGCATCTTTCGAACAAATCCTGCGGATTAGCGTTAACAATCTCCCCGATACGGTAACGAACACGTTGAGCTTCTGCTCTGGCGAGGATATCACCTTGATCGAAAGGACATCAAGCCGCCGCAGCCGTCGTGTAACGGTCGAAATTGACGACATCACCATCAGCAACAAGACTGAAAATAGCTGCGACGTTAGCGGCAGAATGGACATCGCCACTAATGGTGACACAGTCAATAATCTGCGCTTCAGCGGCAAGGTGAACAGCCGAAACCAGTTCAGCAGCAGCTCGATACCCGACTTTGATCTCGATGTCGCCGGTGTTACGATTCGCGCAAGCAATGTAGAGATCGAATACACCGACGAGCGACCTAGCCTTCACATCACTCGTCCTAAATTTAAGATGCCAAGAGAGCTTGGCGGTGCGTCGGTTATTATCCCCGTCCCAACGCTAATCAACCGTAGCGGCATTAAGTTTATCGGCGGCAAGCGCTTAAATCTACCCACTATTACCACCAAGAGCGGTCTGGAGCTTGATCTTCAGGGCAAACTTACATCAGTCAACGATGGTTTTGAAATTCAGGCCGATGGCGATTTGTCAATCCCAAATATCAAGAAAAGCCGCAGATCATGCACCATTGGTGCCGGTGCCACAATTTCGGTCGATGTAGAGGGCAACACGGTTCTTGCAATTGCTGCGGGCGAAGCCATCCCCATGGCAGCCCAAGCCCCCTATCGACTCGGGCAGGATCAGATTGATCTTGCAGGGCCAGAATCTTTGGAGGGGGTGAGACTGAACAGCATTCGCGCTCGCGCAAACTGTAGCCCGGGGCTGCCCATTGGCACCACAAGTCTCTTCCTAACTGGGTTACGCGGCGAAATCACGATTGCGCGAGGGCGAGAACGGGTCTCGGTTGGCGTGACAATCGAGGCAGGCAAGCGGCTTCCCGTTGTTGGTCCAATTATAGAGATGAGGGGTAACATGACCCTCCAACCACGCCCCTTCGAACTCGATCTAGGCGTTGCGTTAGAGCTGCTCTCGTTTAAAACTGTCAGTGCAGGGGCAACGATTAAAAAGAAAAGTTTCCGAGCATTCGTACAGGTTGATGCCCGCTTTATCGAGGGGCGCGCCGAGGTTAATCTCTTTGAAAAACGGAGCAACAGACGAACAAGAATCGTCTTTACCGGATCGGGGCGAGTAGAGGTACGAATCCTAAAAGGATCACTTAGTGAATTCTGTTGCTTTCTCTTCGATGCACCCATTAAGACGCGGCGGATAGCGAGAATTGGTGTTGATGTCGGTGAATTTACAACAGGAGACTTCGGCGTCAAGGGCGTTGTCGGAATCCTTGGCTTTGATGTCGGTGCCTTTGTAAGCAGTCGTGGGAAATTTGCGCTCGGCAAGGTCTCTAAATTTAAGCTTGTGCGGCCACGGATGGTGCAGGCAGCGAGGGCAGCCATGCTGCAAGCCATTCAGCGTGGAGAAGTCAATGCTGCATCCCTAACCCATGGCGAATACACCTTCTTAGAGGACAAGAATGGTGCGCTCGAAGGCGTCTTAATTCGCACGGCGCTTACTAAACCGATGGCGAACGCAGCCGAGATCCAGGCGGCGGACATCATCACCAAAGTCAACCTCATTCAGCACGGTGACACGACCTTTCTCATGGAAGCAAAAGGACCGTTGGACTTTACTTTGATTACACCAGATGGTCAGGAAGTAACGCCCGCCAACTATAACGATGCGGCAGCCTTGGGGTACACGATCCGCTACACAACAAGCGTTGACTATATTCCCGAAAGCAACTTAGATGATAGAGATTCTGGCCCCGACGCAGAGCCAGAAGAGAACGCACCACAGCTTTTCTTCACACCGCTTTCATCAGATCCAAACGTTACGGGTGTTGATCTGCGGATCGACGGCACGACGCTCTACTCTGACATCTCTCCGGAGGATTCGGTTTGGCTGACGCCGTTCGTTCTATCTGCTGGCGAACATAAGTTAGAATTAGTAAAGCACGGCACGGATACAGTGACGCTTGACGCTACCTTAATCTTAGAGGCAAATACAAACTATAGTTTGGTGACACTTGGTGGTTCTGGCAGCGGATTGGGTCTATTGGTAGACGACAGAGAAGCACCCGAAGTGATGGGTAAAGCCAAAGTACGTCTAATCAACCGCGCTACCTCTAGCGTCAATATGATTATTAACGGTACACCTTTCTTTACTGACGTGCCAGCAGCGGATCGGGCAGATTTTGCGCTCATCGATCCGGGGGCGGCAACCATTGAGTTACGAGATAGCCAGACAGATGCGCTGCTTTCGAATACGATCAATACAGCGTTGGACGATGGTGGTGTCTATACCTTCTTTACGATTGATGACACCTCAACTAGTGCAGCAATTCGAGTTCTTCAGCGCACGGATGCTCGCTACACGCCTGTCTACCTGACCTACTATGGTATTGATCAAGCGGAAATGAACGAAGAGTGGCAGATGAAGCTGATCGGCGATACGGAAACCACGGACTACAATCTTGCAGTTCTTGGGCCAGATACCCCACCCATTCTTGGTAGCGTCACGGTAGATCCGAGTTCGCCATTAAGCGCAACACAGGTAAGCTGGCAATTGACATCGGACACTCGCCCTACCGCGGTAACGGTCTATGTTAATCAAAGCGATCTCACTATTTCGCTGCCGATTACCAACACAGATGGCACAACAACCACCGAGCAGATCCCGAACTTTACTGGGTTTTCTGTGGCCGAGTTCATTGTAGATGATATCGCTGAGTTGGGTGGTCAACTGGTGACAAAAGAGATCGATCTAAGCGACTTAGAATCAGGCACCTATCACATTTGGGTGCGAGCCGATGACGGTGATGCCCCACCGACCAACGCGTACGCTGCGTCTGTAAATGTAATGGCTGCAAGTGCAAACCAGAGCATGTACGGCACCAACGCTGTGCGTATTGTCAAGGATGATTTTGATTCACTGGCTCACTTGGCCGATGCGCAACCTGTTGTGATCGACCGCTCGTCTGACTTTCCCCTAGACTGGACGGTAACGCTTACACCAACCTTTAATGCAGAAAGCAACGGTCTAGATCTTGTCTGGAAGACAAACTCCCATCCCGATGTAGACAGCTATCTACTTCTTGTTGGCAACGCACCATTGAGCGTTACCCAAATCATTACAGTGGGTGGTGCGCTGGCAGATTTCGATGAAAATGGCGAAGATACCGGCTTTACCGTTGGCGCGACAACGTTCAACGACATTCAGCCAGATGTACCCTACTTCTTCTCGATCGAGGCGACGGATACCGAAAGCGGACTATCGGTACGTTCTCAAGAAGTTGAGTTCAGCGTTGCATCTGCCGACTTTAGCCTGTCATCCGTTCAACCTGCATTTTCCGTTGCAGCTGGGAATAGCGTCTCTGTCCCTGTTACGCTGAACGCGGATGAAGCGCTCTTCTTCCCCAACGTCTGGCTCTCGGCAGATTTGGGCGAGACACCATTGGGGGTTACAGCAAGCTTTGCCAACAATGTAGAAGGGTTCCCCAATCTCGCAGCCGATGCACCAACTCATGACCTCGTGATCAATGTTGATGCCAGCGTGGCGAATGGAACCTATCCAATTGTTATTACAGGATACAATGGAGATAAGGACGAAGCATTAACGCTACAGCTTACAGTTGAGGCTGCTTCAACTACGCCCAACACGGTACCCGTCGCCAATGAAACGGTGGTCGACGTGCCGGGCGCAACCAAGCCTGTGGTCCTCGGCGGTTCGGATGCAGATGGTGATAGCCTAACCTTTACCATCGTCACCCAACCCGCAAATGGGTCACTCAGCGGTACGGCACCGAACCTGACCTACACGCCAGACGCTGGCTTCGTGGGCACGGATTCGTTCACTTATACGGTCAACGACGGCACGGTCGATTCGGCTGCGGCGACGGTGACCATCAATGTGGAGGCGCAATCAACGCCAACGGGGGGTGGTGGTATCTTCTTACCGTTTGTGAGTAGGTAGGGATAAGTTAACAACCTGAGTTCGGGGTTTTCAAAATAGAGAAGACACCTTTATGATTCGTGAAATGAAGTGTCCAAACCCATTCACGAATCAAGAAAGGTGTCCGCAATGAGTTTACTCGAAATATTCTGTGCTGTCGATGATTTCTGTCTGTCATTTGAACCAAAGTGGAGGTCGTATTTGTTGAGCAATGGACAGAAAAGACGTGGCCCCAAACGCCAGATGTGTTTAAGCGAGATCATGACCATCCTGATCTACTTTCATCAATCTGGCTATCGCTGCTTCAAGACCTATTACACAGAATATGTGCAAAAGCAGTTACGGAACGAATTTCCAATCCTAGTGAGCTACAATCGCTTTGTTGAATACACACCGAGCGCATTGGTTCCCTTATGTGCCTATATGAAGAGCCGTCTAGGGACCACGACAGGCATCAATTTCGTTGATTCAACACCACTACCGGTCTGTCACAACAAGCGAATTTCCCGACATAAGGTCTTTGATGGGCTTGCCAAGCGTGGCAAAACATCAATGGGATGGTTCTTTGGCTTCAAACTGCACCTGATAGTCAGCGATGTCGGTGAGATTCTTGCTTTTCAGGTGACACCGGGCAATATTGATGACCGGAAACCTGTCCCAAAAATGGCCGAGCTGATTTGGGGCAAGCTCTTTGGTGACAAAGGATACATTGCCCGATGGCTGACTGAAGAGTTGCTTGAAGACGATGTCCGACTCATTACTCCTATCAAGAAAAATATGAATCCGGCTTTGGTTCCTTTTATGGATCGCATCCTTACTCGTAAGCGCTCTATTATTGAAACGATCAATGACCAACTCAAGAATATTTCTCAAGTTTCACACACTCGACATCGCAGCCCATTCAATTTTATGGTCAATGTGCTTTGTGGGCTGGATTGCCTATTCTTTTCAGCCATACAAGCCTTCCTTAACATCAGGCCGCAGGAGCAAGAACTGCTTTCGCTTGCCTAAATAACCCCGAACTCAGGTTAATAATTAATCTATCCAGTTACGAAGCAAGTAGTACGTTGTACAAAAAGGTCGACCACATTGTGGTCGACCTTTTTTGATCCACACCACAAAACACCAACGAAACGCTTTAAAAACGGTTCACCTCCTACACTTGTAAACAAGGTCGCAGCCAAACAACCAAATCAACAATTGTGGGCTAAAGCGAGGAATATTCTCAGCATTATTACAATTAGCAATGAACACGTAGTAATGATTGGCAACGATCTTGGTAATGATTGAGTAATGATGGAGTAATGGTCAATGGTTATCCTCCCACTGAAGATCCTCGCTTCAATCCAATTTACACACTTTTCACAAACCTACACATTTTAAGGAACGCACCATGAACAACCGATTAATCA
>Ga0209303_1002130_pt1 | contig 10777 bp, 7 predicted proteins | sample SidtaG_3_FD_187449 | JGI IMG/M metagenome (GOLD analysis project Ga0209303, IMG submission 187449) | Marine algal microbial communities from Sidmouth, United Kingdom - Sidmouth_Asex1 metaG (SPAdes) (version 2) | ecosystem: Host-associated > Algae > Red algae > Unclassified | place: Sidmouth... | reverse complement strand
CTTTCTTGGTCGTTTGTAGAAATGTAGCTTACCTTGTCTTTTTATTTTCTCAGAATTCCCTTTTTCCTTGACTTACTTTGTACAAAGTCGAGCTCATAACTCTCCGCGATATTATTCAAATCGGGATTGAGTGTCGGGTCGAGCTCCCCCCAATGATCCGCAAGCCCAGCCAAAATGAGCGCCTTAGCATCCTCTTGATCCGTGGGATCGAAGCGCCTGAGACGTATCACCGGTTCGTCGTTCATATAAGGTTTTTCCTACCAAGGACGCTCACTACCATCCCAGTTGACAAAGCTACCCGTACTTTCAATCGTCAGCGCATCGACCACATTAATCAACCCCGCCGCACTCTCATCCGGACTTAGCGCTGCGCTGCCACCACCCATATCCGTCCGCACCCAGCCTGGATGAGTCAGAAGTACCGCAATCCCCTCTTTTTCTAAATCGGCGGCCACGCCCTGCATCACCTTATTGACCGCCGCCTTCGAGGTGCGATAGGCAATCCTGTCCGAGCCGGGCATCGTCATGCCACCCATTTGGCTAGAAACAGTCATCACCTTGGCAGAACCATGTTTGCTTGCCGCCTTCCGCAAATGGGGCAAAAACGCATGGACCACCCGCAGCGGCCCCAACACATTCACATCGAGAACCTCTGCAAATCCTGCAAAGTCCATCTCCAATGCAGAACTAGTACGCGGACCCATAATCCCCGCATTATTGATCAGCACATTGATCGGCTCATCCAAACCGCTCGCCGCCGCATTGATAGCCGCTTCATCGCATACATCAAAGGTCAGTTGCTGGAAATTGTCGTGCGTAACGGGGGCCGAACCGCTGCGCAACGAGCCGATCACACGGTCACCACGTTCGAGCAGAGCTTTGGTCATAGCGAGGCCGATGCCGCGCCCACAGCCAGTAATTAGGTAAGTGGTCATTAAGTTATTCCTATCGGATTTTTGGTTTCTAGATATTGTTACACAATGCGGAAATTAATTTAATTTATTGGAACTAAAATTTTATGCTATCATGATCCTAACCTCTATCGCAATTTTGGTCGAAGAAATCGACTGCATTATATCTCCCCAGAAAAGCTCTGTCCCAATTCTGCTCCTTGAAATATAGTACGGAACTTTTCTGGGCAAGTATGTCGAACAATTTAGACGCCAAGAGACATCCAAACTCTACTATTCAAAAGGTACAACTAATCTTGAACAAACAAATCACAATACTCGACGGTGGCATGGGCCAAGAACTGCTCAAGCGCGGCATCACTGGGAACGTAGCACTTTGGGCCGCCAACGCACTTATAACCGATCCCGAAATCGTGCAAGAAATCCACGAAGATTACATCAAAGCAGGCGCAGACGTCATCACCACCAACACCTATTGCACCACACCCACCCGCTTCAAACGCTTCGACCTAATGGATCGCTTCGTCGAGCTCAACGAGCTTGCCTGCCAACTCGCACAGCAAGCACGCACCAAACTCGCCCGGCCCGACGTACAAATCGCTGGTTCGCTCCCACCCTACTTCGACAGCTATCGACCCGACAGAGTCCGTTCGTTCGAAGAGCTATTGCCACTTTATAAAAAACAGGCCAACATTCTGGCCCCGCACGTAGACCTGCTCCTCTGTGAAACCATGTCCACGGCCTCGGAAGCATTGGCCGCCGCAACCGCCGCAGTCAATACGGGCAAACCAGTCTGGGTCGCGTGGACGTTAGCAGACGAAGGCGCGGATCACCTGCGCAGCGGCGAAACCATCGAGCAAGCGGCCGCCGCACTGGCCCACCTCAAAATCGACGCCTTTCTCGCCAACTGCTGCGCCCCCGAAAGCATCACCGCCGCCATGCCAAAACTAGCGGCAATCGGTTCACAACCCGTCGGTGGATATGCCAACGGTTTCGTCGCCATCCCCAGCGACTGGGTGATCGATCAAAGCGTAGACGGCCTCGGCTCGCGCACCGACCTCGACCCAGAATCGTACGCTGCCTATGCCAAAGAATGGATAGATACAGGCGCAACCATCATCGGCGGCTGCTGCGAAGTTGGTCCCGCACACATCGCACAATTGAGAACACTGGTCGACCAATCTGTTTGATTCTGGTTCCCCATGCTTTGCATGGGTACCCAATCTCGGCGCTCTGCGCCCCGAAAACCCTATCCAAACAACACATCCTTCTACTTCGACGAACACTGCCTCTGGCACACAACCGGCGAATATGTCTCCGTCCTGCCCGTTGGTGGCTGGCTGCAACCGATGACCAGCGGTGGGCATCTCGCTTATCGACGCTTCGGGCCTCTCTGCCCAACTGATGGTACAAAGCGCCGATCTCGCCACAATGGACGATCTGCTGCGCGTGCATGAACGCAACTATCTTAAAAAGCTGAGCGGCATCAGCGCGACCGATAGTGAAATTCTATCAGTGCAATAAATCGTCATTTAGAAAACGGCATCTCCCTCCCCCGAACGCATTACCATTACTGCTCACTTTGGCTCTTTTTCTTAGCCTAATTCCTCATAGCTCCATCTACGCACAAGAAGGCGGAAGCATCTATTTACCCTTTATCAACACAGGGGGAAATACTGCACCAGAGCGACCTTCAAATAACGATATAATCAGCATAGAGACAATAGAAGACCAAGATTTTCTGATTGCTGGCAATGGCAGTGGCTATGTGGGCGCGCCACTCTATTATTATCTTGAGGATAACGAAGAAGCCTCTGAAAGTAGCTGCGATGCTGCATGTACTGAAGCATGGCCCCCCTTAACTGTTACCTCCGCCGAACAACTGTTTGCGTTAACAGATAATTCAGAACAGTTCAGTACGATTCAACGTGAGAATGGGTCACGCCAAATTACTTATAGCAGTCGTTACATTATCGCTATGCAGGCGATAATGTAACGACTGCTATCGATTCAGATTCGGTTATAGCGACAACAATCACACCTAATGGTCAGGGGATTGATGGTTTGTGGTGGCGTGCGGAGGTAACGCAGCAGATTGAGGCAGAGTCTGACGCATTTATTAACGCCAATGCTTTCTTCCGCACCTTCTCCTCTGTTGTCACAAGTTTTGCAGAATCAGGCACCGTATCGACCGATCAATCAAGCCGTACAGAATGGCATACGGTTGAGCTGAATCGACGCTACACACAGCCAATTGTAATCATGCAGCCTCTGTCTCACCGTGGCTCTGAACCATCGACTGTTCGAGTGCAAAACGTTACGAATCGTAGCTTTCAATTCAAAATTGATGAATGGTCATATCTTGATGGTGCACACATATCAGAAACGATTCACTATATGGTTATCGAATCTGGCATTCATACAATGCCTAATTCCGGTGGTATGAAGCTACATGCTGGATTGACTGATGTAAATCATAGTTGGTCTACTGTTTCTTTCCAAGAAGAATTTACGCGTGCGCCCATCGTTCTTTCGCAAGTTCAGTCAGTTGTTGGTGGAGAAACAGTTATAACGAGACAGCGCCGTATAAATCGCACTCAATTTGAACTGCGCCTGCAAAAATCTGAAGCTAGCAACGGCGCACGCTCAAGAGAAACCGTTGGCTACCTTGCGATGATGCCAGGTGAAACGTATCTTGGTGGTCAAGCTGTAAAAGCTGGCCGCACAAGCAACTCGGTTACGCACAAGCCAAAAAAGATCAACTTCGGTGGTGATTACGGTGAACCCATTCTGCTAGCAGCCATGCAGACTTTTGACGGCCCTGATGTAGCCGGTCTGCGTTATGAAGAGCTTACTGCTAGCTCTGTAACACTTTTTATCGAAGAAGAGCAATCTAAAGATAGCGAAATGAACCATACCACTGAGGTTATTGGCTACATTGTGATCGGTGTAAATGACGATCCGCCAACTGTGACGCCAATTCCTACCTCAGCTCCACTTGCCCCAACTCCACTTGCCCCAACTCCACTTACCCCAACTCCACTTACCCCAACCGCAACACCTAGTCAGGTTACTCCAACTGTAACGACTGTGCCTGAAGATCAGGTTTTATTTATCGAAGAGTCGGATCGCGAGCGTGGAATATACGAGAAAAATGGCGCACAGCGAACTACAGTGAGCGTTCAACGTCAGGGGGGAACTCGAGCGATCAATATTGCATTTACTCTGTTGGGCCACGTGGATACAACTAAGGGGTCCGCTGCTCCCGGGGATTATATTCTCCGCGGCTCGGATGGGCAGCTCCTCACCGATAGCATTCCATTCAAAGTAGGTCAGACGATTCACGATATTACTATCGAAGCTGTTGTTGATGAACAGATCGAGGTGCCAGAGACCTTACGTATCCAGCTTCAGAATGGACAAGGGATGGCAGACGTATATATGAATGTTATGGATTCAAATAGCGATGGAAAGATATCGTCTGCGGATAGTAGCTTTAGCGATGATGCTAAGATTCGTGAAGCAAGTGCTGCGCTGGTGGATCTAGCTGATGACTATCTGTGTACAGGCCGCTTGCAGGCTAACGCAACTGGGGATTTACAAACCGACGCACGAGAAATTATCATCACGGGCGTAAAAGATGCACTTGCTTTTCGAGATGGAAGAAATGCAACCCAGTCAACAAGAGCACTTGACGATCGTATTCGCGAAGCACTTTACCTTGTTGCGTCCGCGCCACACTGTACCTATATGGAGTAAACAAATAATGTCTAATAATTTGAATGATCACACAATGAATAGGCGGCACTTCATGCGGCAGGCTGCCTGTGCAGCACTCGGTGCAACCGCAATGGTCAATACGCTGGCTTCGCTAAAACTAACCTCTGCTGCAATGGCTCAAGGGATTGTACAGGATGATTATAAAGCGCTAGTCTGTATCTTTTTGGCTGGTGGCAATGACTCGAATAATCTCCTAGTCCCGCGTGGCAACAGTGAGCTACGAACAGATTATCAGAATGGGCGTGGGGTGATTGCACTTTCAAATAATCAATTGCACGCACTCACTGTACCTACCACGACAATGGCTTTCGACCAATATCATGATGGTAGTCGCTCATCTATGGGAATTCATCCCGATGCAAAAGGGATTGCAGATCTCTTCAATGCCAAAGACCTCAGCTTCGTCTGCAACGTCGGGACGTTGGCTTATCCAATCCAGAATCGCAATCAGTACATTAATAAGAGTGTACCTTTGCCCGCGGATCTGTTCTCGCATTCCAATCAACAAATGGAGTGGCAGACATCGGTCGCCGATAGACCTTCTGCTACGGGATGGGGGGGACGTACCGCCGACTTACTCCACGCTGGATATAATGGCGACGCGTCGAAGGTCTCTATGTCGATTTCACTAGATGGTGCAAATACATTCCAGCGTGGGGTAAGTGCCGAAACGGCGGCCTTTACCGTTAACAGCAATGGGGCTAGGCCACTAATTGGTTATGGATCGACGGCCGACCCATATAATAGAGCGTACCATGATGGCGCCACCTATGATGAACCAAATTACAAAACAGTCGCGAAGGCCATCGCCTAAAAGCTCTAGAGTCGTTAATAAAACTGACGAGCGACAATTTGCTGGAAGAGGCCCATATGCAAAAGATAATGAGCAGCCGTGCTGTGTCAGACACAGTTAACAACGCACTTACTGCTGCTACTGCTACCGGCACTAATTTTGATCAACTATTTGTTGATGCCCAGCATAATTTAGGCGACCAGTTAAAGACAGTTGCTCAACTCATCGCGGGCCGAACTGTGCTTGGCAATCAACGTCAGATCTTTTTCGTGCAGGTTGGTGGATATGACGTTCATCAAAGTCATCTCAGTTTGCACTCGGATTTGATGGCAGAGCTTTCCTCGGGACTAATGGCCTTTACCGATGCACTAAAAGCAACAGGCCATTGGGATAAAACAGTAGCTTACACTGCCTCTGACTTCAGCCGTACCTTTACTCCAAATGGGACCGATCCCGATGCTGGGACTGATCATGCATGGGGTGGCCATGCCATGATAATGGGTGGACCTGTCGTAGGTGGAGAGCTCTACGGTCACTTTCCTTCTCTTAAAACTGGTGATGAGAATGGCTCGATTGATGCGCATAAAGGTCACGGGCGCTGGATCCCGTCAACGTCCGTCGATCAGTACTCGTCTGTGCTGGCGCGCTGGTTTGGCGTCGACAGCAATTCACTGAAGACTATTTTTCCCAATCTTGGACGCTTTGACGATCCGGTCTCGACGACTTTGGCGAATCTCAGATTTATCGAGGGAATGTAGCGTATAGAATCTCAGTTGATCTAAATTAGTATCTTGAACGTATCTTCTCGCTATTCTAAGGCAAATAGCGCATGCTGAAGTGAAGCCAAAATGACCTCCGCCATTTATTGAAAAGATATGTTTGAAAGATAATTTTTGTAAAAAGGTGACAACTCGTATTGAATGAATTGTCATCTTTTTGTTTTCTGGTAAAGGTTACTACAAAAAGATTGACGTTCGGCCAAGCAGACACTATAATTACACAATAACATTACCGTGCCTTAATCCAACCAATCCACCCAAGCCCATGGACATCCCAAAGCACGCCCAACTCAACGACCTCTTTGCTCGCTTTGTGGAAGAAGTGCCCATTCGCTCGACTGATGTCGATATATTTCGTTCTGTGCGCCAAACCGCCGAGCGCAACTTCGCACAGCTTGAACAACTCCGACAAATTGACGAAATCCAAGCCAGCCACGTCGATCAAATTCTGCTCGGGCTGCTGCCGCACGCCGACACCACCAACAACCGCGCCCGCAACGCGTGGATCCACTGGTCGCCCGCCATCACCGCCGACATCCGCCACTGGTACGAGGCATCGGGTTGGACCGAACCCAGCGACTGGCCGCAGATCACATGGTCTATACTAGAGACGGTGCGCCGCTGTGTCGATCACAGCGGGGATTTGGCTACCGCGTGCCGAGATTTCAGCCAATCTTCCTTCAGCAAAGGCTTTCAAAGCGGCACACTTTCGCCTATCCTCAACGCATTAAATCCCAAAGAATTTTTACTCATCAATAACCGTATTCGGGCTGTGTTGAACTATTTTGGCGACACGAACTTTAGCCAATCGCTGACCGATTATGCCGCGGCCAACGCCGCGCTGCACGCACTTTTGGGCCAGATTGAAACACCCATAACGGGGCCACTTTCGCTGGCGGATCGCTTTGATCTCTTTACGACGTGGCTGTTGGTTGACCAGAAATTTGTGCTGCGTGCGCCACAACATTGGCTGCTGCAAGTGGGCGATGACGCGTGGACGTGGCGGGCGTGGCAAGAGGGCAATTTTGTGGCAGTCGGCTGGGACGAGCTGGGCGATCTGAGCGACGTGCGCAAGGCGGAATTCGAGCGGCGACGCGATAGCCTGATTACCCAACATGGTGGCGATAAAGGCAGCGGCTGGACGAAAAAGAGCACCAACCAAGCGTGGACTTTTGCGCGGCAATTGCATGAAGGCGATCAGCTCATTATCTGCCGTAAGCCGTCGCTTTTGCTGGGCGTGGCAACCGTGATTGGCCCCTACTATTTTGTGCCCGAAACGCCGCAGGGTCATCGCATTCCGGTCGAATGGAGCGACCGTACAGCCCGCACAATTTCGTTGGACAAGCGTGATCTGAAAAAGTTGTTGATCCGGCTGGACGCCAGCGACTTTTCGGCATTTTTAATGGCACCCGCTGCGTCGGCGAGTCAAGTGGATGCGTCGCTCACCGCAGAGCCCACCAATGATTCTGGACCGGCCTATCTGCGCTTCTGCGCGCCGCTTGTCGAAACATTACGCGAGCAGGATCAAGGTGTGAGCGCGGCCGAACTTTATGCTTCAGTAATCAAACGGGTGAAGGTGCCAAAGAGCGAGCGCGATCAGCTTGCACCCAGCGGATCCAACCGTGTGCGCAGTCAGGTGGATCGCGCACGCTATACGTTGGCAAAAGCGGGGGTAATTGCGTCGCCGAAGCGCGGTCTGTGGCAGATAACGCCCGCTGGCCTAGATGTGGAACTGTCCGCCGAGGCAGTGCTGGAACTGTACAACGAAGTCGAATATCAACGCCGCGTGGCCGAATCGTTGGCTGCGGAATCGCCCCAAATTCGACGTTTGGCTGAGGCTCCGGCACGCTATGTGGCTGTCACCAAAAGTGGCACGGATCGACCCCCATCTGTGCCAAGTAGCGCCGCGCAAAAGAGCTACCTCGATGAGACATTGGTGGCGGTGTGGGTACGCAATATCGAACGCAAAAAGCAGGCGATCTTATATGGCCCACCGGGCACGGGGAAGACTTTTATTGCACGAGCATTGGCCGAACAGATTGCAAGTATGGGTGACGGTTTTGTCGAGCTTGTGCAATTTCATCCGGCGTATGCGTATGAGGATTTTATGCAGGGAATCCGGCCCGAAACGACTGATGGTCAACTAGGGGATCAAGTGGAGGGGCAACTGGTATATAAACTGGTTCCGGGAAAGTTTTTACGCTTTTGTAGCCAAGCCCAAACGCGGTGTGGACCCTGTGTGCTGATCATTGACGAGATCAATCGCGCCAACGTGGCGCGCGTCTTTGGCGAGCTAATGTATCTGCTCGAATATCGCGAACAGTCGATTGCGTTGGCGGGCGGCGGCGAGCCGTTCCGCATTCCCGAAAATGTGCGCATCATTGGCACAATGAACACGGCGGATCGCTCAATTGCGCTGGTGGATCACGCGTTGCGACGGCGTTTTGCCTTCATTGCGCTCGATCCCGATTTTGATTTGCTGCGTCGCTTTCACGAGCAGAACGAAACAGGTTTCCCGATACAGAAGTTGGTTGCTTTGTTGCAGCGTTTAAACGCGCGTATCGGGGATCAACACTATGCGTTGGGCCATTCGTACTTTATGCGAGAAGGGCTGACGGAAGAGATTGGCGATATTTGGCAGATGGAAATTGAGCCTTATTTGGAGGAGTATTTTTTTGATCAGCCTGAAGAAGTAGAGACGTTTCGATGGGCGTATGTGCAGGGTGAGTTATAGACCTTTTGTTCCTGCGCTCTGCGTAGGAAATCTATGCTTGGCGCTCTGCACCATTGGACGCGGGTTTGTGGAATGACGCGTTCCATTTGTGGTTAGTGCGGGTTTTACCTCACCCTAATCCTTTCCAATCCACTTCGCTGGAGAGGGGACCGATCTGGGACGTTATAAACTGATTGAAAAACGAGTAAATTGAATGCCCCGTGACAGTTCCTTCTCCTCTGGAGAGGGCTAGGGTGTCAACAGATACTCTACGAAAACCACAGTGCCACAACGAATATAGTACCCAAAAATCATCATGAAAATCATCGAACTAACCGAATATACCCCACATACATTCGACCGCGACGCTCTGCCCGAAGCTGTGGCCGAAACGCTTTGGCGCACCCACTCGGCGCAGGTGGCGGTGCAGTGGCCCACCGTGGCAACCGATCAACAGTGGCGATTGGCCGCACAAGGATGGGTCGGCTTTATTCCATTCAAAGCACACAACTTGGGGATTTCGCTGCTGCCCAAAGTGCCGCTGTCGAACCTCTTTGCCATGCTCGAAATGGCCTATGAATTAGAAAGCTTGCAAATTGGCCACGATCTTTTCGAGGCGGAGTCGCTGCCAGATTTTGCCGAACGGCTGGCGCTAATTCTGGCCCGCCGCGTACAAAGTCGCTGTCGGCGCGGCATCTATCGCCAGCATGTCGAGCAGTGCGATCTGCTGTCCGTGGTGCGCGGGCGTATCGATATTGCCGAGTTGGCGCGGCAATCAACTACATCGACTGTGGCTTTGGGCATTCCCTGCCGTTTCGATGAGCAGAGCGCGGACGTGATCGACAACCAGATTCTGCTGTGGACATTGCACGTGCTGATCCGCGGCGGGCTTTGCAGCGGGCGATCGCTGCCCACGATTCGCTCCGCATTCCGTACACTCTCTGCGTTCACGTCGCTGCGACCGATCAGCGCACAAACGTGCCGAACCCATTTACGCCAGAACCACTACAATCGGTTCAATCAAACATACCGCACGCTGCACGCACTCTGCCTTTTTCTGCTAGAGCAGAGCAGCCCAAGCCACTGCATTGGTGATCAGTCGATGCTGCCGTTTGTGGTCAACATGGCGCAGCTTTACGAGCGTTTCGTTGCCAAGTGGCTGGCGCAAAATATTGATTCGCGTTATCGAGTGCAGGCGCAAGAGCGGCATAATTTTACACATATACCTGTCCAGAAAAGTTCCGTCTATTTTGAGATCGACTTAGTCGTTTACGAGCGCGATGAAAAACGCCCACGATTTGTGATGGATACAAAGTACAAGGTGCCGGTTACGCGCCCCGATGCTGCGGATGTTGCTCAAGTACTGGCTTATGCGCAAGCCAAAAACGCACCCGAAGCAGTGCTCATCTATCCCGTGGATCTGCCGCAGCCAATTGATTTTGTCAGTAACGGAATCCGCGTGCGCAGCGCAACATTTGGGCTAGACGGGAATCTGTTTAAGGCGGGCAATCGGTTTTTAGGGGAACTTGACGTATCTTTAACCGCCTAAAGTATTAACCCCCATCCGGCGGCGGGATCTCGGGCGAGGGGAAGCGCGCCGTCTTTTCTAGCACATTCAAATCGAGATGATTACGCATATACTGCTGTGACGCATCTTGGAACGGCTGAAAATCCCACGGTGCGTGTTGGCCCTGCCGCAGCGCTTGATCAACCAACCGCCGCCTTCGCTGACTCGCTATCACCTCTTCTCGCAATGTTTTCGGATCCCATTGCTTGCGCATTTCGTCGTAGAACTCTTGAC
>Ga0209303_1002125_pt1 | contig 10786 bp, 13 predicted proteins | sample SidtaG_3_FD_187449 | JGI IMG/M metagenome (GOLD analysis project Ga0209303, IMG submission 187449) | Marine algal microbial communities from Sidmouth, United Kingdom - Sidmouth_Asex1 metaG (SPAdes) (version 2) | ecosystem: Host-associated > Algae > Red algae > Unclassified | place: Sidmouth... | reverse complement strand
TCATTGGCGATGGTGCCGCCGCGGACGAGCGCCAAGGTGGTGACGGCGGCGGCGACACCGCTGACGCCGGCGCCGGGGGAGGTGGTCTTGATGAGCGTCGCGGTGGCGCCCGCGGTCGTCAAAACCGGCATGCCGGCGGCGCTGAGGGTGGGGGCCAAGGTAGAGGGCGCCTCGGTGCCGGTCGCCAAGACGGGCGTGCTGGCGGTGCTGAGGGTAGACACCAAGGTGGAGGGCGCCTCGGTGGTCGTGCTGGTGCTGGTGGAGCTGCTGGTGGAGCTGTTCGTGATGGTGGCCATGATGACCATGTCGATGATACACCCACTGGTGCCGCCGTCGATATTCGCCAAGGTGGCGACGGCGGTGGCGACAACGATGACGACAGCGCCGGGGGAGGTGGTCGTGATGATCGTTGCGGTGGTGCCCGTGGTCGGCAAGACCGGCATGCCGGCGGCGCTGAGGGTGGGGGCCAACGTATAGGGCGCCTCGGTGCCGGTCGCCAAGACGGGCGTGCTGGCGGTGCTGAGAGTGGACATCAAGGTGGAGGGCGCCTCGGTGGTCGTGCTGGTGCTGGTAAGGCTGCTGGCGGGGCCGCTCGCGTTGGCGCACGTGGTGAGCATGTTAGAGATACACGCACTGGTGCCGCCGCCGGTAATAGCCAAGCTGGCGATGGCGGCGGCGACCACGATGACGATGGCTCTCGGGAAGGTGGTTGTGGTCAGCACCGCGGTGGCGCCCGCGGTCGCGATGACGGGTGTTCTGGCGGCGCTGAGGGTGCGCGCCAAGGTGGAGGGCGCCTTGGTCGTCGTGCTTGTGCTGATGGGGTTGCTGGTGGGGCAGTTCTCGTTGGCGCCTGTGGTGATCCTGCTCGTGTAACAAGCGGTGTTGGCTCCGCGTGTGAGCGCTTCTAGCACGCCGCTGAGGGGGAAGGGCGGGATCTCGGCGTGGCCTTTGTAATGGTGTTTTCTGGTGTCGGGGAGGGACATGCCGATGGTGTCGGTGGGGGTTTCTCCGCCCGACTTGCTGTCGGTTCTGGACAAATCGACGGCAGCATAGCCTCGCGTGGCAGCGATGTTTGGAACAGCTCGGACTCTGCTGATCTGAGGATTCTCGCTGGCATTCCTCCCTCATCGCCTCCATCAGCCCCTCCTGCTTCACCGCCGTCACAGGACCGCACAACGGCTGACTCTCAACGCGACGCCCGCCTCCCTTCGGGCCACATTGATGCGAGAAAAGCTAGCCGGCCGGCCCTCGGGGCCGCCGGTGTCAGTGCCTCTTGTGGCGAGACCCACCAAACGTCGCGCAGCCGACATGTGGTCGTTAATGAGCCGGCGCTCGGTGCCGAGGAATATGGAAGGGCTCATGCGGGGTGTGAGGGCGTCGATCTCGTGGACGATCCCTGACATCCGCCAAGGGCGCGATATGATACACCCGAAAAGGGGCCACCCCTTTACAACGACAAAATTTGGATTTTCACCGATTCCAGTATCACGTGTAAGTTCTGTTCCCGAAATGGGCTTGTTCGGTGTAATTCGATGGCATGCCGCGTCAATCAGGACATATGGCGCGCACGTGTTCCGAATCAAAGATCCCAAGATTCGACCCGCGTCATGTGTCGCGCCGAAGCGGAAGGTGGGGATGCCGGTCAGAGTACCAGTTCAAACCTTTCCTCAGTACCCTACAATTGTGAGCGATGTCTTTTCCCGTAGCCCTGATCCCGATCCCACTGTGAAGCAGGGCGAGCTGCGGGCTCAGCTACTACCCGAGCGGGAGAAGTGGCTCTTGGCTGACGATCTCAAGAGGAAGATCAGGGATAGTAAAGCCGCTGTTCTCGAACAGTACCATGAGTTTGGTGTGTCGCAGTTCCTCGCCTGTGTTAATGATCCAACTGTGACGTGGGTGAGAGGAAGGACATCTGGTGGCAACGAGACGAAGGTCATGAGTTCTGGAAAGCCCGAACCAGTCGATGTGTACCACGTTTCGGACCTAACGCCGTCAAATGAATATGGGTGTGGTAGGAGTCTGAGCGACCCCGCCTGCACTTCGAAAGCTGCTCCATTCCCCCCATCAGAACGCTTGGAGAGCCCCCAAACTCTGAACCATCACAGCATGCTTGGTGACGCCGCCACATACGAAGGTATCAACACATATTTTCTGTACATGGGCACTACCGGATCCCATTTCAGTTGGCACGCTGAGGACCACCTGCTACAGTCCATCTCGTTCTTGCAGTCCGGGGCTAGCAAAATGTGGTTCTTCATTGCCAAGAGCGAAGTTCCTCGTATGGTACGCGTCTTGGTTGAGCACATGGATCCAGTCGTTCTCGCAGCCGCAGGAGGGGACGTCTGGCAGGTCCTGGGGCTCAAGGCTAGTTTATGGCCTGCCTCTTTCTTCCTCGCGCTTGGTGTCCGCGTGGGTTTCCACGAAGTGGTGCCTGGGGTCTTTGTCGTGACGGGCTACGGGGTCCCTCACAGCGGGTTCAACGCGGGGGTTAATGTGGCTCCGGCTGTGAACCTCGCGTGCACAGGCTGGCTCGTGCATCCGATTGAGCACGCCATGCACTGGCGCGGAAAGCTTGGGAGGCTCATTCCTGTTGAGAAGCTGCTGGTGCTCAGTGCCTTGAAGCTGGCTGATGGGAAATGGTTGTTTGTCGACGCCATTGCCTATGAGGCCCTGGAGCCGACAGAATTCCAGCGGGACCTTGGTGACATGGTGACCTATCTGTCCCAGAACATCGACTCCGTGCTCTCGTACATGAATACGGAAGCGAAACCAGCCTAAAGTGGCAAGAAGCCGTCGGCGGTGGACTTTGACGAGGCTCCCCAGCTTGTGCGATGTTTCGTCGTCGAAAATGCCATCAAACCATCGGGAAAACCATTTGCGCTCCCTGAGGAGAAGGAGGGCGCGGCAAACAATTCTCAGGGGACAATGCTGCGAGCCCACACTGTGGGATCGTCACCTGGCTCTCTGTCATTGTGTGCCCGACGTGCATTGAGCAGCTGGGAGCGGGAGCGGGACCGCGGGCCCCAATCTGCTGTTGGCGCTGCGCGCCGTCGAAGTACGACGAGTCTTAGTACCAACCGGCACAGCATGACGGGGAACCTGGTCTTCTCGGGTGTCACGCTCCTCTGGTTGTACAGCGGCTTCCACAGTGCCGCACGTACTTTCTGATCGAGAAGCTCAAGATGATGGGTGGCAACGGCAGTGGGGTAAGGGCATGAGTGAGCTGCGTGTTTGCATGTGAGTAATTTTTGCTATTATGCTTCTTCTCAAGTGACGATGTGTAGTTTGGCCGTACTTTGTTGGCTGTCGTGCCCGCGCTTGACTTGATGGCCACGACGTAAAAAAGGCTCTCATTGTTTGAATATAAACAGCAAAACAAGCCGGCTAACTACTCAAGCCGCATCCGCACGCTCAACCGCGCTTGAAATTGAAGCCTGACATTTTACTAAACATGAAGTCTTTGCTCCCACAAGGCAGTAAGAACGCCATCCTCCTGACCCTTTCGGCTCGTACGAGTGTGACGCCGGCCGCAGCATCACGTCTGACTACTACAGGCTGCCCCAAGACGGACGGCTCCGACTCTGGCTCTCTCCAAGCAAAACAGGAGAGGTATACATCGCCATCGTTTGTCCCGATCGTTTGAATCCGGACAAAGTGTACGGCTTCGCCGCCGACTGAAGAGGAGCCAGATAATCTCGTGGAAGTCTCCGTCCTGCTAGATGTAGACACAGTGGAACCTTCTCGTATTGTGAGGGCCCGCTGCGGGTGGCGAGCCTTCCGCCAGAATCTGACCGCCGCGTTGGGTGCGCGGGATCGCCAGAAATCCTCTGTTGTGGCCGAAACCGCGTGCAGCGCTGTCCTGGGGCACCACGTGTTCAATGATGCAGCTGTGTAGCGCTTTTGAGCAGCAAGCTGGTGGAACACAACGGATTTCAATGGCTGTCTGTTTTTTCCAAGCAGCCATGAAGGAGGAACGCTGTGGTCGGCAGGCATGGACAGGGCCCTTGACAAGGTATCTATTTCACGCCATCTCTGCATGGCGTACTCAGCAGAGTTTCTGTTGCTGCTCTGTTCCACTTCGCGCTTGGCTTGTTGGTGGAACTTATCAAATATGAGCTCGCATATTGTATAACCAAGCTGCGCTAGAGGAAGAGTACGATAAAGCAGCTTCAACACGCGATGAACAGATGGTCGCTCCCACTTGCCGCTAAAAGTTGGCAGTAGACGCAGCTAAATCATGAGACCCTCACCCAGCCGCTGAAGGTCAGCAACGGTTGGCCGCTATCTCATGGCTGACTCTCCGTCAATTTAAATCGTTGGACGATAAAACAGGGCAGCAGCGAACTGTCGCAGGGCTTTCAGATCACCGAGAGCATCAACTGCATGCGGAGACGTCATGTTTGTGTGTACGAGGTACTGTAGAACTGTTGGACTCACCGTGATCAGCACTGCGTAGTCCGATATTGACAACGTCGTTCCACCAATCTTTTCAGGCTCGAACAAAGAAAGGATAGTCTGCGTGGGTACATGCTTTGCACTGCGACGCATTTCCTTCAAAAACTTGTCTCGCTCCTGCACAGAGAGTGCATTGTATGCTTTCATTAAGAGATGGGACACAAGGTTGTAGTAACGAAGGTGCGAGGGAGCAACGATGATGTGTTCGTGTATACCAAAGCTGTTGGGACCCCGAGCTTCATGTAACCGCATCAGCTGGCTTCCAACTCTGTTTGTCACGCCATCCATCAGAAGGCTTTCCTCAAGGAGTCTGCTGACTGATCCATTGATCCTTTCACGGCTGACATGATCGCATGCGTGACCTCCTGAACTCTGGAATATCTCATGTCCTGGATGTCAAACGACTCGGTGCTGCTCACGGCGCGCTCTTTCACGTGTCTTGTGGTCTTTGGATGGACAATGTCGCAGCTTGTGCAGTTCTCGGTGCCACTCGGTCCGATAGAGTTCGAGAACTTTGCAGCCATCGGGGAATCGAACACCGCAAGGGACAAGTACGCTTGAACCACGACTTCTTCTTTTTTGAAGGCGTCGTAGACAACCAAGCCATCCCTACTCAGTTTTATGATGTCGTCGACGATGCGAGCAATCAACATTTCTGGGCAAGCTCCCGGTGGCAAATAGAAGAGAAGCCGAGCGGAAAACGAACGATCAGCAAGGGCCAGGGACGTGTGCGCTCCGTTGTATCCCTCCAAGCTCCCATTTCTCCGCTTGTAGACACTAAAATCGTCACCGTATAGTGACACGAAGACAGTGTACGGGTCTCTTCCGGCGAGGTTATCGACAGCGAGCGGAGCCTTTTCAGCTAGCTGTATGGGAATTGGAGCAGTCAGAGCCGTCCATGAGTTTTTCTAGCGCCCGGGTGCGCTCCAGACGTTGATAACAAAAACTTCACCGGCTCTACGCATCCTCAGCGTGACTGTGCGCTGGCTTGAGACGCAAGAATTCCAGGGCTCAGGAGGAAGGAGTCCTGGAAGGACCTCAAAACACGTGAGCAAGTCACCAACTCGAAGTGCATGGGAATGGGCATACGTTGCCGGTGAGATCGTGACTTCTCCTTCGGTAGCTATTGTGGTGCTCTTCAACATGGCCTGAAACTTGGTCTTGCTATCCAAGAAGATCTCTGCGATGCATCCAAGGCCATACCGGTATCGTTCGAACACGAAAGAATTCTTGAAGTTGTAGCGAGGGGGGTCACTGGCAGCTACTGTTTGGAAGAACTCTGCGGGACGCTCAACTGTTCCAATGCGCGCGTCACTGTCGCTGTGAAACAGAGATGCCGTCACAGGATCCCCGAAGTCACACTTGATGTGCTCAAAGAACGTAAGGTATGATTCAGTTACATCAGGACGCTTTCTCAGGGCTTTTCCCTTGCCAGAAGGAAGCTGGCGCGTCATTCTCTCTTTTCGCACCAAAGCAGCAGACTTCAGCATGTGATTGCGAAGCTGCTGTAGTCGCCACCGCGACGGCCACTTTTTCTCTGGGTCGAATGAGTTCTCGGCCTCTCGCATAATGTCATACTGCCTGAGAGAAACATGGGCGCGACCGAAGAGGTAGGTGAAGCACACGAACTCACGACGAGACGCAAACTCCCCGGCTAAGACTTCCTCTTCACTGGAAAAGTCCGCATCTTCCGACGGTATCCCATCACCATCAGAATCTGACGCCATGGAGCGGTCTTCTTCACCATGAACAGCATCCGCTGGGAGCGGCCTGCTCCATGCAGAATGCTGCATCTGCCCCGCACTGCTACTTCCAGGGTTATCCTTATCAGCGGTGTTTGCAACTGAGGCTTTCGCGGCAAGTTGCGACTCCATGTGCCGGAGGTTCTCGTCTGCAAAGTTGAAGAATGCTGATCCACGAGGACCTCGCCTGCGACGCTTCAGAGCGCTCGGTTTAACCACAACCAATGCCGCTATCAAGCAGCGAAACTCACATACATATAAAAGCAAGCGACGGCCTGGCGCGGACAGCACAGGGTCGTCGGGCAGGAGGTTCAACGCTAGAGGACTGCAGGGATGATACTGCCTCTTGCGAACACGAAGAGTGCCCCGCACCCAGCACGGTCACGCTACACAACCGTTGGAGATGAGACGGCACAAACAGCAGAGCTCAAGGCGAATGGCGTGCCCGGGACGCGGGATCCTCGCACCGCAAACCGAGACTGGACGATACCAAAAGAGCAGATCAGGCACAGGGTCGCTGCAGTCACCTGCGGGAGCACGAAGTTGTACGGCACAGCACAGTGGGTGGCGTCTGAGACTGGAGCGGTGCATCGCAATTGCCGCTCACCCGCGTCGTGAAGCTTGCGCCTTCACAGTATCCTCCATCTCTTGTCCGCTGCTGCCGCCCCAGATGCAGGAAGGCTTTTTCAGCAGCAAGGCAACCAGAGTGCGTGAGTGTCGATCAGGGGAGGATGGAGGACATGGAAGATTCAGCCAAGGCAAGGACTGCCCTGTCAGTAAGAGGATTCGATTGCTCTCTTAGAGCTCGCCCCTGTCCTGTAGCTTCCCCTCCATACCGGCACACCTCTTCTTGCCCCGGAAAGACCGTACGACAGGCACGGTTGGGTGTCCATGTTTGAAAAAATCAAACACCTAACGTCTTCACCAATACAATAGTTTGTCTGCGGCCCATTGCAGGACGCTCTCATGATGCTCCAGGAGCACCTTCTCATTCGGACTTGGAGTTGCACCAGCACTCGAGGCTTGACTTGTCTCATACACTTGGTGACATTTCCGCCAGAGGGACTCTGATTGGCCATGTGGGTTGTTGTCAAGATCTGGGACTGTCATGGAAATCGTCTTCGAGCCAGGCTGGCTGCGTGTATGCCTCTCACAGATGCCTGGACAAGCACCTCTCTAACAGGTCTCTGTGGGCGGATTGTCACTCTGTTGGACGAAAACCGGAAAACATCCGGCCTTCGTTCGCCCGACAAACACTCGAACAACAGCCGAACGACTTCGTGCCGTTCGGGTTCGTCCTGTACCGTTTGGGTTTCGTCAGGCGGCACAGGGTTTCCGACGATTTTCCCCCTTAGTCGGCAATGCCTAGCGCCCCCCAGCCTCGTCCGAATGACAAGCTGGCCCCCTAACCTGCCCTGTGGCACATGGCCGCCTCCCCGTCCCCGTTTTTGTACGACAGCATAAATTCGAGAGCTCCTCACTACGCTCGCAGAGAGATACAGGCGTACGTTGCGCGTATCATGACGGGCCCAAGCTGCGCCCCCAACGGACTTCTTCCCCGGCTCTGCACATCCTGCTGCATGGACCATCCACGAAGGCTATCCTGATTCGGCGAAGGTGGCGCCCAGAGCTCCATGTCAGTCTGTCTGGCTCGGCAACGAGGCGTCGGCACCGAGGTGAGGGCAACAAAGGAGTCGCCCTCATGGGGTATGTTGAATCACGGAGTTCTACACCATCGGTGTGCGCTGTATCATATCTTCGCCCGAAATTGGCAATTTGCCACAGGTAGCCCCCTTGACTGGCCACAGCCCACATGCTGTGAGAATTGGCCTGTGGCATGCCCTTTGTGAGGTTTTTTCCGCGTCGTTCATTTTTTTATTGTGTGTTTGGTTGCCTGTCTTATCTGTCTGCCGGCACTCATTACGATCGCTTGTCGATCGGTCGGTTGATCGACCGGTGCCCTCGATTCTATGAATTCACCGTGGGTCCAGGGTCGCCGTCTTGGGCACCACCCGGCTCCCCATCGGATGCCCTTCAACAGAAGGTCCTTCTTCCTCGCCGCGACGGCGAGAGAACTCGCTTTATTGCGTAGGTACGGTCGGTCTCAGTACACTTGTAATTGCACCAACGATTTTAATACCACATTGGGTGGAGCAGCAGGGTATACCCTCGCCTTCATCGTGCCTCGCGGCACGGTGTTCCCGAGAACATTCTAGCTGCCTCGTGGCATTGTGACGGTGTCGATACGGTCGCTTGGCGCGCAGGGCGTACGCCATCGACTGGTGGGCGTGGTGCCGGAAGCATCACGGTTGAGATCTTCGACGTTGGCGAGCAGGGCGTTAGCCAAGTCGGAACACTTTGTTCAGGTCCCAGTGTGTCTACTGGTGGTACCGGCGGCACTCGGCAAGCCAGAGACGGCAAGTTTCCAGCTGGCTACAGGCGGCCGGGCGGGCGACACGGCACTTCTGCCGCTTTCGATGCCCCAACGGACGGTGCTCCTACTCCTCCCATCCCTGCGGATCAAGCCGCCTCCGGGCAGATGCAGGTGGTGCAGAGCCTGAAGGCGGCCGTTGAAGCACTTCAGCGACGCCTAACGGCCCAAGAAAAGACTAACGAGTCTCTGGCGCGAGCCAATGACAAGTTGGTCGACGATGTCGAGGCCCTGCGCAAGGTAGACTCCCATGATGAGGAACGCCGTGTGGCTAAGTCTCGCCGCCAGTCGGGCGACAAGACCAAGAATGTCAAGAAGACAAGCAAGAGGACTAAAGACAAGTCAGACCGCAACGCCAATCCGGCTTACGCCGCGCCTTCCTCATCTTCCGATGATTCCGTCTCTGGGTCAAGCCCGACGTCGTCAGACGACGACAACTCCAACGCGACGGACATGTCCTCTTCGGACGATGGCCACAGGCCGCCAGGCCCGCCGTCGCCCCCAAGTGGGTCCTCGCCGAGCGACAGCTCGAGCGAGTCGGGCGCGGCCGCGCGTAAGCGCCCCGCGACCCCCACCAAACGGAAGGAACGACTTGAAAAAGCCGATAGGATCAAAGTGATCCGGCAGGCTAATAGCCGCTTCAAGACACTCCTTGACTACAAGACGTACTTCCTGATCCGCCGTCAACTGACGTATACGCCAAAGGAGGCACAACGGTCGCATCGTCTCAACAAACGTTTAGACGGAGCGTTCCATATGCAACAGCCATTCACGGGAGCCCTGCCCTTGGGCATCTTCACGTTCTAAACGACCTTTCGCCGCGCGTGCGACGCGGATGGGCTGACGCACGGTCAAGCACCTTCGCTCATGGTCTTTCGAATTGCCGGCAACGGCAAGTTGGCCTTCTCCGGCGCGCTTAACAGCACCCTCGGACGTAAGACTTATGCCATCCGTACATACGGAGATGCCATCAACTGGCTTCTTTCGAAGTATGTGACACACGCAACTATGACTCACGCCTACCAAGACATCATTACGATGAAGCAACAAGACAACGAGGCGCCCACGGCCTTTGATCACCGCGTAGAAACGTCATGCGACCTCCTGAACGGTTTGTTCGACATCCAAGACGTCAAGGACGTCTTCATCCCTGGTCTTTCGGACCTTGTGCAAGCGCACGTGCGAATCTTGAATGACCAATTCCCGGATCGGACTTTTTCCGAGACTGTTGCTACCCCCCAGATGTACTGGGACGGCACCAACAAGCTGCTCTTGCAGCTCAAAATGGCCCGCCCAACGGCAATCAAAGTCGCTTACGCGACACAGGACCTGCGGACGACGACGGAACGACCGTTCACACCGGTCTTCCCCCCGCCGCCCCCGCGGGCCGCCGTCCCAAAAGCCAATCGGGCTGGCATCTGTTACAATTGTAACAAGCCGGGGCACTTCGTCGCACAGTGTGCCGAACCATCGTCGGCAGCCGCGCCCACCGCATCTCAGCCGCATCTCACTGCACTTGGGCTGCATTTCGCAGACCATCGCAATTTCGGAAGCTTCGCACGACAGGCCTGCAGATGTCGTCATATGTGAGTCCAGATGCATGGATTCTTTGCAAAGCAATGTCATCCGTTTAACCGGCTGCGGCGGGGGGATGTATAATTTGATTCATTTATTTCCTACTTCATTTAATCCTTGACGGCTGGCTCATTCTTGTTCTGCCATCCGCCGGTTATCTCGTCACGGATGGAGCCTACCCCCACTTAATTTCACTTGCATAAGGTTATCGCCACTTGACTCGGGCTGCCTCCAGGCAGGCCACTTGACAGCCTGACATCAGCGGCTGGCTGTGTCTGAAACCCATGCCGGGTGGTAGGACACACCGTCACAGACACCGGGCGCACCGCCCTGACACTGTCGTTTCCGGGAGCACAGCCGTGGCTGCTTCTGAACTGCGGTGCTGGGGCTCCGGGCGAGTTGGGGCCGGCAACGGGCCAAGTCGAATAGATCAAACTGCATTTACAGTGCATCTGCAGTGCATCTTCGTCCACACATCCGCCACAGGCGCGGGCGTCACTTCAGCATGGCGTGCACACAAACGGGATCACCACACGCAGCCAAGAGTAGCAGAAAAAGAAAAGGGAGCAGGGGAGGCGTCAGT
>Ga0209303_1002121_pt1 | contig 10792 bp, 9 predicted proteins | sample SidtaG_3_FD_187449 | JGI IMG/M metagenome (GOLD analysis project Ga0209303, IMG submission 187449) | Marine algal microbial communities from Sidmouth, United Kingdom - Sidmouth_Asex1 metaG (SPAdes) (version 2) | ecosystem: Host-associated > Algae > Red algae > Unclassified | place: Sidmouth... | reverse complement strand
CCGCGGAGTTAGATGTATCGAGTGGCTGCACGATGTTGGCAGACTCATCAACATTTGCGCTACTGGTTGAGGAATCTAGGGATGTTTCGCTGTTGTACGTGGTAATCGCATTGACTGCCTCGCTATTTGGGATAAGCAGCACATCGCCAATTCGGATCAAATTTGGATCAGTGATCGCATTTAGCTGGATTAATGTTTCTACTGGAATCGTGAATTGAGCCGCAATGGAAAAGAGGGTGTCGCCCGCTTCGACTGTATAAACGCCAACCTGCTGCGTCGCGTCTGGGCTATCTTGGGCGTAAAGCGGATAGGAAGAAAGCGGGGTAAAATGGCTGTACCAAGAAGAAACAGTGAGTTGCACAATCTGTGGCTGCAATCCAGATAGCACTGCAAACCCTAGAAAGATGAGACCAATTCTATATGCTTTATACCAAAATTTTTTTCGAAGAGTGATAGTCCATACCTCTACTGGCGTATACTTATCTGGAAAAGTTCTATCCCATTTCTATTTGAAATGTAGTACGGAGCCTTTTCGGGAGTGATAGTCCATACCTCTACTGGCGTATACTTATCTGGAAAAGTTCTATCCCATTCCTATTTGAAATGTAGTACGGAGCCTTTTCGGGAAACTGTAAGGGGGCACGGTTAACCTTCGTCGGCATCATCCATGTACACATGCGGTTGGAGCACGCCGATATAAGGTAGGTTACGATAAAGTTGCGCATAATCTAATCCATAGCCAACAACAAACTCGTTCGGAACAGAGAATCCTATCCAGTCAACGTGCATGTCGACCTCGCGTCTGGATGGCTTGTCGAGCAGCGTCAAAATTCGCATTGAAGCAGGGCGGCGCTCTTGCATAATGCGACTTAGATAACTTAATGTGCTACCGCTATCGATGATATCTTCTACCAGCAAAACATTACGCCCTTCAATCGATTGTTTTAGATCCATCACAATCTGGACAACGCCACTACTTTCCGTGCTGCCAGCGTAGCTACTAATCGCCATAAAATCAACTTCATGCGGAATCGTGATCTGGCGTGTTAGATCCGCCATAAAGATAAAGCTACCTTTTAACACCGCAATCAGCAGCAGATCTTTACCCGCATACTCGTCCGAAATAGTTTTGCCTAACTCTTGAACACGTGTCTGTAGTGAGGCTTCATCGATTAAGACATCTTTTACATCATCAGTGAGCATACGTTCTGACGAAGCTCCTTGATAAAGGGTAGTATACCAAGCGGCTGTATTGGTTTCGGCTGTATCGGTCAGCGGGGCGGCGGTGGATGTTGCATTTGAAAAATCAGACATGATATCTTTCTTCTTGTGTAAACGGGGGCGTTGTAACATTAATTTCCTACGGTGGAAATCGTTTTCAGATCGCCACTAATCCGGACCATTGGCGAGTAGATCCACCCACCATATTCCCCATGCGTGACCTGCAACCATCGGGCATCTTTCAGAGACGCCGCATCAAAATCACCACTCTCTGCAAGAACCTCATCTAGATCGGCATCAGCTAATCCAGTTCCAGTAATTGGAAGAACCATCTCTTCGAGTAATAAGCGCACTACCGCACTTTTTGTGTTTGGCTCTTTCCGCAAATTTAAAGAAGGAACCGCAACGATTGCAGCGGGACTATTTTCTGCCCCCTCACCGCTTTCTGCCAATCCACCATCAGTGGCTGCACGCTCAACTGCTGTACTATCAGTCAGTTGATTTTGCACCGAAGAAAGTGATTGGCCAATCGGTGAATTCGTTGCGACAGTTGTGGAAGGTTGAGCCATTTCTATTGTAGAGGATACCGCGCTCTCTGCCAAACTTTGTAGGCGAACCATTGGCTCATAAACCCAGCCTTCTTTCTGTTGGTTTCCCGCCTGTGTCCACGCTACTTGGATCCATCCGGTGGCGCGCGCAACTGCCCGAAGTTCAGTTTCGCTTGTCAGTTGGGCTACAATCGCGCTGCTGGTGTTCGGTTGCGAACGCACATTTAGCAGATCGACGTCAACAACGGCAATTTGATTCGGTGTAATTTGATTTAACGCGATTGGCTCAACAACAAGCGGCTGGGGTGGCGACTGAATCGGTACAGACGGAACCGGGGATGCCGTTTGCGGCTGCGGTGCGCTGGGGGCATAAACCGTTGCGGCTCTACCTGTATAGCGCAGACTCCAGCTAGCGGTAAGGGTTAGAAACAAATCGCCATATGTGACGCTTGGCTCTATGTAAGTTCCTTCGGGCCATTCATTAAAGCTGTTGACCACGATCCAGTCGGGGTTGCTCTCTATTGCGGCCTGCCAACCACGCTCGTAATATGCGCCACCCTCTCGGCTGGTGCGATAGCCGTTACTTGGTCGAATCCGCACATCATCATACCCTGGCATTACCGTTGAAACCCAGTAGAGGCGCTTGCCATGTTTTTCGCGAGCATTCTGCACCCAGCGCGCGAATTTTTGATTGGTGTATCCTAAATCGTTGGCTGGCTTCCATGTATTACTGTAAAGGTGATGACCATCAAAGGTGGAGAGAAACGAGACATCTATGCCTTCAGAGATCCAAATTTGCGAACCATTTGGATCAACTTGATTACGCACACTTGTCCATGTACCCACATCGTAAATATAGTTCCGCCAGAAGAACATAACCGGCTTACCGCCCACGCGAATATAGGCCGGATGCTGCATGTGGACCGTACGTGCGTGCTGGAGCGCTGCCGAAATATCGCCGATGCCGCGAAATGTGGGTGCATCGCTTTCGAAGAGGATACCAATTTTGAAATTACGGGATGCGGCTTCTTCTAAGAGCGCTGCTAGATTGGGCTCTGTTTGGTTTGTGCCAGGGCCATACCACGCGACCAAAAACGCATCGATACCCGCTCGCTGGGCCTGCTCGATATGCTGGCCCATGATTGCTCGCTCGCGGCTTGCATAGGGCCGTACAGGTTGATCGCTAAGAGTATTGCTGTACCATATTGATTCGTCGAACCAGCTATAGTAAAAAGCAAAAACAAGGGGCTCACCATCTTGTTGATTCTGTGCAGCTTGGGTCTCTTTGTATGAGTCTTTATTAGAGCTCGCAGCAGAGGCAGTGGATCCGTTCCATAACCCAAGCAAAATTGGGATGAACAGAATCAATATAGTTAATAATAGATGCCAGCCAATGTAGCATGTAGCGCCATTATTTAGAATATCAGATGGGATATGGGGGAGCGTCAGATTGAGGCGACGCTCGTTGGGTTGGGACAGTTTCTTATTCACGGTGGTGGATGGTATCACGAACCACTGCTTTGGACCAAACTTTGGATCCGTAAGGTTTTTTCTGCTGTTTTTTCTACTGTTTTTCCTACTACTTTTTCTGCTGCCTGATCGATTCAAGCGAAAGCAATTCGCTCAACATCATTGCGGTTGCCCCCCAGATTTTTTGTCCGTGTACATCGTAAAACGGGACTTGAACAGAGCGACCGCGCAATTCCCAATCCTCTTCATCAATTTTTTCGTCGTTCTGCAAATCGGCAAGTGGCGTCTCAAGCAGCCGCTCTACCTCGTACGGATCGATCTGAAAGGATGGGCGCTCATCCACCCAGCCCACTACTGGCTGAACGACAAAGTTGCTTGCATTAACGAAGACGGGCGTCAACTGTCCTAATACCCGAACGCTTGCCGGAACAATCCCCACTTCTTCATCTGCTTCGCGTAAGGCTGTGGCGATAATGTTGTCATCAACCTCTTCTGCCCCGCCACCGGGAAAGCCAACTTGGCCGCTGTGTACGCCCTCATAAGTGGAACGCAAAATTAAGGGGAGGTGCAACTCGTCTTTATGCAGGTAGAAGAGAACCAGTACGCCCCCTTCCCGCGCGCTCGGGGTTGGCTTGTTAAATCTTTCGGCACCCGTGCGCGGGCGTGGGGCCATGCTGTATTGCGCATCCACACCCGGTAACGGCGTTGCCAGCTCTTTCTGCAATGCGCTGATAAATTTATCGACCTCGAATCGCTCTTCTGCTGCCATCAGACTTATAGCACCCTGCATAATAGTCCCTTAAGATACGATCCCTCGGGAAATGTGATCGCAACGGGATGATCGCTGGGCTGGTGACGCCATTCTAGGATCTGTACGCTGCGTCCTGCATCCACCGCCGCACCAAAGACGACCTTTTGAAAGAGATCCGCGCTGACTAGGCCGCTACAGCTAAAGGTTGCCAGTATGCCGTTGGGTTTGAGCAACTGCATCGCCAGTAAGTTGATATCTTTGTAGCCGCGCAGTGCCTTGTCCACTTGTCCCTTGCTTTGAGCAAACTTAGGTGGATCGAGCACAATCACGTCAAACAGATTGGCTGTACTATCCTCTGTCGCAGCGGAGTTTGGCAGCGCAGGTGGCCCAAAGTCGCGCCAGTCTCTCAGCACATCGAAGACATCGCCAACAAGGCTTTCGCTCATTGTGTCTGGATCAAAACCGTTGAGCTTTAGATTCTCTTCGCCGATTTCCAGCGCGCGTACGCTTGTGTCGATGTTGGTTACATGTTGCGCGCCCGCCGCCAATGCGTGGACCGCAATCGCGCCCGTGTAGCTGAACGCATTGAGCACTCGACCTTCGCTGCAATAGCCCGCAATTCGGCGTCGATTCTCGCGCTGATCAAGGTAGAAGCCAGTTTTTTGACCATCCATTAGGTCCACTGTAAAGACGAGACTTGCTTCTTTGATGGTCAATAAGCCAGAGGGCGCTTCGCCTATCACTAAGCCGTCGCTCTGTGGCAATTTCTCTTTGCGTCGCGTGGCCACGTCGTCGCGCTCGATGATGCCCAAGCTGTCGGTCAGATCGAGCAACGTTTGCGCGATCTTCTGCTTGTGGATCTCGATACCAAGCGTGCCTACCTGCATGACAAGATAATCGCCATAGCGATCAACCGTTAGCCCAGGCAGAAAGTCGCTCTCGGCATTAACGAGGCGATAGGCATTGGTGCTGCTGCTCTCGGCTAAATGAGTGCGGCGTTGAACCGCTGCAACTAGGCGCCTCTCCCAAAACGCGTCATCGATCTGTTCTGCTTCGTCCCAGCTTAGGAGCCGTACTTGAATTTGACTGGCACGATTCAAGTACCCTTTTGCCAGCCATTTGTGATCCGAATCGACAACGGACACAATATCGCCATCGATCACGTCGCGCGTGATAGACGCAATTGCGCCACTAAAAATCCAAGGGTGACCTTGACGTACAGGCTTGTCGCGCTTTGCTTTTAAGACAACGGTTTTTTCCATAGCGTTTGTTATGATTCTATCTCCCAGCCATATTCATTAATTGTAATATTGTTTTCTTGTTTGTCGTGCAGCTGAATCACCATTTGTGTTGGATCGTACTCAAAGTCTAACGGGCCATCGGGCGTAGTTAAGATGCCGGTGACGGATGTGGGAGTCCGGCTTGTGAATCGCACCGAATACGATTTATAGATGATCCAATGGGTTAAAGGCTTTACGTTTACGCGCATAGATTTTGACTTAATTTCTTTTAGCTTAGACTAGCACACGTCGGTTGAGCAGACTGGGGCAGTTTCTAGTCTACTCAACCGACGTGCGTTCATCTGGTGTAGATTTAGTTCTTTTTGCCCACCAAAGATGCAACACCTGCTGCGTTTCTTCTGTGATGCGCGCTTCGTGTGCAAGCTGCAAGCCACAGACCCACAGCACGCGGCCGGTCTCAGCTTCGGCAATCAGCGGCCACCGCGCGCGCACTGCTGGCAGAACTTTGCGATCTGTGAAAAAGTCGCTGATCGATTTATGTTGCCCGCCCATGCCAAGCGGCGCAAATTTTGGCGCTGCATCTGCAAGTGTACAGAGTTGTGGCGCATTGACTACTGCCTGATCCATATAAGCAGACCATGGATCGTGCGCTTGCCAATTTACGGGCAGATCCGAGCGTTGAATCGTGCGGCTGTGCAGCACCCAGCTATTCTGCGTTGATCCACCCTGCGTTGATCCATTCTGGTCTGAACCATGATCCAGCAGTGGATGCTCTACTGCGCAGGGAAATTGATTTGATTGGTGCAAGCTTAGCAGCGCATTTTTGCGCGGTCCTGCCGCGGGCAAAATCGTCCAGCAGAGATCGTTGACAAGCGGATTGGGTCCGCTAGCGGCAACCACCGTGCCAACCATGGATTGTACCATTTGCGCGAGCGATTCAATGATTGAAAATTGAATGTCGCGCGCGTCGGTGCCGATCTGCTGCAACGCTAGCCGCAAGACGTTCCGCATAGCGGCTGTGTTGAGTGTCTGGAGCTTCGCCAAGTCCAACAAAATTCGTTTAGCTTCGCTTTCACCGGGCAGCATACTCTCTGCCGCAGTAATCCTTGCCAGAGTTTGCGCATCCATCTGATTGATCCGGATTGCTTCGGCACGCATGATATCGGCTGTGCGCCCCAGCGTGTGCAGCAGATCGGGATTGATCTCTTGGAGTAGGGGCAGCACATCGTGGCGAATACGATTGCGCAAAAATTTTCTGTCAGAATTGGTGCCATCCTCTCTCCAGCGCAGATTGTGTCGTGCCAAATAGGCCAAAATTTCGGCGCGCGGCGTATCCAATAGGGGGCGTACAACTTGCACGGCGGAGTCGATTGCCACGGGCAGCGGAGAGATCCACCGCATCCCGCCTAGCCCATCTATGCCGCTCCCGCGTAAAAAATTCATTAGTACTGTTTCGGCTTGGTCGTCGGCATTGTGCGCCATTGCAATGCAGGGAACTTTCCCCGCTGGCGTGACGTTTGAGGCAACGCGCTCGAAAAATGTGTAGCGCGCGTGGCGAGCTGCATCTTCGATACCACGCGTTGCTTCGCTAGCTAGCTGACCGTTTGTAAGTGTCTCAATCGTACAGGGCAACCCAAGTATTGTGGTTAATTCCTGCACAAATATTGCGTCGCGGCACGACTCGGCGCGCAGGCTGTGGTCAAGGTGCGCTATGTGTAGATCCAAATGCAGATCCGCTGGTGAATTTTTCATGTTCGCCAGAAGATGTAGCAAGCAAACGCTATCTGCGCCGCCGCTTACGCCCACCACCACTGTGCGAGCGTCTGGCGGGAATAGCTGTTTGCGCTTTTGCAGCCCGATGATCGACCGCAAGAGTGGATCGAGCTTTTGTTTTGCATGAGATTTAAGCTTTGCCATATTTCTTTATGCGATGCTTCTTTACGCAATAGTTCGTATGCTTTTATGCGTTGCCAAACTTTGTTTCGATCCCAAATTAGCACGAAGAAGCAAGTATACCATAAATAAATAGCCTCGGATATCTACACGGCATTTACAATTGACTCTCTTTTATTTAACTGTTGATCGGCTGTGGTATACTAACTGAACAGTAAGCGTCGGTTTTGTTGGCGTTTGTCTGTAGGCTATAAACAGTTTATGTTTTCAATTCGGTATGATATTTAGCCGAAGTTTGTACGATTTTTGAACACTATGGCTTAGTGTTAATTTTTGCGCGCATAGCTAATAGATTGTAAAACACCCAAACCTATTGCGTTCATCCTACTATCTTGCTTCTCATGACCTGCTGTTTTCAGTCTTATATTCAGTACGAGGTTCATCTAATGCAAGATAACACCATAAGCGTCTTTATAGATACATGATCAACCCAATAGATTGGCTTCTGGGCCTATTTTCGCTCGACATTGGAATAGACTTAGGCACTGCCAACACGCTTGTGCACGTTAAAAACCGAGGTATTGTAATTGATGAGCCTTCGGTTGTCGCAATTGATAGACGATCTCGGCGACGGAATCGAGTAAAGGCAATCGGTACGGACGCGCGCGAGATGGTCGGGCGGACACCGGCGCACATTGTTGCAATTCGCCCATTACAAGATGGCGTTATCTCGGATTTTGATGTGACAGAGCAGATGATCCATCATTTTATTGGCAAAGTACACGGGAGCCGTGCGCTTGGTACTGCGCGTCCTCGTGTTGTGATCGGGATCCCGTCGGGTGTTACCGAGGTAGAAAAGCGTGCCGTGCGCGATGCTGCAATGAGTGCCGGCGCGCGCGAGGCTGGTCTCGTAGACGTTACCGAGGTAGAAAAGCGTGCCGTGCGCGATGCTGCAATGAGTGCCGGCGCGCGCGAGGCTGGTCTCGTAGAAGAGCCGATGGCCGCCGCAATCGGGGCCGGATTGCCGGTAACCGAATCCGTTGGGTCGATGATTATTGACATCGGCGGCGGTACGACCGAGGTGGCAGTTATTTCGCTGGGCGGCATTGTTGTCTCACGCTCTATCCGCACGGCGGGCGATGAGATGAATGAAGATATTATGAATTACGCCCGCCAGAAGTATAATTTGCTGATTGGTGAGCGCATGGCCGAACGTTCGAAGATCGAAATTGGTTCTGCGTACCCGATGGAGCGCGAGCGTACGATGATTTTACGTGGCCGTAATTTGGTTACGGGGCTGCCTGAAGCTGTGGAGGTAAGCTCGGTCGAAGTGCGCGAGGCGCTTTCTGGCTCCGTCCAAGTTGTTATTGATGCGGTTAAGAGTACGCTTGACGAGACCCCGCCAGAGTTGGTTGCTGATCTGATGGAGTACGGTATTGTTTTGGCTGGCGGCGGCGCGCTGCTTCAGGGGTTGGCGCAACGTCTACAAGATGAGACGCGCATGCACGTTTATGTGGCCGATAATCCACTGACTGCTGTAGTGATGGGAACGGGTATGATTTTAGAGAAACCAGAATTCTATCGCGAAACTTTAACCAGTATGCAGCGCAAGAGCACGATTCACTAAACTAGATTTGTCCGTTTTGCCAACCCAAAAACTATGTCACTGCCAGCGGTGTGCTGAGTTGAACTAACGTAGTTCGTCGGAGGCATATTGGCACCGACACGCCGTCTTGCTTTTTCTACTAGACCGCAAGCGCTCATAGATGAGCACAAATTACTTAGATAAAGAAAGTTAAATCTTCTTGTTTATGGCCTTGCTCAGTATATTTCCTTCATCCCACCTATGCGTGACTTTGAACGTAAACCGCTTACATTTGGCGATATTTTTATTCGCTTCATAATTTTGGTATTTGTTGCAATTATTCTCATGGCATTGCAGCTTACGGGTCGATTGGTGCCGATTCAGAGCGCAATTACACAAATCACCTCCGCTCCACAACTTGTCATTACGTCTGTCTCCGATTCTGTTACCAGCTGGGGTGCCGATTCAGAGCGCAATTACACAAATCACCTCCGCTCCACAACTTGTCATTACGTCTGTCTCCGATTCTGTTACCAGCTGGGTTGGATCAGCACGACGCTTACGCACACTGGGTGCCGAGAACAATCAGCTAACCACCCAAAACGCTGATCTAAGGGCAAGAATTGTTCAACTTGAAGAGCAGTTGGTTGGCTACAATTTGGCGCGTGAGTCACTTAACTTTGCAGAGATAAATCCCGATGTTCAATTAAGTGGCGCTCAGATTGTTGCAAGACGTATCGGCGAAGAGAGCAGCAACTTTCGCGACTTTTTATTGCTTGATTTAGGCTCCGAGCACGGTATCGGATTAGGAATGCCCGTCATCACCAATGCCGGATTAGTTGGTCGTATATCGGAGGTGAATATTTCTACTTCGAAAGTATTGCTGATTAGCGATCCAAATAGTCAGGTCAACGCCATTCTGCCAGAATCACGACTGGTGGGTATTATTCAAGGGAACCCGGGCGGGCAGATTTCGCTTGATTTTATTCGAGAGGGCGCGCCGATTAATATTGGCGCAACCATCTTAACCTCGGGCAGCAGTATATCGACTGGAAATTCAGAACTAAGCACCCGTCGTTTTCCTCGCGGAATTCCAATCGGTACAGTGGTAGAGTTGATTGATAGCGATGAGCTTTTATCGAGACGAGCGATTGTAGAACCATTTGTGCCGCTTGATCGATTAGAGCTTGTGTTGGTTATTACGAACTTTGATTCTTCAGCAGATGACATGGAGTTTCTGGGCGTGGACGCTCTTTCGCCCGAAGAAAATATAGAAGTCGAAGATGATTCAGCTGTAGATCTGCCAGCAGGGCAAGAACCGGCAGATTTAGAACCAGTAGAAGGCAAGCAAAGTGGCGAACAACCAGCCAATGCTGAAGATAACTAATGCGCTCAGGAATTCAGGCATATTTGATGCTGCCGCTGATACTCGTTGCTGGGCTTTTTCAAGCTACATTGGCTGGCCGATTAACGATAAATGGCGTAAAGCCCGATTTGGTCCTAATTTTAGTGATTTTGTGGACATTGATTTATGGCGCAAACTCTGGCATTTTCTGGGCATTTCTCGGCGGGATTTGGCTAGATATCTTTAGTGGTGGCCCATTGGGGGCATCGAGTTTGTCATTGATGCTTGCCTGCATGATCGCGGGATTTGGCCAATACTATTTTGCACGAGACAATATTGTTATCGCCATAACTGCTGCCATCGTTGGTTCGCTTGTTTTTGCACTTTCATACCTAGGAATTTTGCAACTTCTCACTTTTTCTAACGTAATCGAGGGAACATTTCAATTTGGTCTAAGTGTGGAAAATATTGTTATTCCATCTATGATTTATAATACGACTGTGATGGTGGCTGTCATACCATTTTTGAATCGCCTATCAATAAGCAGCCGCAACCAACTGGAATAACGCTTTTTTAGAGCGTAATAGTTCACCTAGAAAACAAAAATTTACTCAAGGTGAGCACGCTCTCGGCGGGTTCGTAATTAGAATTATCGGGAGTACAGCCGCACGAGGGCATGCTCACTGGACAGATAATCAGGCAAGGTGAATAGGTACTTTAAAACAATTACCCGATATC
>Ga0209303_1002118_pt1 | contig 10799 bp, 5 predicted proteins | sample SidtaG_3_FD_187449 | JGI IMG/M metagenome (GOLD analysis project Ga0209303, IMG submission 187449) | Marine algal microbial communities from Sidmouth, United Kingdom - Sidmouth_Asex1 metaG (SPAdes) (version 2) | ecosystem: Host-associated > Algae > Red algae > Unclassified | place: Sidmouth... | reverse complement strand
ATCTGTCTTCGTGGCAGAGATCAGCGGCTGGCTCGAAATAGCGGTTCCAGTTGGATCGTTGTCTGCGGGCGTTTCGGGATCGTCTGTTGGTTCATCTGGTTGGCCATCATACGAGATGATACCCTGATTGTTGACCGCCAAAACATTTACATCGACCGAGCTATTAATTGTTGCATCAAAGGTGATAATCACTTGCTGGCCGACAGCCATGTTGCCAACTGCGATGGCGATGCTGGCATCATCCGCATTGTTGCCAAGTGTAACCGTTCCTAACGATGAGGTGACGGTACCAACGACAAGTGATGTATTGGCGTCCAGCGTATCGGCGAAGAGTACATTAGCTGCCGTAAAATTGCCGTTGCTGATAATTGTCACCGTGTAGCGCAACGTATCGCCAGGAGAGGGGACGCCATCGCCATCTGCATCAACCGCCACCGCATCGGTTTTAGTTGCTTCGATGCTTGGCGTTACGCCGCTGACGGCAGTTGACACGCTGCTGCTATCACTTGCATCCTCGCCATTTTGCGTGTTTCCAGTGGCCGTGGCCGTGTTGTCGATCTGCCCCGCAACTGCATCTTCATCTGTAACAACATAGGTGGCCGTACAGGTGGCTGTATCGCTTGGGGCTAGCGTAATAGTGCCGTTTGCAAGTGGCGCACAGTTGACGGCTGAAAGATTTTGTAGCGGATCGGCAACGGTGACGCTATTTAAGGTGACCGATCCACTGTTGCTGATGTCAAACTGATAGGTAAGCGTGTCGCCTGCGCTAACAGTGCCCGACCCATCTGCATCGGTTGAGCTTGCCATTGTCTTTTGGAGCACAATCGATGCAGCCTGCGCGATATCGGTCTGGGCAGAGCCTTGATCCGCGACGGACCCATCTGGCCCGCTTGCGCTTGCCGTTGCCGTATTAGTGATTGAGCCACTATTTACGTCATCTTGTGTCACAATATAGGTGGCAGAACAGGTGAGCTGTTCCCCTGGCAACAACGTAACGCTACCATTTGTCTGCGGTGCGCAATCAATGGCCGACAGACCACTTAGCGGATCGGTCACTTCGACACTGCTGAGCGTAACGTTACTGTTGTTTGTGACAACAAATTCGTAGGTTAGCACATCATCTTTTGTGATTGTGCCAGAGCCGTCATTGTCTGCGTACCCTGCCATGCTTTTGACTAAATCGAGCGAAGATTCCTGTGGAATGTCCGTTATTACGGTATCTTCTGCCGTGGCGGTGTCGCCTTCTGGCCCCGCACCGCTTACATCAGCATTGTTTACAATCTGGCCTGCGTTTACATCAGTTTGTTGCACGATGTATGCCGCTGTACAGGTCATCGATTCGGCTGGATCTAGCGTGCTTTTTGGGCAGTTCACTGCGCCGACCATGTCGTCGGTTACTGTAACGTTGGTCAATATTGCACTGCCCGTATTTTCCACTTCAAAGGTATAGCTCAAAATGTCGCCAACGCTTACCGACCCCGACCCGTCGTTGTCGGCATTGTTGCTTAGCTCTTTATCGAGCGAGATGTCGACCGCCAGCTTTGTATTGGTAAATACGCAGAGAACGTTCTCGCCTGGGCTAACCACAAATGTCGCTTCGTTGGCTGCGATATTGCCGCTGCTGTCTACGTCATTACAGGTGATGTCGGTTAATGCCCAACCTGCTGCGACTGCTTCAATGACGCTATACGTGCCCGGGGCTACCGCTGCCGAAGCGCTTTGTCCGCTGGCCAGTATGCTCGTGATTTCTCCACTAAAGTTGAATGTTGTCGCACTATTAACTGGATCCGTCACTTTCTCGATGCTGATGGAGCCATCTTTTGTGTTGGTGAAGACACAAGTAACATCTTCGCCCGGCGCGAGATCGATGGTTGCCGTGCTGGTATCAACGTCTCCACTGCTGTTGCCGCCAACTGGATCGGTACAGCTTATATCGGTGAGAGTCCACCCTGCAACGGTATCTTCCACCACCGAATAGGTCCCCATTGGGACGGTAATTGTGCTGCTTTCACCATCTGCCAGCGAATCTGTCAGATCGCCCGTAAAGGCAAAGGCGGTTGTGTCACCATCAGGCAGCGTCTGTTTCTCGATTGTTATGGTGCCGAGGATTTGCGTGTTCTCGAATGTACAGCCGATTGTTTCGCCAAATGCAATGTCGAACCCTACGCTGTTTGCGTCAAGGTCTACCGTTGCGGCTGAATCACAGCTTATTTCGGTGAGATCCCAGCCAACGGTTTCGGTTTCGGTGATGGCAAAATTGCCGTCAATCAAATCTGTAATGGTTAGAACTTGGCCGCCGCTCAGCGAGAATGAGGGTGTTGTAGTCGGCGTGATGTTGGTTGTAAAATCAAAGCTGCCCACTGTACCGCTTGGCACAACGGTCTTTGTGATTACAATCGTGCTGAGCTTGGTGTTTGTAAAGGTACAGTCTACCTGCTCGCCAACTGAGATGATGTAGGTCGCAGCCATTGTATCGAGATTGCCGCTGCTGTTGCCGTCCGAACAGTCGATGTTCGTTAGCGCCCAACCAGCCACGCTTGCCTCAGTTACCGTGTAGGTGCCAGGGGTGATGAGGGTATTATCCGTGCCGCCACCACTAAGAGTGGTTGCAAAATCGCCCGAGAAGTCAAAGCTATCATCGCCGCCAACCGTCTCCTTGCTTACAATTAAGCGGCCTTTCTTCTGATTTGTAAAGGTACAGGTAATGGCTTCGCCATCTGCCACATCAATTGTGGCGGTGCTGCCGGCTGTGGTGCTATTGTTTGTTGGATCGACACAGCTTAGGTCGATTAAGTCGTATAGATTATTTGGATTTTCTGTTACCGTGTAGGAGCCAGCCACCACATCAAACGTGAGTGATGCTGTACCCGATGACATTGTGCTGCCACCCGTTGTAGTTAAGACGAAGTCGCCAAGGGTGCCACCAAAGTCAAACGTGGCGTCTACGCCGTTGCCCGCAACTGATTCTTTTACAATTGTAATGGAGCTGGTGACGTTTCTGACGTTTGTAAAAGTACAGGTAATGTCATCGCCACTGGCTACTACGAAATCGGTTGAATTTGCTGCCGCGCCTGGTGTCGTTGCAATGTCTGCGCCCGATTCGTCCTGACAGACGGTAGATTGAAGGGTCCAATCTGCGATAGGCGGTTCAATTACCGTGACATTGCCGGCTTGAACCACAAACGTGCCGACTGTTCCGCTGCCGTTTATAGAACCTGTTGCGGCAGTTGTGCTGTCGTTGATGTTAAAGTTAAAGGTTGTGCCATCGTCTGGCGTGGCATCTTTGATGATTGTAACCGTTGGCTGCTTTTGATTGGTGACGGTACAGGCAACCGTTTCATCATCCACCAATCTAATTGCGATTTCGGGCGCACTATAGACGGATCCACTATCTACACCGGCGGTCGCTCCTTCGTTAGTTACTTCGCAGGTAATATCTGTCTGCATCCAACCATCGGGGACAGCTTCGGCAATTGTGTATGATCCATCTGCCAAGGTCGTAGCCGTTTCGGTCTCGCCATCTGCTAGCGTAAAGGCACCAATGTCACCTGTAAAATCAAAGGTATCTCCGGCTTCTCCAAATTGAGCAACTTTCGTAATTGAGATTGTACCGTTGCCGATTTTGTTGTTTGTAAAGGTACAGGTAATGTCGTCACCCGCAGCCAGGATTATGTCCACACTCTCTGCATTGGTTGTGGCATTGGCGCTGCCCTGCCCCGTACAGTCGATAGAACCTAGCGACCAGCCAGCAGGAATGTTGGTCTCTGTTACGCTGTAGGTGCCAGGGGCTAACCCATTAAATGTCTCGGTATTTAAAAGCGTTGCATCGGCATCATCATCTAACGTAAAGAGAGTTGGCGTAGCGAGCAGCACGCTACCCAATTCAAAGGTGAAATCTTGAGCATCATCCGGCACCGCATCTTTGATAATCGTAATTCGGCCATCGGCTGCAATCACATCTTCATCATTTGTGAAAGTACATGTAATATCCTCGCCCGCTGTGGGCGAAATAGTTACGGTGGTGTCACCGGCGGCAAAGGTTGTCCCGCCCGATGGGCTGTAGATTGTGTCTACCAATGCACCGGCGCAGCTAATGTCTGTGAGCGTCCAGCCGGGCGGTACGCTTTCGGTAAAGTCTACCGTTCCAAAGGCTGGATTGCGAGTGAACGATGTGGATGAGCCAGCGTTGACCGTGAAGGTATCATTTGGCGCGGCCAGCGTGCTGGTAAAGTCAAATGGATCCGTGCCGCCATCTTCGTCAACTTTGGCAATCGTAAAGGTCACTTCCTTTACGTTGAAAAAGATACATTCAACCGTTTCATCATCTGCAAGCGAAACCGTGATCGATGTTTCCACGCCGGTAAATCCTGTGTCCGTGCTGTCCTTTCCTGGCGTGTTTCCTTCATCGATCACCTCGCATTTAATGTTGGCGACAAACCAGCCCGGTAGCTGCGTCTCGGAAATGGTGTAATCGCTGCCTGATGCAACCGTTGCGCTGTTGCTCTCATTTCTCTGAAGCTGAAACGCACCAAGATCGCCTGTAAAATCAAAATCTTGCGTGAGATCTGCGTTTTGGGTGCTTTGCGAGCGTTTCATAACGTTGATTGTGCCATCTTGCGCGTACGCGGTCTGCGTATCTGCGAGGATAAAATATCCGGCAACTGCAAGCAATAGTGCGAAGAACAACTGCCGAAGGTGTGCCTGTTGGGGCATCTTTTTTCGTTGATATTTAAACATCTACTAATCTCCTAACTACACCGAACAATTTCTACATGGAGCAGGTAAATTGCTGCTTGCTGTAGTCCTGTAACGATGCAATACATTGTGTTACTTGCTGTTGAGGCAAGTTATAAAATTATGAAAAATGAATTTGGGTAAATATCGATAAGAAATAGTGCGACTATTTAGACTAATACCGCTTGCTGGTCTAAATAGTCACGAAATAGTAATTGATAGCATCAGGTTGAATTTTGATGAGGCCGCTAACAATATCGTAATTTGCCATCACAATTTGCTCAACCTGTTCAATAGATATTATCTAAAATAGCAACAATCGGGACCACGGGCATCTTGCCCGTCAGCCACACGAACGGGCGAGATGCCCGTGGTCCGACAATTTTAGAGTTGTTCCCAGTTAAGCATGAATAGGTGACTGTCGGTCACCTTGTTATACCCTTATTTGGGAACAACTATTTTACTCTAACCTTATTTCTGATAATGTTTAATTTATTGTACAAATGTTATACGCAGTAACTGACTGATTTGATGTGAATGATTCAAATGAAATAAGGATTTTTGTTAAATCTAGTTGTCGGATGGAATCTGCTGTAAGACGCTCAAGTAGTTGGGTTACTCCAGGAAAATAATTATACGGATCGCAGCGATTTTTTGGAGTAGCTTACGGCCATGCTGTATGTTTTGTTTTTTGCAGTGGGCTCGATATCTTCTCAATACAATGGCGATGATCGCTTTGGCTTCGACCGTTTGCATTTCGTGCAAAGCTCCGCCTACGCTATTTGCCCCCAAATATTGAGAAGATACGGAATGGCCTTATAAAAGCAGAAAATTTTTGTTTTGAGCCGATTGTCGCTCGTCTTGTTTTGGTAAGAATGCTGCGAAGTGTAGTGGAATCGGTAAGGGAGTGCGAGGTTCTAATTCTTCGAAAAATGAGTTAATTTGTTACAGATTATACTTAGGATTTACTTGAGCTAATGTGACAAAGAACTGATAGGAAGATTATTGTAAGGAGATAATGGACTCAATCAACATCCAGCGGGCTGCGGACGCTGAGTTCACCTTTGTTCATAACGTGGGTGTATATCATGGTCGTGCTGACATCTTCGTGACCGAGAAGTTCTTGGACGGTGCGGATGTCATGACCATCTTCAAGCAGGTGGGTGGCAAAGGAGTGACGGAAAGTGTGTGGCGTTATGTGTTTAGGAATATTTGATAGTTTGCTTGCGTGATACACAGCTTTGCGAATCGTGCTGGCATCAATATGGTGGCGGCGCGTTTTGCTCGTTCGGGGATCTTTCGAGAGTGTCTTGGCAGGAAAGACATATTGCCAAAGCCATTTATGGGACGCAGTGGGATATTTGCGTTCGAGGGCAAATGGCAGGAAAACAGAACCGTGGTTATCGCTGAGATCTTGTTCGTGCAGATGCTTGACGCGAATCAGATGTTGTTTGAGTGCTTCTTGGATTGTTTGGGGCAGCAAGGTGACGCGATCTTTCTTACCCTTACCTTGGCGTATGATGATTTGGTTCTGTTCGAAGTCAATATTTTGCACGCGCAGGCGCGTCGCTTCGGTAATGCGTAGGCCGCCACCGTAGAGTAATTTTACAAAGAGCTGATGCTGTTCGGGGATAAGGGGGATGATTTGGCGCACTTCACTTTTTGTTAAAACTGTGGGGAGGCGTTTGGGCTTTTTTGAAAGAACAATATCAAGATCGGACGCGACATTGTGACTGAGTACGTGCCTATAGAGAAATAGAATTGCGCTACGGGCTTGATTCTGCGTACTTGCTGCGACATTCAATTCAAGAGCCAAATGTGAGATAAATTGTTCGATCTCGGGCTGGCCCATCTCGTTTGGATGGCGCTTATTATGAAAGAAGATAAAGCGCTTGACCCAACCTACATAGCTTTCTTCGGTGCGGTACGTATAGCCACGGATGCGGATCTGCTCGCGAACTTGGTCTAATAATTTTGGTGGTTTGGGCGCATTGTTAGGCATTAATTTTGTTGGTTGAATTTGCGATAATAATCTTGTATAATGGCAATTAAAGAGATAATTGGCTCTCTCGTAAAGTCAATATATATAGAATAAACGAGAATAAATGCTTAGCGAATCAGGCATTTGACCGATTTTTCCTAATAATATCGAAATATTGTTGAAAAAAAATAGGGAATGCTCACTCTTAATATGGAGCATTTTCGGCGAGCCATTACTCTCACTACTTATAGTTGGCCGCTCACGGGTCGGTCAGAATTCGCGGATTAGTGAGTTTAATTGAACAAAATAGGTATAGGTAGAATTAATGTCTGATGAAAAAACAGGGAGTGAATTAGCCACAAGGCCTAGTTACGATCTTCAGCTCCGTGAATTTGAAACTAACTTACTAGATTTTTTAGATCAACATAAATTGCCCACAAAACGAATTTTTGTTGGCATAGATGAACGTGCTGCCGTTTTCCGAAACATTGAATCTGTACTAACCCGGGTTGATGAGAATCACAAGCAAAGGTCAATCTATATATCAAAGTTTGTCGCAGCCGTAGCATCAGGTCTATTTGACGCAGCACTAAATTATCTTTGGGATGAAACTATATTTGAGCTTAGAAGGCGCGTTTCTCAATATGACTTATCGTATTTTTACGACAATGCGGTTTCATCATCTGAAAAGCGTAAGAGACTCAAAGATGACAGTGATCTTGTCAAAATTGATGATAGCGAGTTAATACATGGTGCAAAAGAGATCGAGCTAATTTCGGATCTTGGTTTCAAGCACCTTGATCATATTCGATATATGCGAAACTGGGCCAGTGCAGCCCATCCGAATCAGAACGAACTCACCGGACTTCAACTAATATCTTGGTTAGAGACATGTGTGAAAGAGGTAATCTCATTACCGCTTTCGCAAGTTGTTGTAGACATCAAGCGCCTGTTAACCAATATCAAGTCGAACAATTTATCTGATGCCGAAGCCAAAGAAGTTGCAATATTCTTTATTAATCTAACTCAAGATCAGATAAATAACTTGGCTTCGGGTTTCTTTGGCATGTATACGCGGGAGGGTACGTCATCTCAAACTAGGGATAATATAAATAAGCTCGTTCCACTCCTATGGGATCGCGTCGATGAATCTACACGCCAACATTTTGGCATGAAGTACGGTCAGTTTGTTGCCAACAATGAACAGCAAGAAAGCAAATTAGCTAAACAATTCCTTGATGTAGTGGAAGGACAATCCTATGTTCCCGATGATTTACGTATTGCAGATATCGAAACAGCGATCGATAACTTGATTGGAGTTCATCGGGCAGTAAATAACTTTCATAATGAACCTACTTTTGCACGGCAGCTTCAAAGGCTTATCGGAAGCTATGGCAATGTTCCTCCCCAAGTAAACCGATATTACGTGCTTACTTTAGTTGAAGTTTTCCTTACTAATGGCAATGGTGTAGCTTGGAATGCAGAGCCTGTATATTTATCATTATTAAACCAATTCGATAATAATCAAGCAATAGAGACGGTATTATCTTTCACCAATTCAACTATCTCTAGTAGATTGCAGTTTCCTCGTTGTAAAGAAAAGTTCCTAAATCTGCTTGAATTAATGGAACCCAAAATTTCTGCTCCCGTAGTCAAAGAGCTAATTGAGGATATCCAGACATTTAGCGGACCATTAGATAAAATGAAAGATGATTCCGGATTGAAGCGTAAGATTAAAAGCATTCAGCGAATTTTGAATTGAGTTACGGTCAATTATGGGCTTCCCTTTATCTGAGGCCCGTTTGTGGTGATTTCGATGTGATTCGGACCTTTATTTGTTAGTTATGTTTCAGGCTTTGGGTTCTTGATCTCACGGGGATTGGCAATCTCGGTTGGTCAGTGATGTGGGCAAGGGCAATCTTTTCGGCATTGGTGTGGCCCGCCGCCAACAATCATTCGTGGTGACGGCTAAAGTAGCGCGCTATTTTGGAACTTGTCGGGTGCTTGATGGGGTTTCGGTTTAAGGGACTCATGGGGGTCAACCCGCCGCCCCACAATTCGGCGTTGACGTCTCAAAGCTCGGTCGGATCACCGGATTGCTGCATTGTTCTAATACTAAAATAAGTCGGGTTTGTCCGAGCATAAATGGATAAAAATTTGTCATGCCGTTGTTTGAAGTAGCTGAGCATAATGTAAGTTCTGTGAAGCAAACGAATTTTGATAGTGAAAAAGTTCTTCAAAATCTCGTTGAACGTAATCTGGAGACAATTTTTAATTGTCGGTTCGTAGCAACAGAGTTTTCTACTGGTGCTAATCATGCTGGTCGCATTGATACTCTAGCTTTGTCTGAGGAAAATAATCCTGTAATTATCGAGTATAAGAAAGTCGAGTCGTCAGAGCTTATTACCCAAAGTTTATTCTACTTGTCATGGCTTCATGATCATCGAGGTGATTTTGAGTTGGCGGTGCAGCGACAATTAGGAGTTGGTATTGAGGTCGACTGGACAGATTTACGTGTAATTTGTATTGCTCCAGGATATAAGCGTTACGATCTCCACGCAGTTCAGATGATTGGGGCCAACATTGAATTGTGGCGATATCGATTGTTTTCTAACTCAACACTTTATTTTGAAGAAGTGTTTCGGCAAACCTACGCAGATAAAGCATTATCATCGGATGATAACAAGAACCCAGTAATGGTCGCTGCTGGGAAAAAAGCAGCCATTACGCGCTCAACAGGTAGTTATGAATTTGATGATCATCTTGAAGGGAAATCTGAATTCATTCAAGACTTAACACTTACCGTTCATGATTTCATCACTGGATTAGATTCTGCGATTGAGCAAAACCCCAAAAAGTTCTATGTGGCGTATAAGATCTCGCAAAATATTGTATGCATGGAGGTTAAACGTCGTCATATCAATCTTTATCTCAAATTGAAATCATCAGATATTGACGAGCCACCAAGTAACTATCGGGATGTAACTGAAATTGGCCATTATGGAACTGGGGATTCGGAGTTTACAGTAAAATCAGATCAAGATTTTGAACTTGTGAAGCCTTTTATTGAATTGGCTTACTTAAAGGTTGGTGGATAACTATCGCTTTATTAAAATCGTTGGTTGTGGCAATGAGTGCGGGCGGGTCAATCGCGACGCAAACTAAGGGTAATGAGTAGTTAGGTATGGCAAAGAAAGCACCACGGAGTTCTTCTCTCAATCACGACAATCCCGAAAGCGCAGATGGACTTGCGATGATCGATGACATGTGCCACACCAAGATCTGCTTCGAACGACTGGCCTTAGGAGAGTTTGAAGCAGATGAGAGTGTTCGGCGTGCTCTGTACCAGTCGGGCTTGATTAGCTTCAGGCGCTGTGTTGGTGGGGATGCAAGGTCGATGCGTCGAGACGCGCCGGGTGGAGGAGTTACCGGGAAAATTGGAAAAGAGGGGCTTGGCAAAATATTGAGCTCCGCCTACACCAAGATCGCAAACCAAATGTACAGCTTGGCTGATGAGCATGTGGCCCATCGCCACTACCTGCCTGGACTCCGAACGGTGACGGCAGATATCGGTCCTGACGGGAAGAACCGCTTACTGGGAGTTTGGAACCTGCCGCCAATCAACCAACTTGACCAGTTCGCCAAGGTAGCCAATGAACTTTACCTCTATCTCTGCAGGCGCACGACAGAGGCTATGCCCCCCGACGCGTAGATGATATTGCCTAACAAGAAGTTGGGATGAAAATCTTGGCTAACGCTAGATATAAGTGGCGGGTTGTGGCGACATTTTAGGGGCGGCCCATCTTGCCAATCAGTGTGGTCTGCTCGTGGCAATGTCGCCGCCAACTTTTGCTATAGCCGACCGCTACGATCAGGGTCCAATGGAAGTTTTGTGTGCTGTGTTTGCGGATTCCGGTCGTGAAAGTCACGGGTCAAATCCGCGGCGGCTAAGCTCGACGTTGACGTCTCTCTGGTCGATCGATTGTTGATATGTGGGTTTGGCAAAACTGTTTGTGAAGCCTTTCGCTTGGGGCTAAATTTGTCATTGGATGCGTAGTTTTTGGCGAGTGATTTCCGGACCAGT
>Ga0209303_1002111_pt1 | contig 10819 bp, 9 predicted proteins | sample SidtaG_3_FD_187449 | JGI IMG/M metagenome (GOLD analysis project Ga0209303, IMG submission 187449) | Marine algal microbial communities from Sidmouth, United Kingdom - Sidmouth_Asex1 metaG (SPAdes) (version 2) | ecosystem: Host-associated > Algae > Red algae > Unclassified | place: Sidmouth... | reverse complement strand
AGATCATTTGAAGATTCACTCAGCTACTTATTACGAACATTTGAAGAGGAGCATCATCATTTCTGCGGTTTTGTTTTACACGATCCCGATAGCCGAGTCTCAGTGATAAGTCATCATGCCGATCGCTTCTTCACCCCAGCATCTAACTTGAAATTATTTACCCTGTTAGCTTCTCAGTTGATTTTAGCTGATTCCATACCAGCGCTGAGTTATCATAGTAGAGGCGATAGCCTGCTGATCCGAGGGACGGGTGATCCAAGCTTCATGACTAAGAATGATGTGGATAGCACAGTTTATCATTTTTTAAAAGAACGAAACCAAGACATTTATTTTGATGCTTCTAATTTTAAAAGTAGTCGGCTGGGAAGTGGATGGGCCTGGGATGATTATCCTAACTCTTACCAGAAAGAGCTGAGCCCGATGCCTATCTATGGGAACGGTACTATACTACAAGTGGACTCCGCCAGTCGCTCTTACGAAGTCATCCCCAATCAAAATGTGCTTCTCCTGCACACGGATGAGCAGCTGAGTCGGTTTGCTAAGCGAGAAGAACAGACTAATACCATTTTCATTAATAATGATCGGATACCGCTACGAGATGCCGTGATTGATATACCATCGATTATGGCTGACTCGTTCTTCTTTGATCAGCTGAGCCATGCTGTGAGTCAGCCTATATATAAGACTGCAGATAAAGCGGAGGATAGCCTATTCGTGACATTATATCATGACAATTCTGATTCTCTCTATCAGGATTTAATGCTGCGCAGCGATAACTTTGTCGCTGAGCAACTTCTACTGATGTGTGCCTATGAGCGCTTGGGTTATCTCAGCACAAGAGCCATTATCAAGGAGATTTTAGCTCAGGAGCTTGCTGATCTGGAGGACGACATCCGCTGGGTAGATGGGTCTGGATTATCGCGGTATAGTCTGATTACACCTCGGGCTACGATCGCGGTGTTGGACCGATTATCTGACTTGCTATCGAAGCAAGAGATCAGCGAATGGTTTCCTTCTAATGACCATCCCGAATCCCTACCTTCTCAAATGGAGGGGCTTCGTATTAATGCCAAGACGGGCACGCTAAGTAATAACTTTAACTTGAGCGGCTACCTAGTGACGAACTCAGAGAAGCCACTGATTTTTAGTTTCATGAACAATCATTTCAGAAGCTCTAATGCTGAAATAGCTACAGGTATGGCGCGCATTCTATCTTTCATCCAAGCGAATTACTAATTAGCCATTATTCACTTTCTGCTGATAAATGTCGGCCGACAGTAGCCTGTAAGCATCTGAGAGCAATGTGGTGATTTGGCATGATGCGACATTATAAACTATCTCTGTGATATTCTCCGATGACTACTCAGACACGATAGGGACATGCAGTAGATTGCACTGCGATACGAAAAATTATACGATTCAGGGTAACCATCTGATAGTATGAGGACACAATATTATATACCTAACAACTCATCATCATGCGACTGACCAAAAGAGAAACCCAAATCTTGCACCTCATCACTTATGAATACTCTACTGACGAAATTGCCAGTCAGCTATTTCTTAGTAAGTACACCATCCTTTCTCATCGCAAAAATATATTGAGGAAGCTGAGAGCTAAAAACACAGCTGGCATCGTCAGGAAGGGTATCCAACTTGGGTATGTAAAGCTTGGCTCCAGCATTGTAGAATAGCCAATTTTTCAGTAAAATCTCAGTAGTATTGGGCGTATATCATTGATTTTCAGAAGCTTAGAAGGTCAATACTGGTATCTTTAATAAAAATTTCTTATATTTGCACCCATTTTGACACAAATTTTATATTAGATGAGAAAAAAGAATTTCGATTTTGCTAAGGATAAGTACTATTTCAATATTAAGACTGGTCCTCAAAGTGCAATAACGATAAATCGTGCAGAGAAGAGAGATGCTGTCTTATCTTTCATGGGATACCAGAAAGCGAATAAGAACTGTGAGTGGTTAGGCAAGTGGGATGGCAAGAAATTCATTGAAGATAGCTTCGAAAAAGTAAAACCTAACTAAATTTCCTTCTTCATATTCTTAGACTTGTATTTTTCCAAATTGCATATCTAGTTGGGGCTGTAAGCCTATTTTTAAGCTTAAGCACTTTTAAGACTGCAGCGATATATTCCATTTACTGAAAATACACACTTTGCTGCAAGACACTACAGCAATCATCCATAATAAGCATGATAGAGGTCTTACTATATTAAACTACAGCTTGACAATACTAAGCAGCTTATAGTATGCTCCTGTTCATTTAGGGTATTTGATTATAATGAAATCGCAAATCAGCAGTGATTGTACCGGGTTTCGGAGACTTTACCAATCATACCTAGCTCAGCTGTTTTAAGCACCAAGTAAATTGGCCATGTCGACTTTACTATTCACCACTGCTGCGATATTCTCTATTTTGACGCGATCTTGCTTCAGACTGTCTCTATCTCGCAGGGTCACCGTATTGTCCTCAAGTGTATCAAAGTCAATGGTCACACAGTATGGAGTACCGATAGCATCTTGTCTTCGATACCGTCGGCCGATGGCGTCTTTCTCATCGTATTGGCAGTTGAGGCTGATCTTGAGTTTATCAAAGACGTCTTTGGCAGCCTTAGTCAGCTCTTCTTTATTCTTCAATAGTGGAAGCACGGCGCACTTTACAGGAGCAATTGCAGGATGTAGTTTCATCACAGTCCTGGTAGACTCCTTGCCATCAGCATCAGGGACTTTCTCTTCTTGCAGTGCCTGAGTGATCTGCGTCAAGAACATCCGATCACACCCTATAGATGTCTCTACTACGTACGGCACGTAGTTTTCATTACGCTCTGGATCAAAGTATTGTAATTTTTTACCTGAAAGTTCTTGATGGCTAGTCAGGTCGAAATCAGTCCGAGAGTGGATGCCTTCTAATTCCTTGAAGCCAAATGGAAATTCATATTCTATATCCAGCGCTGCATTAGCGTAGTGCGCCAGATTATCATGATCGTGATATCTAAGTTTGGATTGAGGTGTACCCAAGGAGAGGTGCCATTTCATTCTGGTTTCTTTCCAGTATTGATACCACTCCATCTCTGCACCTGGCGGCACGAAGAATTGCATTTCCATCTGCTCGAATTCTTTCATACGAAAGATGAACTGCCTGGCGACGATTTCATTACGAAATGCCTTACCTATCTGCGCTATACCAAAAGGGATTTTCTGACGTGTGGTCTTTTGCACATTGAGAAAATTGACAAATATGCCCTGCGCTGTCTCTGGTCTCAAGTAGAGCTTACCCTCCTCCCCTGCTATATTACCTAACTGTGTGGAGAACATCAGATTGAACTGTCTCACATCTGTCCAGTCACGTGAACCGCTCTCTGGGCAGGCCACTTCCAAGTCGATGATGAGTTGCTTCAGTCCAGCCATGTCCTCTTCTCGCATAAAGTTACCCAGTTGGGTCATGACGTCGTCTATCTTCTTTTGGCGGTCTATAATTCTGCCATTCGTACTTCTGAACTGGGCTTCGTCAAAATCGTCCCCAAATTTTTTACGTGCCTTCTCTACATCCTTCTTAATTTTCGCTTCTATCTTATCACAGTAGCCCTCGATCAGCTGATCAGCTCGGTATCTCTTTTTAGAGTCTTTATTATCGACGAGCGGATCATTAAAAGCGTCTACGTGGCCTGATGCCTTCCAGGTCTTGGGGTGCATGAATATTGCAGCATCTATACCGACTATATTTTGATGCATCTGCACCATGCTTTTCCACCAATAGTTTTTGATGTTATTCTTCAGCTCTACGCCGTATGGACCATAGTCGTAGACAGCCGCTAGCCCATCATAGACTTCACTTGATTGAAAGATGAATCCATACTCTTTACAATGCGAGATCAGCTGTTTAAAATCCATAATTTCCTCTTCTTAAAGCGATAAAAATTTTGAGTCGCCAAAGATATAGTTATCCTTTTATTAATTGCTTATATATGTTACTTTTGCACCAAATTGAATATGATGGCTCAGACACAAGAATCAAAACGAAAATACTGGATGGTCTTCGGCGTATCCTTAGTGCTGACGATCCTCTTTCTCATCTTCGCTAATGAATGGTTCTGGGTCATGTTACCTGCGCTATTGACTTCTCTTGTCTTAGCGATGGACGCACTTTAACGATATATTGGTTCTGTATAGCGCTGTGATAGCGTGACTTATGCTGTCTTTATTTATATTTCCAATATCATGGCTCAAGTAAGGTTCCAAGGCTCAAATGTCAAAATGTACTTTCAAATAAAAATGAGCCATCAAAATTAATTGATGACTCAATGAATTAATTGAAAAAACTGTATTGCAATAGACGACAGCAATATCTTGATTCCTGATTGCTCTATACCACCATAAATTATAATAGAAAGTGGCTAATGCTACCTTATTTAAATCTGACGTCCACTTCTACCCCATAGCTTATCTTATCCCCATTTTTTTCTACTGGTGTCCACTCTATCGCACTGATAGCTTGCTGTATGGGCTTCTCATAGATGGAGGACGCACATCCATGTACATGAACTCCAGTGCTTTGACCAGATGTGTCAATGGTAAATTTGACATGGCAAGAGGCAGTCAGGTCATAATCCATGGCGATCTCAGGAAATTTAATAGTTGCAGAAAGATAATCCACTAAGGCATCGATGGTGCAGTTAGAGATACCGACCGTCGCGTCTATGGGACAGTCACTGAATGTGCCAGAAGCATAGAGGCCGATAGCTGTCTCAGTCGGCTCTATTTTAATTGCTTCGTCGGGATTTTCTAGACTTGCATATTGAGCTGACAGGCTAACGCATAAAATGGTATTTAGGAAAACAGCGATGAAGTATTTCATAGGTTTAGAAGTTTGTTATGAGTGACTGGCAGCATGTGAGATTAGTTTTTGGCCCACTTGGAGTATTAATCCATGCGCTAATCGTATCATAGAAGTTGTGTAATTTTAAAAGAAATTGTCTGCGCAAAGATGAGGGGAATTAGGATGCTGCGATATCCTACTTTATGGGGAATTTTATCATTATAAATAGGGACTTATCCGATCGAAGTAATTGTTACAATCAAATGCTCAAACTTTAACCATGCCAAATTGAGATCTGAATATTAAAGCTGTTTTATCCTTGGTTTGTTAGAGACCGCTAGTTTAGATCGCTTTGTGACTTCTATTTGGGCTAATCTACGTTGTGATCATGTGACTCTTAAAGGGTTAATTATATTGGATGCTATCTTAAAAATATAATTTGTGTGAATCAGCTATACCTTTTAGATCATCACGGACGAATATTTTAATTTAACATCGTAGTCAGGATGATCATCTGTGCATGCCCAGCCCCAGCATGATCCATCCTCTCCACAACCTGTCAGCTAAAAATGCGGCTCTACGTCTATGTAGCAGCCAGGCTCGAATGCTGGATTACAAATACATAAAAAGATTAAGTCAGTCTTTCCCGTGTTGGTGATTTGCTGAGTTTTGTCAGCTGGGATATACACCATATCCGACGTCTTCAAGTCTTTCTTATAGTCATCGCCCAGCTTTATAGTCCCCTGACCCTGGAGAATATAGTAGATTTCGGATGTTGCTTTCAGTTGGTGCCTTGAGGTAGTGATACCTGGCTCCACGCGGGCTTGAGCTATGGACTGTGTTCTATCTTCAGGCCCATTCAAGAGTTCTGTGATATGACATCGCTCATCGGTGTACACTTCGGGCTCCTCTGCTGTACGCTTGAATACTACGTCTTTCATTGACTACAGTTATGGTTTTTTGCTTTTAATACCTGGTTGAAGTATCTCAAAATTTTCTTCAGCTTTCTTCTCCTCTACAATCTGTCTGACGTCAGCTAAGAGAGCTTTAGCATCGTAAATGATTCCGTCTTTGATGGTGTATCTGACCCCTCCTACTCGGACCACCTCATTTTCTTCAGTTAGTTTGATAGCCCCCGTACCGTAGAGCACTTTCAGATTTTGCAGTGGGTTTTCATCTATGATGATCAGGTCAGCCTTCTTACCTACTTCGATGCTGCCTATCTCATCATCCATACCAAGCGCTTCAGCTCCATGAAGCGTCGCTGACCGAATCACCTCTAAAGGATGAAATCCTGCCTCACGCAGCAATTCTAACTCTCTGATATAACCATAGCCATATAGCTGAAAGATGAATCCTGAGTCAGAGCCTGCCGTCACCCGGCCGCCCCTATTTTTATACTCATTGATGAAGGTCATCCAGAGCTTATAGTTGTCTTTCCAGTCGACTTCCTCTTCCGTACCCCAAAAGTGCCAGTAGGATCCATGAGATTTTTTACTTGGCTGGTAGAATCTCCATAGGCTTGGGATGGTGTATTCTTCGTGCCACTCTGCCCGACGCGCTCTCATTAGATCGCGACTCGCCTCATATATGTTGAATGTGGGGTCTATCGTAAAGTCCAATTCAATCAGCTGGTCCATAACCTCATTCCAGTGGTCTGAATATGGCTCGGCAGCCTGCCTCCATAATCTTCCGGCCTCTCCAAATCTATGCTGCTCATTTTGATAATTATAATCTAAGGGATAATCCTGAATTGTCCTATTTTCAAAGAGCGCCTCTGGTAGACCATACCAGTGCTCCATAGATGTGAGTCCAGATTCTGCTGAGTTCAAGACATTCCATCGGCCCACTTCGAGCTGAGCGTGGTGGCAGGCTGATCTGAGTCCCAATTTTTTATTTTCTTCCAGGGCAGCTGCAAAAAGTTTCGGTGGGAGACCAAAGAATTTGATGCCATCGGCGCCTTTCTTAGCATTTTCTCTCACCCAAGTTCGGGCTTGTTCAGGTGTACTGATGGGGTCATAGGATCCTTGACCAAATACGGTATATGCTTGAATCCTTGGTGCAGTGATCTTATTCTCTTCGCTCAGCTGTTTATGCTTAAGGACCCAGTCCAGCCCATTCCCACATGAGGGATCTCTTATGGTGGTGATGCCGTGTCCCATCCATAGCTTAAAGACATATTCTGCATCTGCACCCTGCCACCTACCACCGATGTGCCCATGCATATCTACGAGTCCTGGTAGAATAAATTTGCCTGATGCATCTAACTCTTCTCCACCATCCGCAAGCTGAGGTCTCTTGGAAGAATCTATTTCCACACCTGGGTAGCCTACAATTTTAATATCTACGATCCGATCATTTTCGATGATGATGTCTGCTGGTCCGATTGGCGGTGCTCCTGTGGAGTTAATGATAGTCACTCCTCGAATGATCAGCTGAGTGTGGGGTCCATTGCCCTCTTGGATAAGCGGCGCCTCTTCTATAGCACCTTGCGCTAATATGAGTAGCGAGCTGGCTGTAAGTATAAATGAGATAATTAGTTTCATATCTAGATAATTTAGAGATAATGGCGAGATGCGGAAAGAGGATTTTCTATTTGTAAGTAATACCCACTATTCTTGAACATCGAAGTTAAGGGAGTTTAGATTATTTTTGGAAAAATTTGGTTGATTATGAGCTATGCCTTCTCCATTTTTATGATTGTTTAATCTAGCTAAGATTACCATCTCGTACTTATTACATGGAGAAGGAAGATACACTTAAATGCTTATTCAGTCAGCAGATGTGAAACCAGCCTTATCATATAAATAAGATCTCACCTTAGGTAATTTTAATGCGGTTTGTTGAAGTATAGTACTGAGTAAACACATTGTACTAATATACGAATAGAATATTATGACGCATTAGTAGTAAATTTTAGTAGTAGTAAATTTTTGGTACTGAAAAGTGGTGAGCTGAGCTAACAAAGGATATATCTATGTGCACTAAAATAATCACCTGCTGAATAATGGAGGTTTCTTCTTGTGAACCTGCGTCAGGCCCTGAAAGTAGTGCGCAAAAGACAAAATATCGCCTTCTCCGTAAAGCTGACCCAAAAAGCTGATACTCATTGGATGGCCTTTACTATCTAATCCTGTAGGTACAGTGACGACTGGATGGCCTGTGAGATTGGTGATCAGCAGCTGTCTTCCACCAATTGTAGGGGTAATGACGACATCATATGCCTTCATTATTTCGTGCATCTCTTCTATCAGCATTTTGCGAAACCGATTAGCCTGTAAATATTCCACAGCTGGAATGAATCGGGCCTGTCTGAGGGAGTTGGCTCTGGACTTACGAGTCTGCTGCACCATCGCATTTACACCGCCATCTCTGACAAGCTGATCAAAGTAAGCACCGGCCTCCGCCCAAAGAATGATATCAAAGGCGGCAAAGGGAAAATTTGTGGGCAGCGCAATTGTATCTATTGCAATGCCTTGTGCTCGTAGCATAGATATAGCGGAGCGAATCTGGTCTCCTGACTCAGTACTATCCTTTTCTATGAGAGAGGAAATGCAGGCAAATCGCAGTGCGCTTGGATCTAACTCAGATCTATACTCCATTGGTGCTCTTAGCGTGGTCTGGTCCTCTGGATCAACACCTCTGATTGCATCATACACGACAGCACAGTCCTGAGCACTTCTACAGATGGGGCCAATCTTATCCATAGACCACGATAAGCTCATCACGCCATCTCGGCTCACAGTACCATATGTAGGTCTAAGCCCAGTGATCCCATTACGAGTACATGGAGAAGTGATGCTCCCCAAGGTTTCCGTGCCAATAGAGAATCCCACCAGCCCTGCCGCGGTAGCTGATCCAGAACCAGCTGATGAGCCGCCTGCACCCTGGAGCGTATCCCATGGATTCATGGTCTGCCCACCATACCAGACATCCCCTCTGGCTAACGCTCCTGATACCAGCTTGGCAATTAAGACAGCTCCAGCTGCTTCTAATCTTTTTATAATAGTTGCATCATGATCTATCACTTGATCTTGATAAGGCCTTGCGCCCCAAGTTGTCGGATAAGAGCTTACGGAGACTAAGTCTTTGACCCCGTAAGGGATGCCGTGTAGCAGTCCTCTATCGATACCTGCAGTCAGCTCCTCATCCGCTTTTGCTGCCTGGGCCAGGGCCAGCTCCTCAGTGATGGTGATGGCGCACTGCAGTGTAGGATTATACTTGTTTAATCTTGTGAGATAAAGCTCCGTCAGCTCTGTACTGGTAAGTTGGCCCGTTCTAAGGAGTACGGCCTGCTCTACGATGGTGAGAAATGCGATATCATAATCATGCTGAGGTCGCTCAATGTGCAGTGGCAGCTTGATCAATAAAGTATCATACCCTGTCGGGACAGTAAAACCTTTGGGGTGTATATCTAAGGTAAGGGCAGGCATCACATCATCGGGAATTTGGTAGGCCCTCAAACTGTCGTATCCTGAAGCATTGCGCTTTAGGTAAGTATACATGGTGTCAATATGTTGATCGTTGAAATCTAAACCATAGAGCCTTTGAGCGCTCTTGACATCATGTATAGAGAAATCATTTCGGCTGGCTTGGATTGACTGATTCTTAATGGCTGGTCTAGCGCAACCGCCAAGAAATACAATGATGGTCAGAGCCGCTAAAAATCCATGTCTCATGATTCGCTTGTGATGGCTTTCCATATGATGTCCTTCAGAGCTTGCACTCCCTCTTGAGATACGGAGGAGAAAAATAGGTGAGGCAGGTCTTGCGGGATCTCTGCCATCAGGAGTTCTTTGAGTTCATCATCTATCAGATCGCTCTTAGATATACCCAGTATTCTGGGTTTATCCATGAGTTCTGGATTGTATTTCTCCAGTTCATTGAGTAGGACTTTATATTGCTCACCGATGCTGTCAGAGTCTGCTGGTACGAGAAAGAGTAATACAGCATTACGCTCGATGTGTCTGAGGAATCTAATACCGAGGCCTTTGCCAAGATGGGCATCTTCTATGATACCTGGTATATCCGCCATGATAAATGAGCGGTTATCTCTGTATTCTACGATGCCAAGATTAGGGACGAGCGTCGTAAAGGGATAAGCGCCTATCTTTGGCTTAGCAGCTGAGATGGACGACAGGAGTGTGGATTTACCAGCATTGGGGAAGCCCACCAAGCCGACATCTGCTAAGACTTTCAGCTCCAATATCATCCACTCTTCGGTCCCTTCTTCGCCAGGCTGAGCATAGCGTGGTGACTGATTAGTCGATGATTTAAAATTTTCATTGCCTAAGCCTCCTCGTCCTCCTGCTACGAGGATGATTTCCTCGCCATCCTCCATGATTTCTGCTTCTTGCTCTAAGGTCTCAGCATCCTTAGCTATGGTCCCGAGTGGCACTTCTAAGATTATATCTTCACCGTCTTCTCCAGTCTTCATGCTGGAGCCTCCATTATCCCCAGCTCCCGCCTTGATGTGCTTTCGGTATTTGAGTGGTAGAAGTGTCCACAGCTGTGCATTGCCTCTGAGTATGATATGACCACCTCTGCCTCCATTACCACCATCGGGCCCCCCCTTAGCGGTCAGTCGATCTCTTCTAAAGTGCGCTGATCCAGCACCACCCCTTCCTGATCGACAGCATATCTTGACGTAGTCTACAAAGTTCTGATCTGCCATATACATATGAAGGTAAAATAATCTTGTCTAATCATGAGAAACTGAGGCCGAAATAGCCCTCAGTTAAAGCCAATCATACCTCTCTTAAAAAGGAAGATTATATCAGTGCTTACACCCAGATGTATTAAGGATATTTATATTCTATATCGTTGGACCTACATGACCAAGGTCACATTATGCAGCGTCACTTAATTTCTGACTAAATGATTCCCGTAGTAGAATTGGTAAAAATAACCTTGCGATGAAACGAAAATAAGAAGGGTTTGACGACTGAGATATGCCAGTTTTCCTCTTATGAATATAGAGTCCTCC
>Ga0209303_1002110_pt1 | contig 10827 bp, 17 predicted proteins | sample SidtaG_3_FD_187449 | JGI IMG/M metagenome (GOLD analysis project Ga0209303, IMG submission 187449) | Marine algal microbial communities from Sidmouth, United Kingdom - Sidmouth_Asex1 metaG (SPAdes) (version 2) | ecosystem: Host-associated > Algae > Red algae > Unclassified | place: Sidmouth... | reverse complement strand
TTCGATCGGCCCGACTTCCTGGACCTCGAGTCCCATAGCGGGTGTCGCGCGAGCGGCTGAGACGGCCGTTACTTCCCTCCTTCTGAGGTAACCCCCTAGATTGTGGTACTACAGGGTGGGGAAGTCTCAACCGCCCCGGCACCAGGCACCTCGACACCAGGGGGGTCTCCATTTCCCCCCCCATCGGCCATCGACCCGGCCGGACTCAGCCAAACCTGGCGTTGCGGGGCGCCGCCCGCAGGGCTAGGCACCAAGGGGAGGAGGACCAACTTGGTTCCCCCCGAGGCGGGTTGGCGTACCGCCACCACCCCGAGGAAGGTTGAGTTGCCTTTCTCCCCCGCTGCTTCACCAAATGTGACAACACGCTCAGCCCACCCCACCCAGTTGTGGGGAGGGCCAGCCAAACCGTGTCGCCGGGTAGTCCTGTCGGGGAATACCCGCCCCTGAAGAAAACCCCGAAGAGCACACACGCACGGCGTCTACCGTGGGAAAGCGCCCCGAGCGACAAACACGAGTTGTGTGACCGGAAGTTTACTTGCCTGCGTCGAAGCCCACGAGGCGACACTTAAGCCTAGCCCTCTTATCCCGTCCGTTCCCCTCGGACCCTCGGAAAACTCTCCTCATAAACCCTCAAAGGACCCTCGGAAAACCCTCCTCAGACACCCTCAAAGGACCCTCAGAAAACCCTCCCCTCAGGGCCCACTGGACCCATAACCCGGAGGACGGCCGAAGCTTCGAATACCGCCTTGAGTTGATGCGGGGGAAGGGTGCTACGTGACCCCCTCGCGGCACCCCGGGGTCAGGGGCGCGGAGTAACATAAGTCGATAATCCAAGTCGGGTTTACACAAAATTAGGCCCTTATGGAGGGGCCCGCTCGGGGGGCTCACGAATCCCAGGGAAGTACTGGGATTGCGGTTGGGGTAAGTGAGCATCGATGCGAGGCTGTCAAGGCACACCAAGACGTGGTCGACTCCATCTTCAGCGGGAATGACTTTGTTCTCGGGAGTGCTTGGCTTGCTGGTGTCACTTCCTTTTTTACCCTGCGCTTTGTTTTCCACGCCACGCCCTGCATTGGTGTGGTCCGCCCCGCCCTTCTTTTTTCTGTTTACCGGCACATCCAAGCCGGCGTGAACGTGGTCTTTTCTCGCCCGTTCGGAGCTCACCTTCTTGTATGGACCATTTGCAGCCCAATACCTGAAACCTGTGCGCATTCGCGTCGTCAACGACGTGACAGGCGTGGCCGAGAGGCACACCATTGCCTACGTTCCAAACTTCTACAACTGGAAGAAGGCGGGCGCAAAGGAGAAGGCCAAAGGAAGCCAGTCAGGGTTTTGCAGCGAACGCTGTATTTGGCGTTTCGCGACGCAATCCAGTCGAGTCACCAAGGCGTGGCGCTCGACGAGAGCATCGCAGGCATGTGGCTGGCCTTCTTTCGCATCCTTTTGTACTCGTGTGACCGCCCGGAGGAACGGGCGGTCCTGTGCTTGAAGTCGGGCATCTGCGGTCATCCGTGCTTCACATGCGACGTGTCGGCGGCGGACGCCTGCACGGTCAAGGGGACGGAGGGCGCGCCCTGGGTCGTCATCAGCACATTGGAGGAGCAGATGGAGGTCAACGCGCTGAGCCGCGCGAACAAGAAGAGGCCGCGGCGGATGTACCTGGAGTCGAAAAACCGCATGAACGCCTTCATCCACGCGTTGGCGTGCCTAGGTGGGCTGACAGCCGCCCTCCACTTCTTGTAAAGGATGATCGCCTTCGATTCTCTGCACGCACGTACTTCTTGTCCATGCTCCTGTTTCTTGTAGTCGAGAGTCGGCCGTGCCTTTTCCCTTCGCCTCAGCTGTCTAACTTTTCGACTTCGCCGCCCTCGATTCGTGCGTGGCCGACATTGTTCTCAGTGCTCTTCTTGCCCTTGCCCACCCCCTGCAGATCTTGGACCTCGGCATCACCCGGATGCTTTGCAATCGCCTAGTTTCCCTTTCCCCGGCGTTTGTTCAGAGTTTTACCCGCTGTACAAGGACAAGAGCTCTACTGTTCGTGCGGGGAACCTGCGCATCGACATTCTCGACCGACGCAGCCTGGCATCGTTTGTCCCTCCGGGGTACGTTTTCGTTCTCCCTCTGTCGCGTTGTTGGAGCGTTGGTGTGCACTTTCTCCGCTGTGGTTGGGTGTCTCATATTTTCTGCCTCCCTGCCGCCTCGGATGCTCGTCCGCTGGCACTGGCCCAGGGACTGACTGGACGGCTGCTGCCCTTCTTTTTTGTTGATGTTGTTTTCTTTTTCGCTGCCGGCTGGGGTTCTCTCTGCAGATATCTGGTGCACCCAGATGAGAAGCAGGCAACATTTACGGGCGAGCAGCAGCGCGGCGGCGTCTGGTTTATGGTGTTTGTGGTGCTAGGCCTCTTTTCGCCGGGAACCAAGCGGCGGCCGCCGCCTAAGAAAAAAGCCCAGGGCGACCACACCTCCACTCCTACTGCCACTGACAAACGACGGCGGACGCCCGCCGCTGCCGCACTCTCCCAGACTCGCGCACCCCCGGCCTTCGGCATCACAGCAGGCACCTCCACGCCTTCCTCCCCGATCGCCGTCACGACGACGGGCACCTCGACGGGCGGCACCGCCGACGCTGACGCTGACACCGGCGGCGGCGACGTGCACGCTGAGCAGCAGCTGGACGGAATTTTGGCATCGTTCATGTCCGAGATTGATGTGGCACACGGCACTGCCGCCGAGGCCGCACCCGAGCTGTCCGACGCTGCCAGCGATAATGGTGAGGCGAGCGGCGCGAGCGTGGCGAGCGCCAGGACCGGCGACAGCGACGACAGCGCCACCCGCGCCGCCGCGGTTGGCCCCGCAATCTGGGGGAGTTCAGACGAGGGAGAGGGCAAGACGAAGAATAAGCTCACTTTCGACAAGGCGGTCTCTGAGGCCGCCTACGGTTACACCCCGTACTACGTCGCCGTCACGACGATGTTCGTCAAGTACCCACAGCTGGTTGAGCGGCTGACGGGACACTGGCACTGCCGTGTGCCCATGACGGTCGCAGGGGCTGATGAGGTCGGCGCTCTCGCCAAGGAGGTCGTGCTCGGCTTTATGGTGCCGATCCTCGGCGAGTGGTTTAGCACCAATGTGCACAAGCTCTTGGCCCACGTCATCTCGGCGATCAAGGCGCACGGCGCCATCACAAACGGCGACGCGAGCAGCTACGAGGCGTTGCACGGCAAGGACAAGCGGCGGTATAGCCGCACGAGCGGCGACGCCTATAGGTTTCGGGTACAGATGCTGCGGGTTGGGCAGGGGACGCTGGAGATTCAGGCGCGTCTCGCCAAGCAGGCGGCTGAGTTCGACAACTGGTTTGGGAGAGGGGTGTCAGACGGTGAGGATAACGAGGAGCTTGCTGGTGTTGATGCAGCTCCCGGTGGCGGCGCGGCGCTTCGCCGCGGTGCCCGTCCTCTCCTTGCTCGAGCGTCGGGTGTTGGTGGGTCTGCCGTTCCTCGGCGGGTCGCCACCATTACCGTAGACCGGCTCGCCGAGCGACGCGGCCTCGGTGCCGCTGCCCACGCGCTCGGCTTGCAGATGGGCGGCACGGTCCTCAACGTTACCAACTCGTATACGTTCTTCCTTGGCATGGCGTGTTGCGCCGGCGGTCACCCCAAGCAACAACTTGGTTCCACTTCCATGTACCGTGGGCTCCCGTGGTATGACGGGGTGGCGTACTGACTGCCGGGCGACGCCGTGTCAGTGGTGAGGTATGGGTCTGCGCGCGCAATTCTCCGAGCGGTGGGGGGGGAAGTACGGGAGGTGGTAGTGGCTTCGGAGATGGACATCTACGAGTGGACACCGGGCTGTCCGCTAATTGGCGCCTGATGCACTCGTTTATATTGGTCTATGACAGCGGGAGCGGACTGGCCCCCACTGCGCTCTGTTTCCTTGGCGTATTTGTTGCGCTTAGGTCACATAGTGCGTGACTCCGACGCGGTGACGCAGGCCAACGGTGTCTCGGCGACACCGCGGACCATACGGGACAACGCAGCGAGCGGCCGCGCGGCACGCTTCTATGTTAATGCATTTGACCCGTGGCCATAAACGCTGTCTTCGCTACCATCTTCTTCGCTTTCAAATTCCTGCCCCACCATTATCGCCACATCATCCTTAGCTCTCACAGTAGCGGCCGGAGAGCGTGAGGCACAACGCGAGGAGGGCGCGGGTGGCAGCAGGCGCCAACAACCCGCGGCGCCGCGACCATCTGGCGGTGCGCACGCCGCGTGGGGCGGCGGGGCCGCAGCCGGCCAACGCCTCGTTCTTGTCGCCGAAGGGGGGCGCGGAACCCGTGCCGACGGGCTACGCGGGCGGTGGCGGCCACCGAAGACTCACGGCGCCACGGAAGCCCTGCGGGAAGCACTTGGAGTCGGTTGGACGGCGCTGCCAAGGCCGACTCCCGCCTCGCTCTTGACGCCCTGGGGCGGGCGGGCCTCACGGCGAGGGGGCACTCGGGCGTCGGCGACCGCCGACGACCAGCGGCGCCATGGCCAGCCAGCGGCGAGCACCTGGCGTGGGTGGGGCGGCAGCGCCACGGCCGACCACGGCCTTGCTGTTGGCGCCAGGGCGGGGGGCGCGTCCGCGGCGACGGGGCACGCGGGCGTCGGCAACCGCCGATGATCAGCGGCGCCACGACTAGCCGGCGAAAAGCACTGGGCGTGGGTCGGGCGGCGCCGCCGCGGCCTACCACTGCCGGGCTCTCGGCGCAGGGTGGGGTGAGGAACGCGCGCCGACGGGCGACGCGGGCGACCGCGGCCACCGACGACTCGCCAGCGGCGAGCACTTGGCGTGTGTGGGGCGGCGGCGCCGCGGTCGACGACCGCCTCGCCCTCGGCGGCGGCTGGGACGCGGGACCCGGGGCGACTGGTCACGCGGGAGTCGGCTCTCGCCGACGAGAAGCGGAGCCGCGGACAGCCGGCGGTGTGCAGTTGGCGTGGGTGGGGCGGCGGCGCCGTGTCTGGCCACTGCCTCGCTTTTGGCGCCGGGGGCGCGGGATCCGTGGAGACAGGGACGTGGGGATCGTGGCGATGGGGACGCGCGAGGCGGCGGGCTCTGATGACGAGCGGTGCTGCCGTGGTCGTGTTGAGGGGGGCGCGGGGCTCGTGCACGGGGGGACGCGGGTGGCGACAGGAGCCAACGACCAGTGGCTCCGGGCCCCCCTGGGGCGTCGCGTCCTTGGCGAGAATGGGTGGCGCCGCGCTAGTAAGCGCGGCCGGCTGTTACGGCTATTGCGGTGGAGAGCAATTGCAGGAGAAGGCGATGCTGCGTCGCACGGACGTGGCGCTGTTACGCCTGTGCCACAAAACGTGAGCGCCAGTCTCAGAGTCTGACGGGTGGCCAGCAAATTGGTCAGTAGAAATCGAGCGGGGAAGTGGCCGTCACCGCACCCCTCTCAGAAGGCTTTCGAGCAACTTCTAGCTCCCCTGCGTCCGCTGAGTTCGAGCGAAGCCCCTGATTCCCGCATCGGCAGTTGATTGTCAGCCTTTGTTAGCCATCATCGGAGCGGTCGACAGGATCGGACTTTCGATGCGCATCCGCGACTGCAGCAAAAGCGCTCGCTGTTCGACTGATGCGCATCGGCCAAGAACGATTGGATTTAGATGCAGAAAACGCGAAGACGGACGATGGCCTCTGGGTCAGATCTTGTCTGGCCTAGTTTCAGATTTCGCAGGTGCCAATGACAAACGATCTCTGCTGGACAGGCTCTTGTCATTTTGTTGGATCGGCAATCCGAGGAAATCTCGGCAGACAGATCTGTGTCCCGCCCACCACGTGACTGGCGTCAAGCAGCTTGTCTGTCGGGCTCCCTCGCCGGCTTCGGCGGTTATCAAGTCGTGCACGTTGGTTCTTTACGACGGGTGGCTGTGGCTGCGCCACGCCCACCCAATATCCCCTCCCAGCCGGCCCGGCGGGCCGTTCGGGAATCTTCCTTCACCAATCGCGGACCCTCGCTGACACTCTTTACAATTCCATCACGCAATTCCCGTCGGCGCGCGGTCACCAGTCGCGCACTCAATCCCGCCACACACAATCTCCTCTCCGCCTCGAGCACTTGCCGGTGGCGCGTGCCGCCGTTGGGCACGGCCGTCTGGCGGCATCCAACACTCCCCCACGGCCGTGGCCATCATGTCCGGCCATGCCACGCAGCTCATACTGCCCAGTCGTCCTCGGGCGTCGGCGCCTTCGTCCTTTCGACCCCCAGACGCGAGCTGAAAGAGCTGAAGGCGAGGCCAGGCAGTGCCTTTGCTAGCCCGTCAGCCAGCACCTCGGCGCCAGGCGTGTAGGTGAACGTGACCTTTCCCATTGCCACGCACTCCTGCACCATGTGATGGGCAATGTCAATATGCTCTGTTTTTCCGGTAGCCTCCGGGTTGGCGATGAGAGAGAGGCAGGCCTTGTTGTCCTCGGCCATGTTGACGGTCGTGGGCGCCTGGCCAAGATCCAACATCAGCTTACGCACCCACAGCACCTCCCGGGTTGCCGCCGCGGCCGCCACGTACTCGGCATCCGCGGTGAAGGAACACGCGGTAGCCTGCCGCTTGGTCCCCATGAAGAACGCCGCCCCGTTCCAGGTGAACACCCAGCCTGTGGTCTACCGTCGCGTCTCGGGGCAGCCGCTGAGGTCCGCATTCACCGCGCCCGCCAGCTCCTCGGCGGGCCCGTAGCAGAGCCCGTAGTCGGTGGTTCCGGAAAGGTAGCGCAGGACGCCTTTGGCAGCCATCCAATGTTGCTCCTCGGGGTTGTTCATGGAGCGTGCCAGTACACCAGCGGCATAGAAAATATCCGGTTTGGTGGTGGTGGAGAGGTAGAGAAGGCTGCCCATAAACTCCGAATACCGCGTGCTGTCCTCCAGCAGGTGCTTCCCTGTCCGCATCAAATTTGTCTTGAACGCCATCGGAAGCTTGTTGGGTCGGGCGCCGCCCTTTCCAAACTGGTCCAACAGCGCCGCGGTGACACCCGGGCAGCTGAGCTTCAGTGTGCCCGCCGCTCGATCGTGGTCGACCCGCATGCCGAGGAACGTGTTGGACGCCCCCAGGTCGCGTCCCTTGTACGCAGACAGCACCACCTTCTTGGATATCGACACGCCCGCCAATGTCTTGGCCGTGACCGCCATGTCGTCAACGTGAACGAGTATAAAGATTGGCCCGTGCACGGGGTGCTGCTAGAAGTACATCGTCGGGTCGGCCATCGAGCATACCGCGCCGATGGCCGTCAGCGTCCCGCGGCAGTGATTCCCGCACAGCCGCCCCGCCTGCTTGCGCCCGTAAAGGGAGTAGAGCAGGCGGGCAACCATCCCCGTAGGATCCTCCTCCTACCCCTCTGGCTGCTGCACGTACACGTTCACGTCCATGGGGGCATTGCAGTAGGCTGTCTTCATGTCGAAGACGTGCAGCTCCAAGTCGTTGGCCGCAAACAACGCCATGACCGCGCGCACCGTAGCGCGCGCCGGGCATGGCGCCCTCACGTCGTTGTAGTCCACCATAGCCGGCTGAGTGTAGCCTCGCGCAACGTACCGCGCCTTGTAGCGGGTGACGATGGCATTGGCTTCGCGCTTGTGATTGAACACCCAGCGGCCGCCCGTGATCAAACCGCCGGCGGGCAGGTCCAAGAGCTACCAGGCGTGGGCGGCGCACAGCGCGGCCATCTCGTCGTCGATGGCCTGCTGCCACAGGTAGGCGTCGGGGCGGGCTGAAGCCTCGGCGCGCGTCGTGGGTGGCGTAGCTCACCAGTCAGAATGGGCGACGGCTTTGTCAACCGCCATGGGAACGAGGGGTGCCGGCGGCGGGGTGACGTTCGCGGCCAGGGCCGACGGGCCTGGGTTGTTCGAGTCATGCCGGTGGCGCAGAAAATAGCCGTGCCCTCCGCCGTCGCGGCCCGGGGGCTGTGCGACAAAGACGTCGGGGCTCGAGGAACCACCCGCGGGCGGCGACTTGACGGTCGTGGCGGCCCCGTCGGCGTCAGCTAGGCGGCCGCCATCGCCGGCGCGCGGCGGGATGGCGGCGCCCGACACGCTGCCACCAGCGGACACATCCCAAGCGCCGCCATCTCCTCCATTGCCGAACACGGCCAGGTCTCTCCCGTCTCCCACATCTCCAGAGAACGTCATGCTCTGCGAGTCAGTAGAACGTTCCAGAAGGAAGAGGCAGACAGGCATGGCGGTGGGGGGGACGGGAATTGCGGGCACCGTCTCCGCCACAACGACGTCGCGGCGGACGAGGATCTTGCCCGTGACGGAAGACCGGATCTGCACGACACAGCCGCCGGCGGCGTAGCCAACGAATGCGCCCAGCAGGGTCTTGGCGTTCAGCTTGAAGTAGCCGTAGTCGGGGAGCAACGCGTAGGCGGAGCTCCCCAAAACGCGGAGGTGGGAGTCGTCAGGCGTCTGGCCGTAAAACGGCTTGTAGGGGGTGGCCGTGCCGTCGGCCGTCGGAGAGCGGTTGCGGAAAAAGACCAGTGCCATCAGACGCTCGTCCCAGAAAGAATTTCGGAACCGGTACTCCAACATGACCGCGCGCAGCCGCTCCACAATCGTGCTGTTCAGCCGCTTGGCCTTCCCTTTCATCTGCGAGTTGAACAGTGCGGTCGTTTCGGCCTTGATGCCCGTCTAGACGAAGGAGGCCCGCATCGCGGCGCTGTGGACGAGATCCCCGGCGCCATCGCATCGGACAATCTTGACCTTCTTTCAGGTTTGCAGCTCGAGGTGAGTAATACAGTCCCGCGGGGCTGTGCCGCTGGCAGACGTGGTCTTGATCGGGGTGGCAAAGCCCATCTCGGTGCACTCGTCGACGGCGGCGAAGAAGGGCATTGCCCCGCCTTCTGACGGGTCGAGCGGCCCGGCGAGGTCGACATGGAGCATTTTCAGCTTTCCAGTCGTGGTGGATGCGCCCGTGAGCAGCTGGCGTGCAATTTACGCTTGGACGCACGGCACGCACGGGGCGCTCACCTCGGCCTTGAGGTAGGCCTTGACGAGACGCATGCCGGTGACGAGCTGGCAGCTCTTGGCCGCGTTGCCAAGGCCGAGGTGCCCCAGACGACGGTGCCACAGGTCCCGCTTAGGGCGAGCTTGGCCGTACGCGACCGCCGCCGACTGCGGCGGTTGCACCGTCGGCGGCGCGCGCGCCGGTATGGCGGTGAAGTACGTGGTATGCCCCTGGAACATGTTCTGCTCATTGTCATCGACTTGGTTCGTCCCCATGACCTGCCTGTTCTGGTAACTCGTTACGGTGTCGCCCTCAAAGACAATCTCGCCCCGCTTGGCCATGGCACGGACGGAGAGCAGGTTGACCGTGATGCCCGGCACAAAAAGGGCGGGGCCGAGCGAGACGGCACCGCCCAGCACCGTAGAGAGGGTGAAGGAGCCGTCGCCCGGTGAGTGGATCGCATCGCCGTTGGCAATCGTGACTTCGGACGCCGTCGGGGTGTATGAAGTGAATCCAGTGCGGGTGACTTGCATGTGGTTGGTCGCCCCCGAATCGATTATCCACGCCGACCGGGCGTGTGGCCGCCAGAGCGGGCCCCCACGAACGACGTTAAGGGTGGTTGCACCGACGGTCGCTCCACGTGGTGGTCGTCGATAATCTCCGTGATGGCCTCCTCCCCGTGTGTGCGGCCGCCCGTCTTCTTCGCCACAGCCATGAAGCTGGCCGACGACCCGCCCGCGCTGGGCGGACGATCGCCTCCCCCCTTGGTGCACTGACGCGCGTTGTGCCCCCGGACACCGCACGTCCAGCACACGACGCGACGCTGTTGCTCCTCCCGGGGCATTGGCGTATCCCGCGGCCAGCCGGGGTCCCCATTGGCCGCATGAGCTACCAGAGACGGACCCTCCGTGACCGCCGTCTCGTTCTTCTTCTCGTTTTCCACCGGGTAGCGCATCGGCATCGCGGTTTTTCACCGCAGCTCGGTGCCCTGGTAGACCAGCTTCTTTTTCTCCATTATGTAGTCATCCCCAAGCCGGTCGAGGAAGTGAATCAGCGTCGTGTTGTGGTCGTACAAGTGCCCCGTCACCATCATCTCCACCTGGAGCTTTCTCGTGCGCCCCGAGTAGGCGAGAAGCGTCTCGCCCGGGTACATTTTGAGCATGGCAAAGACTTGAGTCAGCTGCAGCTGCCTTGCGTTGTTCTTTGTGAAAAAGATGGCCACCAGCGCATCCCGTGCCGCTTTGGCACTGCCGCACGCCTGCACAGTCGGGAGGTGGTGCAACGCCTCGCTCATCTTGCGGCGCCCCATAGCGCGCTTATCTTTCTTGGTCTATGCGGCGGCGCCCGTCGGGTCGGCCGCCTCTTCGGGTTTCGGTTCGGCGATGGCCTCCCACAGCTCCTTGTCCTCCAGGCTAGCCTGGAAGAGCACCGGCCAAGTCCCGTAGTCACTTCCAGCTTCTCCAGCTGGTACTCCAGCGTCTCGACCGAATCGGCCATCGCGGTGGGGCGGGGAGCCTTACAAAGTCCAGATCAGGAGCGTGCCTGGGGCGTCGGGAAGGAGTGTGAACGTGCGCGGGGGGGAATTATGCCGCACCGAGCGCAGTGATTTCGACGGGGGCGCAAGTACCGCCACCGTCTATACTGGGCCAAAAACCTCTCAAGTCGTGCTTGTTGGTTCCTTACGACGGGTGGCTGTGGCCGCGCCACGCCTACCCTGTATCCCTTCCCAGCTGGCCCGGCGGGCCGTCCGGGAATCTCCCGTCGCCAATCGCGGACCCTCGCTCACACTCATCAGAACTCCCTCGCGCAATTCCCGACGGCGCGCGATCACCAGTCGCACACTCAATCCCGCCACGCACAATCTTTC
>Ga0209303_1002107_pt1 | contig 10853 bp, 10 predicted proteins | sample SidtaG_3_FD_187449 | JGI IMG/M metagenome (GOLD analysis project Ga0209303, IMG submission 187449) | Marine algal microbial communities from Sidmouth, United Kingdom - Sidmouth_Asex1 metaG (SPAdes) (version 2) | ecosystem: Host-associated > Algae > Red algae > Unclassified | place: Sidmouth... | reverse complement strand
TTAGAAGAAAAAATTACGGCGCATTATGGAACAATTTATTTAATTTCTTTCACTTACGTAGCTCGGCTATGCGCGTCAAATTTAGCCAAACATATAAAAAAAATAACTTCTTCATTTGGGGTAGATTATTTTCTTCCTCTTCCCTTACTTAAACTTAATTTTATAAACTCACTATCATGGCTTTAGACAACATTGATGAATTGAATGTAAAAAATGTTTCTCCATTTCCAACGGCGTTACGCTTTGGGTTGATTGGGGGCTTATTGATAATAGTTGTAGGACTTGCTCAATATTTATTGGGTGTGACCTCCACAATATCACAGGCACTCGGTTGGTCGAGTATGCTAATTGCGATTGTTTTTCCGGTATTAGCTATTCGTGGACACCGCGACAATGATTTAGGAGGATATATCTCCTTTGGTCGCGGTCTTGGCGTTGGAGTGTTGACGATACTTATAATTAGTATAATTACTGTTATCTGGACAATTCTCCTTTATAATGTAATCGATCCGAGTATGTTAGACACGGTACTGCAAGTACAAGTCGAGGCGATGGAAGAACAAGGAATGAGTGATGATGACATTGAGAATGCTATGGAAATAACAAAGCAATATATGACCGCACCTATTATGGCAGCAGCAGGAGCGGGCTTTTATTTTTTTCTCGGACTAATTGCTGCACTTATTGCAAGTGCAGTTTTGAAAAAAGAGAGAGGTATTGTGTAGTTTTTTCGTAGAAAATAAAAAATATAAATTAAAGTCGTGAGGCATTTCCAGAATGCTTCACAGTTTTATTATCTAATCACCAATTACGAGTCACGAATCACTACATCCAAACATGAACATATCCGTAGTTGTCCCCTTATTGAATGAAGAAGAATCTCTGCCGGAACTCACGGCATGGATAAAACGAGTGATGGACGCCGATAGTTTTTCTTACGAAATTATCTTAATAGATGACGGTAGTACAGATAAGTCGTGGGAAGTGATAGAGGGCTTATCTGCTGAAAATGAATGTATTAAGGGCATTAAGTTTAGGAGAAATTACGGAAAATCGGCAGCACTCAACGAGGGCTTCAAAGCCACGCAAGGGGATGTCGTAATTACAATGGATGCCGACTTGCAGGATAGCCCCGACGAAATTCCTGACCTATACCGCATGGTATGCGACGGGGGTTACGACTTGGTTTCCGGTTGGAAAAAGAAGCGGCACGACCCCGTTTTTACCAAAAATATTCCCTCCAAACTCTTCAATGCCGTCACGCGCCGTATGAGTGGCATTCATAATTTGCACGATTTTAATTGCGGCTTGAAAGCCTACGATAAATCAGTGGTCAAAAACATCGAAGTCTATGGCGAAATGCACCGCTTTATTCCTGTAATGGCAAAGTGGGCAGGTTTTTCGAAAATTGGCGAAAAACCCGTCCAACATCAAGCCCGAAAATATGGTACTTCCAAATTTGGAATGAGTCGTTTTATAAATGGTTTTCTGGATTTATTGTCGATTACTTTCGTCGGTAGATTCGGCAAAAAACCGATGCACTTTTTTGGTACGATGGGTATATTTTGTTTTATGTTGGGCTTTGGTATTTTAGTGTATTTGAGTTTTGCAAAGTTGTATTGGAATGAGTATGAAATCGCTACACGTCCTTTGTTTTTTTTGGGCATTTTGGCGGTGATTACCGGTACGCAGCTTTTTCTCGCGGGTTTTCTTGCCGAGCTTATTTCTCGAAACGCACCTAATCGAAATCATTATTTGATAGAGAAACGGGTGTAGGATTAGATAATGAGTGAATTTTGAATGAGTCCCCGATTAAAAGTTCTTTGAAAAAAATGCTTAAAAAACTGTTTACATATGCTTAACTTTTGGCTTTTCACTTGATAGCCTTACTCAGTGTGAGAGGTTCTCCTTCACATTGGTGCTAATAATAAGCCCGTGAATGAGTCTAACACGGCTTGGATACTGAAAAGACGCATTGGAGATACTTGGTGCATCCAAGTAATCCCGTAGGTGAGATTAACGGACGAGTTCCACCCTATACATCCGAGCTGACACTGACTAAAGCTATCACAAAAAATGTTGAACATGTCAGCAAGCAAGCGCAGAAAAAGTAAGGTAGAATTTGCCATGGTAAATGAACACGCCGCCGCTATTGATGTCGGCAGTCGTTCCCACGCTGTAAGTATCGGTGCTCACCATTCTCAAAGTAAAGAGTATGGGGTATTCACCGACGAGCTTCAGCAATTTTGCGAGTGGCTGGTAGCCTCCGGGGTCAAGACAGTCGCCATGGAGAGCACGGGCTTCTATTGGAAGCAACTATTTGTGATGCTCCAGTCCTACGGGCTGGAGGTCTATTTAGTCAACGCCAGCTTTGCAAAAAATATACGTGGGCGCAAACCATCCGATATGGCAGACAGCCGTTGGATATGGCAACTACACACTGCGGGCTTGCTACCGAACAGTTTTCAACCGGATTTTTTTACAGACACTTTGCGTAGTTACGTGCGTCATCGCCGCCGACGCATCCAGGATGCATCTCGATGTATCAACAGAATGCAAAAATGTTTGGTCTTGATGAACCTTCAATTACCTATTGTCCTAACGGACATTATGGGTAAAAGTGGTCAAGCCATCATCAAAGCCATTCTGTCAGGCGAACGCTGTAGCGACACATTGGCTCAACTCGCTGACCCGCGTGTAAAGGCAGATAAACAGACGATTAGCCGAGCACTGACAGGCTTTTGGAAAGAAGAACAGTTGTTCGAACTGGAACAAAACTGGGATTTGTACCACTACTATCAAAAGCAAATCGCTGAATGCGACCAAAAGATAGATGCCTTGTTAAGTGATCAGGTTCAAAAAAAAGGGGCGAATAAATTGACCTACACACCCGTAAAAAAAAAGCGACGACAGAAAAATGACGGACCGGTACCCGTAGAGCAATATGCCTACCAACTCACCGGTGGCGTGGATTTACTGCAAGTTGACGGTATTAGTTATCAATTTATTCAAACTTTTATGGCAGAAGTCGGTACAGACCTCTCCGCTTTTCCTTCCCAAGGTCATTTTGCATCTTGGCTATGTCTAACCCCGAACAAAAAAGTCAGCGGAGGAAAGGTGATTTCCAGTAAAACCAAAAAAAGTAAACATCGTCTGAGAGTGGCATTCAAGAATGCTGCCGTTGCCGCAGGTAAACAAAAAGACAGTTCTTTAGGACACTATTATAGAAAAATGAAAGCCAAAAAAGGCAAAGGCACCGCCGTAACAGCCACCGCAAGAAAACTCGCTATCATTGTCTATAATATGATACAAAAAGGAGAAGCCTACGACCCCAAACGACTAGAGCCAAAACAAAAAAGTGGTCATCGTAAACGAAAAATCAAGCATATTCAAAGAACTATTGAGCAACTCAATGTCAAGTCGGAAGAAATCCGATTTGAATAAATAGTAGCTCAAACATCGGGGGATTTTTAATTAATGTTATTGCTTTATTGGAGTAACACTGTAATTTTTTTGTCCTTCACCTAAAATCTTTGTTAAATTTGTTTTAGGTGAGTGAATGAGTGAATAGTAATGCGATAATGATTCATTCGCGATTGTATTCAATCTATTCTAAAACACGGCTTCCCCTAACTGCCTGATGATGGGTGCGCTGAAGGCTTGTGCTTCAAGATTGACCTTATTGTGAAAGCAACTGAACGGTCTGATACCAATAATAAAATGAAGATTTGTCGGGTTGTTTTTTGAGCTTATTCAAAAAAATCCAATCAGGATTTGTTATTGAAAGCTGCTTAATATCCTCACCATTATAGAATTGAATTGGACTCAATTCACCGACTATTAATTTGGCAGTCAAATGAGCAACTTTTGCGGCAGCCGATACTGCATCTTCAATACGAAATTTACCTGTCATCAGAAACGCAGAACCGAAAGCACGAATTCCTTTTTCTATATCAGCAAATTGGGTTTTGTAAGGCTCTTCTTTGTGATTTCTTTTGGTGATTAATAGGCAAGTACCCAATATATCTTGCAGTACCTTTTCAGGAGTTACTTCTTTTACTTCAAAATCAGTGTAATGATTGCGATAGCCGATTTCTTTTTTTGCAAATGCTTGAAAACTCTTATTCACCGTATTCATATTGGAGATTTCATTGAATAATTTACTCAAATCGAAAAGCTGTTTACAAATCTGCATAGTAAAACTATTCTCGCCTTTGTAATAAGGGATACCGATTGTATTGGGTGCAAATGCCGTTAGCTTATCGCCTGCAATGCTATCAATCGTTGGTGTTGTTACACTTATAATATCCTCTGATTCAATCCATTTTGTACTAATCGGAGAAGCAATAATTTCAGGATATATAGATTCATCAAGGAGAATATCAAGTAGTATTTTTCCCGGAACATTAGGATTATAAACACATTCGAAATCAAATATATAGTGAGCTTTGGGTATACCCGATTTATAGCTTCGCCTTTTATCTAAAACAAAGATTTTAAAAGATGATTTACTGACAACAAGGTTTAAAATACGCTCTATTTCAGCCTGTTCTTGTAAGCAAATAATGTCAATATCAATTGAAAATCTTTTTTCTGCATTAAGCAGCAACACCAGACTCGTACCACCTTTAAATACAAAATCTAAACCATATACTTTTAGTAATTGCAAGAGATAAAGTGCATGAATCATCTTCTCCAAAATCTGCCCTTGAACCTGTCTGTGTACCTTTTGTTTTTTGAAAGATTCCATCCAGTCTTTCGTGAAGCATTTTTCTTTAATCATGGATTAGTTTTTTTAAATCCTTCCCCACAATATCAAGGAGATAGGATTTGAGTTCGTCTTTCTTTTCTCGCCGTCCGGCATAACTGAATAGTGTTGTAAAATTTATCGAATAATTATTTATTATATTTTCGTAAATGTATTTTCGCTCTGCTCCTTCGTAAAAGTAGAATATTTCTTTATCTGCGAAAATATCAACCATTATTTTTTCTATTGCAGAAACAGAAATTTTTGCATTCTCCTTCGATACTTCTACAAGTGGAGATTTCGTGATTAGCTTCTTAATAATTATCGGATTTTTACTTTCAGTAATATAAAAATTAATTACCTCTGAATTAGGATTTAAATAAACATCAAATTTAGAATTGTCTTTAATGTAATAATATAAGGACTCTGTAAATTCTTTTTCTATCTCAATGATTATCAGGCTTTTATTAGTTTGATGTCGTGAAAATTCATTGAGCCAAATAGTATTCCATATACTGTAATTTACTTCCTCATATCGCGCTTGAATTTTTTTACCCAGTTTAAATATTTGCGGAGAAACAGCGGGTATATACCCCTTTTGACTTGAAATCGTGTAAAGCCCTCGTTTAACGGATTTTATAATATTTTTATGATTCAATTCATAAATTCTCCAACCTAATGTTCCGTCTTTAATGTCCGGTTCATAATTTTCAAAAAAATTACGAATGTCTATACGAGTGAAAAAATCTCTACTTTTAAATTCTGCTATAAATTTATTTTCTATAAATTTCATCATATCTCAATGCCTATTTTATACGAAGATACATAAAACTGCCGAAAATTACAAATCCAATATTCACCAGAATTATTTTTTTCTGGCAAATATTTAAATTCCAATAAAGTCCAGTAATTTAATTTTCTGGCGAAAATTGAAAAATAAAAAAGAACCGAAATTCACACTTCATCTTCTACCTTTTCCTCCTCCTATTCCTTCAAATCTCGCTTTACTGCGATAGCGGCATTCAATTCAAAACCCATCAAGAGAATCAGCGAATTGAGATTGAGCCAAACCATCACGACAATCAGTGTACCAAGTGAGCCATAAATTTGATTGTACCTGCCAAATTCGTTGACAAAAAAAGAAAAACCTACGGAAGTGAGTATACACAACAGTGCAGCCACCGTAGCACCTACCGAGAAGAATGGAAACTTGCGCTTGGTAGAAGGACCAAGCCGATAAATGATGCTGATGGCTGAATAAAACAACATCAAAATAACCAACCAACGCAGCACCGTAACGCCCGTATACGCAAACCGCCCGGCATCCAACCAATTGAAGCCATAAGTGATGATTTTACCTCCGAAAATAACCAATACAAAGGAAGCAATCAAGAGTACAAATAAGACCAGAAGAATCTGAAATGCCACGATTCGACTGCGCACCACGCTGCGCGGTACGAAGGTCGAAGGGTGAAGTTTTTGGAAGGTATGCATCATGCTATAAACTCCTGATGATGAGAACCATATCGCCAAAATAAAACCCAAAGAAAGCACCCCCCCACGCGGGATATTTACAAGGTCAGAAATGGTGGCTGCAAATAAACTGTATGCGTTTTCGGGTAGGAGGTCTTCTACAAAATAGAGGATGGCAGCGTCGAGATTGGCTATCGGAATATAGGGCAATAATGAAAACAAAAAGATAATTGACGGAAAGAGTGCCAACATAAAGCTAAAGGCGATAGATTGCGAGCGAATGGGGAGTTTGTTGCGGCGTATTTCGTTGTAAATGAAGGCACTAATATCGTAAATCGGGATGCCATCAAAACCAGGTAGTGTAGTGGTTTTCGTCCAATTGGTCAGCCACTTGAATAGGGGATGTCCGGTGATAAAATCGACGATATGTTCAAACCATTTTTTATTCACAGTAGAATGTATTGACGACTTTAGCCGTCAAGTGAGTTTTATTCTAATTTTTAATTAAGGGAAGAGGAAGAAAATAATCTACCCTAAATGAAGAAGTTATTTTTTTTATATGCTTGGCTAAATTTGACACGCATAGCCGAGCTACGTAAGGAAGATTTAGTGAAAGAAATTAAATAAATTGTTCCAAAATGCGCCGTAATTTTTTCTTCTAAAGAATTCAAAAAATCGTTGCATAGCCATAGCTACGGAACTATTTTTTGTGTTTTTTAGAAGGGAAAAGAACAAGCATAATGGGGCAAGTTATTTATTTTCTTTCACTAAGTACACTGTTTCACAAATTTATTTACTTTTTTGAGTATTTCTTTTAAAATGACTCTTCACCAAAAAATCCTTAAATACAGTGAGTATTCGCGTCATTTTTGATTCGATTCATTTCAAAATAAACGTCAAAAAATGTAAATAAATTTATAAAACAGTGTACTAAGTGAAACATATAAGAAAAAGAACAATTCAGACGGGTAGATTATTTTTTTCGTCTTCCCTAAATAAAATTCAATTACTTATAAATGTGTTTTTTACGCTTTACAACGACTAAAGTCGTCGATACGGTTTCAAAAATGCGGTCGCAAAATCTCCAAAAGCGACTCTGGTACGTGGCTTGTCTTCATCGTTTTGGAATCCACGAAGGCGAGTTTGACCTCACCTGCATTGGCAAGTTTCCCATTTTCCAATAATATTTCCATATAAAAGGTTACAGTAGTGTTCGGCAATTTTTTTATCCTCGTCCGTATCGTAATCAATTCATCATAACGCGGCGCACGCAAAAAACGAATCCGCATCGATGCTACCGGACACATCACGCCTTCCTCTTCCAATCGCGTGTACGGAAAGCCAATTGAACGCAAAAACTCCGAGCGTCCAATCTCGTAATATCGTCCATAATGCCCGTAATATACGTAGCCCATTTTGTCTACATCAGCGTAGCGAACGTGAATTTGATATTCGTGTGTCATAATAATGCTTAAATGTCAATGAATGAATTTTGAATTTTGAATGAATGAATCATACGAGAGGTACTTTTAACTCATACAGCATTGGCGTATTGAAAAGATTCACTCATTATCAACTACCTATAATAATTTTATTATTATTACAAATAATTTATATTTAAATGTATATTGCTGGACTTTGGACATTGGGTAATTAGGGAACTGGGTAATTAGGTAAATCGCTCATTATCAATAATTTACATTAATTTGCATTTTATTTTAAATTAATTTTATTACAATTTTTATTATGCTGATAAATAGCGAATTATGCTTTCGTTAGCCTGATTGCCTAATTTCCCAGCTACCTAATGTCCAAAGTCCTGCCTACTTACTAATATTTCCGACCCAACTATAAGCAATCACACTCAAAAACAACACCATTCCGGGAGTTGCTGGATTGCCACCTGCCAAGCCATAAAGTGTTGTACCTAAGCCCAATAAAACGAAAATTGAAGCGAATAGTATGGCGATGAGTTTGCCGTTTTTCGTTATTTTACCATCATACAAATATATCGGAACGATAGCCATAAAACAACCAAAGGCAGTACCAACGAATGCCAAATTTTGTGTTACCAGAGCAAGCCCAAGCGAAGTCGCCGCCACTGCAATCAAAGCCAGATTGAGGCGCGTCAGTTTGCGTTCCAAATCGCTGAAAAGGTAGCGACTATATTTATCGAAATAAACAATCAAATCACTTAAGGGACCGATAAACCAAGTACTAAACACAATAATCAGATATAAAGGCAGCAAAAAAGGCAGCACTTGAACCACCACAACAAAGCCAATAATAAACGCCCAGCGATTGGCTTCACCGATTTTATCCATCCAAAAACCGTACTGTAACAGTTTGCGGTACAGGAAGTTAGAAGCTTTGATAGTGCTTAACATACCTGATTTTGCAAACTCATTCGTAGGGTCGATGGCGAGCGATGCGCCGAAATGTTCACGGGCTTTTTCAAGATTATTTTCGCGGAGATATTGATAGCCCATGTTGGCATGGGTAAAGGCATTTTCGGGATTTTGTTCGAGTTGATTTTCGAGAATTTTTTGTGACGCGCCTGCCTCGCCTGCTCGCGTGAGTGCCATTGACAGCACATTCTGGCAATACGCATTATGTGCATCAAGTTCCAACCCCTTTTTCACCGTCTCAATCGCCTCATCTCGCCTATCCAAACTCAACAAAACCTGCGCTTTTGCACCATAATATTCTGCGTAATGTGGGTCAAGCTCCAAGGCTTTATCTATATTTTTATTACACTTTTTGTACTCATCATTTTCGAGATGAATCATTGCTTTGAGGTAATAAAAATAGTCATTATTTGGGTCGCAGCCAATGGCAGTTTTTATCGACTCCATTGCCTTTTTGATTTGTTTTCTTTCTGTATAAATCTTTGATTGTAAGGCATGTAAGCCCCCCGAATCGGGATATTGCGACAGCCCTTCGGCGATACGCTGCTGGGCGTCGTCGAGTTTGTCGCGGTCAATTAGTATTTCTATTCGTGAGATTAAATCGTTCATATAGTTAATTTTGAATGAATGAATTTTGAACGAATGAATCACACCAAACAATTCATTCACTCAAAATTCACTCATTCATTCATTGAAAACATTGTAGCATTACAAATCAAGATACTGCAAAATATCGTCGTACAAACCCGACGAATTGGAGTACAACGCATAGTTTCGTGCCGTATTAAACCAGTCCTTTGTGCTTGGTCTGACATTTTTGACTTGCTTGAGCAAATCCTTTGTGGTGATAGGAACGATTTTACCCGATTTCATCGATGCACGAAGGCTATCTTCGGTTGCCAAATCGACCAATAATTTAATATCAGCACCGCTAAAACCTTTCGTTTTCGTGGCGACTTTTGCACAATCAATATCGACGCTTGGTTTATCTTTTATGACTAAAGTAATGATAGCTTCGCGGCTTTTTTCATCTGGTGGCGGTACAAAAATAATACGATCAAAACGTCCCGGGCGCAAGAACGCCGAGTCCATATGCCACGGAGAATTGGTTGCGCCGAGAATCAAAACACCATCATTTTTGGAGTCCGCGCCATCGAGTTCTTTTAGGAATTGATTAATCAAATTCCTACCGCCCGACTGCCGTAAATCGCTGCGTTTTGAGCCTACCGCATCTATTTCATCAAAGAACAAAACGCAGGGATTATTGCGCCGTGCGATTTCAAATTTTTCATGCAAATTTTTCTCGCTATTCCCAATCCACATATCCAGAACTTCCTCCAAACCAACGGATAAGAAGCGCGAACTAATCTCTCCCGCCGTAGCCTTTGAGATATAAGTCTTGCCGCAGCCCGGCGGTCCGTAAAGCAAAATTCCACCTCCTGCTGCCTTGCCAAAAGCCTTAAATAATTCAGGATTTTCGAGTGGCTGAATAATCTTCATCCGAATCTCTTCCTTCACATTCTCCATGCCGCCGATACCCGAAAAATCAAGGTCTGGTTTTTCGAGAAACATATCGTCCTCATCGTCATCCTCCGACATAAAATCACTAAAATCAGTCGTGATTTTCAACTGTTTTTCAATTTCTTTATCATACCAACCATAATCCTCGTGATATTCCTGATATTGTTCAATTGCTTGCGCGGTCTGTCGGGTATTAATCAGAGATTGAAGGTAGAGCGACATTATGCTAACATCTTTTTCCTGTTCCAATATCTCCTCACAAATAATAATACCCGGCGAGTAGTTTTTCAAATGAAAATAACACCTCGCTAAGTCTTTTTTCGCCTCAAGATTATTGCTTGCTTGTATGAGCGCAGTGAAGTGTTCCTTCGCCTTTTTGTAATTGCCAACGCCATACCAGCCCTTCGCAATCTGAGTACGCAAAGCCACATTATCAGGCGAAGATTGGAGTGCTGTTTCTAAAGCTTCTAAGGTTGTTTTATCCATTTTATTTTGATTTATTTTTGGGTTAAAAATCAATGAATGAGTGAATGAATTTTGAATGAATGAATCATTTTAATCGCATTATCGCATTAGTAATTCATTCACTCATTCATTCAAAATTCATTCATTAATCATTCAAAATTCATTCATTATTCATTCAAAATTCATTCACTCATTCATTCAAAATTCATTCATTAATCATTCAAAATTCATTCATTATT
>Ga0209303_1002106_pt1 | contig 10854 bp, 11 predicted proteins | sample SidtaG_3_FD_187449 | JGI IMG/M metagenome (GOLD analysis project Ga0209303, IMG submission 187449) | Marine algal microbial communities from Sidmouth, United Kingdom - Sidmouth_Asex1 metaG (SPAdes) (version 2) | ecosystem: Host-associated > Algae > Red algae > Unclassified | place: Sidmouth... | reverse complement strand
CGCTTATCCTGATCCAGTTCTGTAAACTTGCGAAGGCCGTTTAGGTATCGAATGAGTGACATGCTAGCTGGAACGCAGCTAGGAGCTATATGTCAATATTCGCTTAGCTTAATGGTCATGAACACAGTAGGCACGACAAACCGCCCCGGTAATTTTGATGTTGATTCATTCTATTGCCGCCCTTTCTTTCAGCTTTTTAGCGTGCTGGCGCTTTACGCAAAAAAACTGAAAGAAAGAGCTGTTGCGGTGGTCGGTCCAACGCTCTCAATGCCCAAAAAAACCGCTGCGGCTGCGCCAGCATCGGCATTTTTGTGCATGTTCGCTTATGATCCGCCCACCTATTCCTGAACATGATGTATATTCATGCTGGTGATGAAGGCGGCCTGCGTGCCTACGTACGTTATGATGCATAAAAAAAGTAAAACCTAAATTACTTGAAGAAGATAAAGGAAATTGAAAAAATAAATGGTTTCATTACTGACCAAGAAGAACTGATTTGGTCAGATGATAAATTGTATCTCAATTCCAAAATAATAACTGAAGGAGATATTCAAATGATTAGACAAAAAGAAGGAAGTATCTATGTCCAAAAATCTAATTCATCAGAGCTATTCGATTCCTCTACATTATCTAAAAGTTCATTGCCATATGTCGGAGATCTAATTCACAAAGAAATATTACTTCACGGTACGTATAATGAATCATACACTAAGAGAAATGTGTTCGCCGTAAACTACGTAACACAAGAAGAACTTTGGAGAAAAGAAGATGGAATAGGTCAAATATATTTCGAAAACGATAATCTTTTTGGACACCTAAATTCGGTTATTACCAAATACGACCAACAAAATGGAATCAAAATTTGGGAGGTGGATCTTCACAGTTATGGTTCATATTCCATAAATGGAGAATCTAAGAACATGGATCTACAAGGATTCATTGGAATAAATAATAACCTCCTCTATATAAAAGCTGGCACAAATCTAATTCTAGGAATAAACACAATTTCTGGTCAAATTGAATATGAATCCAAATACAATGAAAATTACTTAGTTCTGGATAATCTACGAATAGATAAAACTAAAAACTGTATTTTCTCAATCGGCTCAAGACATTACATAGAATTCGATTTGGTAAATTCCTCGTATGAATTATCAGACTTGACACAAGAAATAAATAAACACCAAATTGAGACAACGAGATTGGGTGGCTGGGATCAAAGTCAATTATATTTTTGGGAAGGGAGTACAAATAATAAATTTGGTGAGTTTTCACGTGATTACAAAACAATAACTTGGTCTAAAACCATCGAAGAAGTCGAAGGTAAATTTCCTGCAATAAAAAGTGTCAAATTTGGAAAAGGAAAACTATATATAAATGATTACAAGAATAAATTACACATATACCAACTAAAAGAATACGCATCATAACAATGGCTATGACGATCATATCTCACTGCGTACCTTGTGAGAGACGACGCATAGCCTGAACCGTTGTGTGAAATCAAAAAAATAACTATGAGTGAAATTAAAATTGCATACGAAATAACTTCAGATGACTTGAGGTATTCAAAGCCATTTCGTACACTCGATGACATGGTTGAATATTTGAGAGAAAATTTATATGAAAACTTTACCGTACTCGTCTATACGGATTATGATTACCATAGGATTTTAGAAGAAACGAAGAAGGCGCTGTTAGTTACATTTGCAGTGCCTAATGTTCTTAGTGTTACTGTATACAAATAAAATTAATGGATAAGAAATTACTAAAGTCTTTGATTAAGATGAATGAGAGCATAACGCTTGATTTTAAAAGAGACTTCTATAAGTTTACGCAAGGAGCCGATAAAGAAAGAAGGAAAATAGAAGATTCAAATTTCATTAAGGATATTGTCGCGTTCAATAATACGATTAGAACACAAGTAAGTTATATAATTATTGGAGTCGATGATACAAAAACAACTTTTGAAGATAGATGTGTAGGAATTTCTAGTTTAACTGAAATTCCAGATGAAGCTACCTTACAACAGAAAGTCAATTCTAAAATCGAGCCCACGATATTTTTTTCAATCGATAATTATGATATTGACGGAAAGTTAATAATAGTCATTTCAATTCCTATTCCTTCCCAATCCACTCCGTCTTTTTTAAAAACCGAGTTGACAAATAGATTGAGGAAGGGAGAATTGTATTTCAGGGCTGGTAGTTCTACAAAGGAGGCAAATGCAGAAGAAAAACGCCAGATTTTTCGATGGTTTGAGGACCTTAAATATGGTTATAGAAAAAGAAAGAGCACTGAGTCAGCTTTGACAAAACTAATTAGAGAATCACAAGCAGATTTAGGTCTATCCTGGAAAGCAGAACCTTTGATCAAGAAAATGGCTAAAGATATAGGTTTATCCGAAGATGAACTAAAGTACCTGATAGCTAAAGAAAAGAAAAACAAGGATAAGCGGAAAATAGGCTTTAATACGGCTATTCCAATTTTAATGATGTTATTTTTTATTATTGGACTATTTTTTATTGTGAGGTCTTGTAACAAAACTGATAAAAGTGGCTTTTCAGTTGAAAATAGAGGAGTGATTGATAGTCTCATTCAAAGAAGGAATTTTAGTGAAGCTAGAATTGTTTCTAGTAAAATGCGACCATCCTTATTAGCAAATGCCAAAACTTTTGAGATGTATATCACTGAAAAGCAAATTGATTATTATTTGAAAAACGGTTATATTGATTCGTCGCTTCTGATATTAAAATTTAATCACTCTATGAATCCATTGAATGTCATTCATAATACAAGTAGTCAAAATCTAAATAGGACTATAGATAGCTATAATTATAAAGCCAAATGGTATAACGATGCCGTAATTAAGATTCTTCAAGTATCCGAAGTTTTAAACCTAAATTCTGAAATAGACCATACTAAGAATATTTTACCGCGAATCGAATCCATCGGCTGGGATTCAGTCTACCTCGATTCAAGTTTAATCAAATCATTAGAAAAATAAATTCACACAACACAGCGGCCACGTCAACCCGCGCATGATGTTTTTGGCTTCGATCAGTGTCTGTGAATAGGGTAGTGTTGATTTCTTCGTATCATTGTTTATGGAAGCGCAGGCTGCGTGGCCGCCCCCGTTGTGTGCAAGTAAAAAAAACTAAAATTGAACTCAGGACAAAAGAACATACTGATAGCGATAATTGCTTATGCCTTAATTTGGAATTCTCAATATTTGTGGGAATACCTACCAGGTCTGTTTGATATGGGAATTATCCTATTGTTGATAATTACAATTGTTGTTCTCGTTTTGATAGGGATTTATCAAGCGTATCAATATCTTTCAGAAGAACAGAAGATAAATTTCAGATTGATAAATATTAGCTTAATTGCTATAATTTCAATTCTCACATACTTTAAACCTCTTGGATTAATAGACTTTAAAAAATTTGAAGGCGAAAATATACTTTATGCAATGCGTGAAGGAGTAGCAAACTGCACAACTTCAATAAGATTAAAAGAAGGAAATAGATTTAAGAAAACTTCTATTTGTTTTGGAATAGACCATTTTTGGGGAGATTATGAAATAGTGAACGATACAATCAAATTCTATTACGACAGAACATCAGAAGAAAATGAACAAAATGATTTCGCCATAATGCAAGTAAGTGGAGAAAATTCAGATAAAAGGCTTGGTGTAATTCACTATCATTCTGAAGATATAAGAAAAGAAGGAATACCTTTGATGATAAAAGAACTAAAAATTGAAAAATTGAAATGAAACCTACACCATTGATTCACAGCTAAATGAAAATGATTAAATTAAAAGATTTAGTATGAGTACATATTCTAGTAACGTAAAAGCGATTGAAAAGCTAATAGTAAAGATCGGCAGTAGAGTTCCTGCTAATAGATGTCACCAATATTTTAAAAAGGTTTTTGATGAGCTTGATAATAAATGTAATATTGATTTACACCGTAATCATTGGAAAAAATCAAAAGGCCGTGCATTGTTACAGGTAAATGAAAGATTGGATACATGTAATGCTTTAATTACGGACATTAATTCCAATATGGGATCAATAAGAAGATATAAATACCCAGCATTAGTTATCTATCTCAAGCTGACATGTTTTGATAAATTAGGTCAACCAGGTGAATTTATGCCATTCAATAATTGGTTGAAAAGCAAAAAGAAAAAGGAAGAACGAGAATCTATTTTCTCAAGCTTGGACGGTGAAAACTTACTTGAACAGGTCGATAAATTGTATAATGGATATTTGAAAATATATGGAGTTAAAAACTCATTTTATAGATTTGTAAATGAAGTTATCCCTAATAAGTCCAAGGAAAAATTACTAGATGGAATTGAAATAAAGGTCCACTTAAGGAAAAAAATTTAGACGTTAACAGCTATAACATAAGGCAAGTAGAAATTCATGAGAAGATAGCATATTTATATCAAATAAGAAATGACTTTACCCATAATACTTTTTCAGCTTCTGGTATATATAATTTCACCTCTCCAAGAAAAGGTACTTCTTGGGTTCATAGAGAAAGTATTTATAAATCTGATGAGCAGCATTCAATTTCTTTTCATGAAGATTTTGATACGTATCTTACTGATATAATACTTGATGGAATGAGTGAAATCATAATAAAAGAAACAAATTAACAATGCACACAACAATGCGCCACCGTCAACCGGCCCTGACTTCTATCGAGGTTGATTAATGATTTCGTGTTTTAGATTTCTATTGTAAATTGTGGTAGATTGGAGAAGGGCCGGCTGCGTTGGCGCTCCCGTTGCACGCAATATTGTACAGTCAACGCTGCTGGCAACAAATTTAACGGTAATAATCTCAATTGGAACAATCTATACGTAGTCCATGTTAATGGAATCAAAGTATAGTCATGGATAGAAAAGACTTTATATCGATGTTATCAGGTGTCATTATGATGCCTCAAATTATAAATAGCATGAGTAGTCAGAAGGTTGAAAATTATGAATTTACAACTGGTGAAGTCGACTGGGAAAGCGTACGTAAAGACTTTTTTCTAGCGGAAAATTATGTTGATTTAAGATCATTTGCAGCTAGTGCACTACCAAAGCAAACTATTGAGCACTACATAAAAAATTATAGAGATATTCAGGCCCTTCCATCAGTTCGTAATCATGGAGTCGCTACAGGAGAAAAGAGTATTCTGAGAATGAAAATTTCAGAAATCTTAAATTGCTCTTTTGAAGAAGTTGCTATAATGAGAAATACAACTGAAGCTCTTAATACTGCTTTAATGGGTATAAAACTTAATGAAGGAGATGAGGTGCTAGCATCAGTTCATGAGTATGATAGTATGGTCTCTACATTAGTTCAGCGACAAAAGAGAGAAGGAATAGTTGTGACTAATGTAGACATTCCATATAAACCTAGCTCAAAAGAGCAAATTTTGGAATGTTTTAAGAAAAGTGTTACGCCTAAAACTAAACTTATCTTGATTTCTCATATAGTCTGGATTAGTGGTCAAATCTATCCTATTAAAGAAATTTGCAAATGGGCACGGGAAAATAATATTATAACTGTTATTGATGCTGCCCAAAGTTTTTCACACATTGATATAGATGTATTAAAAATCGATTGTGATTACCTTGGTGCGTCACTTCACAAGTGGTGTGCAGCACCTCTTGGAACTGGATTTTTATATGTGAAAAAGGATAATATTGCAGATACCTATCCACTGATTGCGAGTTACGAATATAGTGCTGATTCTGATAGAATCGAAAAGTTTGAAAATTTTGGATCTATTACACCAGTTTTTAATAGTTGTTTAAACAGTATCAACTATTGGATGAATCTTGGTCACAATAAAAAGACTCAGAGAATTCAATTTTTGAAAAACTATTTAAGTGAAAGGTTGAATGGATTGAAGGGGGTCGAAATAGCTACTAATTTAGAACCTGATCAGTCTTGCGGGATTCTTTATTTCACTGTCAAGGGTAAAAGTGCTATAGAATTGAGAAACAGATTATATAGCGAGTATAATATTTCTGTACAAGCAATAGAAAATTACAAGAATATGTATGTCGATTATAAGGGAGTAAATTGCATCGGTGTTTCTACACCAGTCTATATATTAGAAAAACAATTAGATTATTTTATTGATAGCTTGACGAATATAATTTAATTCATAAGAGGATAAGTCCGATAAACATAAATGAATACCACGATATCATCATTTTATAATTAAAAAAACTAAACCAAACTATGAGCAAGTTTAAAATTTTCATCCCACTTTTATTTACTGTTTTTGTGAGTTGTACCACAGAAAGGCCAGAAAATGAAATTCGTAATCCAGAATTTACAAAGTCTCAACAGGAGACAAATAAGAATACAGAATTCATAAAACCATTCGATAAAAATTTGCCTACGATTGGTTTATTGATGTATAATGGAGTACTACAAAGCGAAGTAATTGCTTCATCAGATGTTTTCGCAAAAGCAAATGAGGACGGGAAACAGCTATTTAATGTTGTTACCATAGCAGAAACTGAAAGTCCAATTACGACAGAAGAGGGAATGCGTTTTGTTCCAGATTATAATTTTAAAAATAGTCCGAAATTAACAGTTCTTTTTGTGCCAAGTGCCTATGATATGTATGCTCAAGTGCGCAACGAAAATATTATTAATTTTATAAAAGAGAAAAATAAGGAAACTGAATATACAGTAAGTAATTGTGCAGGAGCGCAGCTAATCGGGAAGTCCGGAATCGCGGACGGACATAAAATTGTTACTTGGATTGGTGGTGGCGAACAATTACAAGAAGATTTTCCAAAGTTACTAGTACAGAATGACAGTTTAGTTACTTTTGTTAAAGACGGTAAGTTTTTGTCTTCCAATGGAAATTTAGCAAGCTACATATCGGCATTGGAATTGGTTGAAATAATGACAAGTAAAAAACATAGGGAATTTGTAGAAAGCTACTTATATCTGGGCAGACTTAAAGATTGGAATGGATAAATATTGATACAAAAGTCTAATATTTTATGCGTGCAACAATGCGCCACCGTCAACCGGCTAAGGCCGGCTGCGTTGGCGCTCCCGTTAGGCGCAACAAAAAAATAGAAATTTCAAACGATAAGTAAAAAATACTATGGAAGGTGAGGATTTTAATTTGAAAAGTGAAACAGTCAGAAGTTTATTCTCATCAGACAAGACTGATTTGGCTAGAGAGCTTTTGCAAGTTAAACTGTCTAAGCCAATAGATGAACTAGATTTCAAAGAATTACGGTCTCTTTCAATAAGTGTTTTAGAATTAGATAATAGTATTGTTCCAAACGAGGAATCAGATTTTTATAGCTTTATATGTAGAGAGGTTTTAAATCTAATAAAAGTTCCAAGAGATGAACTTCTTAAGCAATTGCAAGAAGCTATTGACGACTTAAATATGGTTCATAATGCAAGAAATAGACGTCAGGAAGAACTTGAAAACGTTTCTAAAGACAAAAGCGTTGAAGGTAAATCTTATAAGATAAAATTACATCGGCATTATCTTAAAAAGATAAAGAATGATGAGGATAAGCTTATAAATTTTTTAAAAAACGATCTTTTTTTATCGGCTTATACCAGTTCAATGCCATTAAAATGGCCAATAGGCTCTAGATATCCTTTTAGGTTATCTAGATTATTTTACTTAACAGATAATATTAGCGAAATTCATCACAAAATTGGATTCGCCCCAATTACAGAAGTTGACAATTATAGTAAACTGTATGATGAAGACAGGAAAAAATTTTATCGGATAGTTCGTCAAAAATACACCCCTAAATATTTGATTAAAGAGATAAAAGAGTCTATTGATTCAAATCATATATTGATCAGTCGGAAAAGTATTTTGAATAAGCTTTTAAAGTTTTATTTAAAAAGAGATTGGGAAACATTTGCTAATATTTGTCCAGCTCAAATCGAGGGGTTATTCTTTCAATTAGCTGTTGAAGTCGGCGTAAAAGCTGAATCGATGAAAACTAGCTCTATCACTGATAAAGTTGAAAATGTATGGGAAAAATCAGAGATACTTAATGAATATGATTATGAATATTTTGCTTTTGTATTTCCAATAGTTAGAAATAAAATATCACATGGCCAGAGTTTAGGTGATGACCTATCAGATTTAGCTTATTCTCTCCTATTTGATCTCAAGACGTTGTGTTTATTTTTCAAGTCGTGGAAATTGAAATATAATGAAGCAATTTATCAGCAAGAAAAAATCAAAGAAAATGAAACTGATTTGTACCACTTGGTAAAATATATTGATCTTTTAAAAGTTAAAATCGACCCTTTTTATAATCCTAGTTATACTGATAGTGATATTAAAAAATTTTTAAGAAAAGAATTTAGGTTTGAAAAAATAAAGAATAGAGTAATTCCTGGCACGATTTTAGGAGTTACAATCGGATCATATGCAAAGAAAATAAGAAAAATGAGTATAAATGTAGAAGATTGTAATAAAGTCATTGATTATTATAAATATAAAATGTAAAGCAAAAAGCGCCTAACACGGTAGCTACGACAAGCCGCCCACCTACTATTTAAGTTGATCCCACGGTTCATTTTCCGGCCGTTTTTGCGGTAAAAAGCGTGCTGGCGCTTTACGCTTTTTACCGCAAAAACGGCCTAATTACTTCGAGTTAAAATTATTTCTTAAATTTGATTAAAGGCGGCCTGCGCAGCTACACACGTTAGCGGCAATAGATAATATTTATCAATTATGAAGAGATCACTATCAATATTAGATAATATGGAAATTCTTTCTTTTAACGGAAAGGTTAATAAGTTTCCTGATCATTACCATGAATCTTTTTGTATTTCAATAATTGAAGAAGGTACTGAGATTATAAAGATGGGGAACAAGAAATTATACACAACTAAAGGTAACGTATCAATATCTAATCCATTAGAAGTTCATTCAAATCCTCTTTTTGATGAAAATACATCCCACAAATTTAAGACAATTTATTTATCACCTGATCTAGTAAATAATATCATAGGACAAAAGCAGATAGGGTTTAATAACTTTCAAGAATCAAGTAATAGTGTAGGTGAATTAATTAATAAAATTTGTTGTGATGCTAAAAATGATAATACGGAAGAAATTGAAGAAGACTTGAAAACAATATTATTATCACTGAATATAAATAATAAATATGAGCCAAATAATTTTGATCAAGTTAAAGGCAAATGGTTGGACTTGCTGAATTATATTGATTTAAATATATCTAAAAGAATAACAGTTCAAACACTTTCAAAAATAATTCATATTGAAAGCACCTATTTTATTAAGCAATTTAAGTTGAAATTTGGCTTGACTCCAATTAATTATGTTTTGATGAAAAAGATTTATGCAGCCAAAAATGAAATAGTTAAAGATATTCCTATTTCCTCGATAGCTTATGCCTATGGTTTTACAGATCTACCGCATTTCTCGAACACATTCAAACGATTTATTGGGATTTCTCCACTGGAATATAAAAAAATGAAAACATAAGAAACACAGAATTGTACAAATATATGGAGCTTTTTTGTTCTAATTTTGTTGTACGAAATACATAAATATGCGTGATAATCTTATAATGAAATTTGGAGCTCTTACTATTTTGACTTTAATATCGATATGTTTACTTAGCTGTCAGACTATTGAAAGTATGACAAGTTCTGATAAGGAGCCTACTAAATTAGTTGTTGCTGATAGTGTAATGGTTGGAAATATAGTTGTTTATAACGGTTTTAAACATCAAATTAATTTCTCTGCACAAAACTTCATTGATAGCTCGTTGATTTCGGACAACTTGTACTTTAGACATCAAATACTTTGGGATAGTTGCTACGGAGTAATATTTGGTCCTGATAACTCAAGAAAATTCCAATCGATACAAGGAATGATTAGCTGGAATCGATCAATTTTTAAAGACGAAGGGTCTAGAATTGACTCAATATCTGAAATTTTGATATCATACAATCTTGATTCATTATATGATAATCATGTACTTCGCTTTAATCAACTAGGCTACCAAACTCCATCTGCTAGAATTACTTTTGCGTTTACACCTCTTACTGGAGTTGGCTTCGGAGGCTGCTCAAACGATCAATTTATTTATGAGTTAAATAATCCCGAGTATGATATAATTTATGCTTTAGAAAAGGGCTTTCCTCATGAAATTTATCATATGCTGAACGAAGATCGATTAGAGATCCAAGATGAATTTACGGCCTTAGATTTATCAATAAATGAAGGATTAGCATGTTATATGACTGAGAAAGATTTTTTTAAGGGGAAAATTTCTAGTCAAGAGGCCGTAGAAGATATGAATTTAGATGATTGGGAATATTATTTACGCAATGAAAAGGCTATTTTTAAGGAAATGAAACCTTATTTTGATGATGTGACTGGAGACAATCCATTACTTCAGAAAAGTCAATCTGTCAAATTTAAAGATGCACCAAGATCTATTTATTATTGGTTAGGCTACAGGATAATTGAATCATTTGTAGCAGAAAATCCAGGAGTTAAAATTGATACCTTACTTTCAATACCTTACAATGATATTTACAAGTATAGTAAATATGAAGAAAAATTTCAATAAAATGCCGCTAACAATGCGCCACCGTCAACCGGCCCAGACTTCTATTAATGTTGGTCAGTGATTTTGGGTTTATGATTTCTATTGTAAATTGTGGTAGAGTAGGGAAGGGCCGGCTGCGTTGGCGCTTCCGTTACGTGCAAGTAAAACAAAAAGAACTTGAATGATATAATTTGCTGACCAAACAGGCTTATATGATTCTAATTATTTTTTTGCTTAGGGTT
>Ga0209303_1002099_pt1 | contig 10866 bp, 8 predicted proteins | sample SidtaG_3_FD_187449 | JGI IMG/M metagenome (GOLD analysis project Ga0209303, IMG submission 187449) | Marine algal microbial communities from Sidmouth, United Kingdom - Sidmouth_Asex1 metaG (SPAdes) (version 2) | ecosystem: Host-associated > Algae > Red algae > Unclassified | place: Sidmouth... | reverse complement strand
CAATACTACTCTAGTGGAGCCGAATACAAAAATGGCAAGATCGATGCTATCCACCTCAGCGAAGGACGATTGAGCTATACTGATGGTACAGCTCGACTAGAATATGTGATACGAGATCATCTCGGCAATACACGTATCACTTTCACAGATCTCAATGGAGATGGTGTCATAGATGCCAAGGTCTCTGGAGGCGAATTACTACAGGAGAATCACTATTATCCTTTTGGGCTCGGTATGAACAACCCTGATTATGCCACCAGCGCTGATCCTGAAAATCGGTATCAGTATAATGGTAAGGAGAATGTGAGCGAATTGGGGATTGGGATGTTGGACTATGGGGCTAGATGGTACGATCCAGCAATTGGGCGCTTCACGGGTGTTGACCCCATTGCGGAGGATTTTGCCCATGTTTCCGTATATAACTACGCGGGGAATGAACCTATAGCCAATATTGATTTATGGGGTCTACAAAAGGTCTCCATTCATATCCTTGGTTCAATTATTCTGAATCAAACGGAAGGTTCTTTTAAGGGTGATGTTGCGATGCGATCAACCATTGATATCGGAAATGGTAATAAGACTACCACCGAATTTTTCGCACCTGGATCGGATGGATACAACGAAGTAAAACAAGAGGTAGATCTTCCGTCTGGAATAAAAATCCCAAAAGCACTTGCGAAATTTGGTCTAGAAGAAGCAAGGAAGTCTGTCACTCCAAAAACAATAGAAGAAGCCGAAGGTCTTTCACAGGAAGAAGAAACTGTGAACGAGACTGTACGTTTTGTCCTGAATTCTATAGAAGATTTAATAGAGAGTGGTGACTTACAGGGAGTTTACGATTATGATGGTTCTATTATTTCTGGAGGCGACTCTGAAGGTGAAACTGAAGATCGAAAAATGACCAATGTATATAAGGGAAAACTATCAGATTTTCAGTTTTCCGAAGGGGGTATCATGTTTAAAGGGCAGATCATTATTAGTTATACTCAGGAAAAGGAAGTTGAAAATGATAGATAGAGGTCGATATATAATTCTCGCGAGTTTTTCAATCTTAATGGTTGTTTTGGTTTTAGTGGTTAGTATATTTTATTACAGGATTGCAATTGGCTTTGGTGAAGCCACTGTCCAAACTACAATTGCCATTGATAGAGCATACAGTGATTTAATAACTAATGACAGTTTAGAATATAAGCGCTTGATGGAAGAACTACAAGAAGCGGTGCCTTTTGATACTACTCAGTGAATCTTTATCAATTCACTGCACAAAAGCCATTTTAGCTTTAACATCTCCCGTTATCCCGAGCTTCCAAGCTCAAGACTATTATGTCTACATGCCTTGAGCAATTGCAAATGTGATCCGCATCTTGATGTGCCCCACCGGCCCCGTTGTCCCGAGCTTCCAAGCTCAGGACTATTATGTCTACATGCCTTGAGCAATTGCAAATGTGATCCGCATCTTGATATAGACTGCTGGGATCTGAAAGTGATAAAAAGATTTGCGCCATGATTTTCGTTACCTCGAACTTCCAAACTCCCGACACAGGTCACCTTGTGTCAAACCTACGAGCAATACGCTAAGTTACCACCGCAGCTCAGCACTCACGGCACCTCTTCCATTACACATTACTTTCTCAACGATACCGGCAACAGTATCAATACGACAATCTCCGATCCTAATTCTTCAACTCATCATCTTCTCAAACTCATAACATTATATGTGGACAATGTGAATAATTTTCAGCGTCTACGTACCGTTAGAAGACACATCACCTCCATAAATCTATCTATGCGCACTTTTCTCTTAGCGTCTACCCTACTACTTTGTCAACTCGCCACCGCTCAAAAGCTAAGCCCTGGGCCGCTTACTGTTGACAACTTCGACGACATCATCTTTAGCTATGAGCCGACAAGAAAGAGCGGACTAGATGAGGCTAAGTACAGTAATGGTATCTTCTTCCTAGAAAGAACGAGAGAAGCCATTGCCAGTGATAATGGTAGAGTCTCCTATGCCGACTACTTCAATATCTGCATGGCACTCATTCAGCTAGAGGAGTCTGAAGAACTCATAGCCCTCGGATTTCAGCGCGCCATAGATAAAGATCCTACTAGCATGTGTGTTCTAGTGGCAAAGAAGACTGGGAGGCTAGATAAAATCATACCTGAGCAGTTCTATAGCTTCTTGCAACAATGTAAGGATTTACCACCTACGGCGGAATTTGACTTAGAGGACTATACAGCGACTCATGAGGTGGATCCAGCTTTGGTTGAAATAGTGCACGCAATGGATCAGAGAGATAAGAAATATCGTAGCGGCAAGACCACAGACTGGAGCACGCAGAGACCTCTCGATGAACAGAACCAGAGAATTGTAGATTCGCTCTTTGAAGTGTACGGTTCCTATGTAGGTAGCTCTCTCGTGGGCGAACCCATGAGCAGTACTATGTGGCTAGTGATTCAACACTCTACCATCTCTATGATGGAGCGCTATCTACCGCATATGCTCCGTGCACACGAGGAAGGTAATCTAGTCGGGACAGCGATAACCATGACCATTGACAGAATCTATGCGCACAAGGAAGGTTACCAAATCTATGGAAGTCAGCAAGGCGTAGATCTAGCACCAGAGACCGTAAGAAAAGAAATTCGTGAACTATACGGTCTGTAGGTTTTACAGGGGTATCTGAGTCTAATTCATATCAATGAACCCCGCTATCCCAAACCTCCAAGCTCAGGACGACTATGCCTACACGCCTTGAGCACTTGCATTGCAGATGAGCAAAACTACCTACCTTGGCATGGAGTATCATAGTCAGCCCACCCTACTGCCATGCCATGAAAATAAGAACCAAAGAAGATGTCGTCAAGCTCCAAGCTAGAGTCAAAGACGAGCTCGGAATCTATCTCGAGAAATACCGCAAGGAAGAGGTAATAGAAAACTTTGTAGAACTGCTTATATTCCCACGTTACGTCGCCACTTGGGTATTCAGGCCAGTCTTGATTTCTCTTATGATATTCTTTATTGGTTTTTTCCTCTTAGACCTCGTACATATTGAATATGTAATCTATGGTCTCATAGGATTTCTACTTTTCCTAGTTGCGGGTTTTCTGTTTGGCTTACTCTACTTGACATTCAAGATGAAGGCTGATCTATGGGGAATCGTAGGCTACAGTCTTGAGATCATGGACATCGCGGTCAATGACCTGAATCAAGTAGGACGCAATCTTACGCGAGCCAAGCGTATGGATACACTAGGCCTCTTATTTACAGGCGTGACACATGTGGTGACGATTCCCACGATGACACAGGTCGTATCAGAAAGAGTGCCCTACATAGGTGGTCTTGTGAGCAAGACGATTGCAAAGATCCTCACGCTTATCTCTGACAAGGTAAAGTGGGATGTAGAAGAAATAGATCGCGAGATTGACGCTGAGGGTAATCAAGGAAATATCCTAGGCATGTACTCCAAGGCCATCACGGCAGTTTCTTCTCGTTTAGAAAAGGTATTCAACCCAATTCGTGCATTAGGATTTTTGGTAAAGATTTTTCTTCGATGTAACTGACTCTTAGTCAGGACTATAGGCGATATTTCACGAGTGTCGTTTGCGTAAATATTTGTTACGGGTGGATCTCGCCCATTTGTCATGAAGTGAATGGAATAATATGACCATTGTGCTTTGCTTCTACTCCGAGCCACATCTGCTTCAAGATCAGGCACCTACCAGAGGTAGGCAAGCTTATCCTCCTCGCCATAGCTCGCTATGCCTCGTCAGAGAAGCACCTCATCTTATCGCACCTGCGGCTCTCGCTACGAAGCCTAATGCACGAATTGGGTTCAACGGAAGTGTGACGGTAGTACAATTTCCACTCAAGCTAGTAGGTGTGATAATCACACTACTGCTACTCCTATTTATATATATACTCAATTGAGTCATGAGCAACGTAATTTCTGACTGACCCGAGTTACGAATGTGCCATTAGTCAATTTACATCAATCTGCATTTTCATCACTGGCATATACAGCCTTGAGCAGTCTCTCTAGTTGTAGAGAATGATCTTCGCGAATGACCTTTAAGATCAGCACATTGGTGACCTTGACACAGACCCTTAAACCCAATTCGTGCATTAGGGTTTTTGGTAAAATTTTTTTAGCGATGCAACTGACTCTCAGTCAGGGCGAAAGGCGATATATAATGAGCGTCGTTGGTGTAAGTAATTGTTACGGGTGGATATCGCCCATTTATAATGTAGTGAGTTGAGTGATATGACCATTGTGCTTTGCTTCTGCTGCGAGCCACATTTGCTTCAAGATCAGGTCTTTATCCTCCTCGCCATAGCACGCTATGACTCGTCGGTGGAACACCTCATCTTATCGCACCAGCGGTTCTCGCTACAAAGCCTAATGCACGAAATGGGTTAAACCCATTTCGTGCATTAGGTTTTTAGGTAAATGTTTTTCAGCGATGTAACTGACGCTCAGTCAGGACTATAGGCGATATATCATGAGCGTCGTTGGCGTAAGTTTTTGTTACGCGTGGATCTCGCCATTTTTGTTGTAGTGAGTGGAGTGATATGACCATTGTGCTTTGCTTCTACTGCGAGCCGCATCAGCTTCAAGATGAGGCACCTACCAGAGGTAGGCAAGCTTATACTTCTCGCCATAGCTCGCTATGCCTCGTCAGAGAAGCACCTCATCTTATCACACCTGCGGCTCTCGCTACGAAGCCTAATGCACGAAATGGGTTAAATCTAGGCTAGGATATAAATCCACGCTAGCACTTTGGCGCAGATGTGTCCATGTGACACGCTAGTCCCTTGGCAATACGACGAGCTACGCAGGGGCTATAGATACAAGTTGTCCTAGATAGGCATACACTATGTATCTTCACTCTCTCTATAAGTCATAGTACCCCATTGGTGACAATAGGACATACGATGACAATAGTAAATCTAGGACAACATCTCACAACACTACACTGCTACTGTATGACAGTTAAAGCTAGATCTTTCCATATAGACATTTGCACGACAGTGCTTTGCATGATCGCCCTCTTATACTGCAGCCCATCTCATGCTCAATCCTCATCTCAATCACATGATCTCTGGTCTATCACAGATCGTGGCAGCATCATCCTGACTATAGACTCAAATCTTACCTTACCTCATGCGGACCACATAGAGATGTCGGGCAAGCGGAGTGCAGCGATTATTTCCTATACCATCGATGAGGATCATCAAGTGAGCATAAGTAAGGATATTATATTCCCGCAGCTGAGGACATATATCAAAAGTGACGATCCAGCATGGAAAAAATATCGCGCCTATTTCCGTAGGACGGTGAACCAAGATGTGTCACCAAGGATCGTGTCTGACCAGACTCTGATCACTCCATCACGCATAGACTCTATAGAAATCGATGGGATGATCCGATTCTACTACAAGCCTACTGGTGGACTACAGATAGTCAAGACTATCTACCCTGCGATGAATCAACGCTTGCTGATTGAAGACTGGCAAATTACCAATGTCTCTAGGGCTGAGAAATTAATCGCCGTATCGCCATTTGCTTGCAGTCAGTCAGAGCGAGGTCACAAGGGCGAGTACGAGTTCACTGTGTATGCAGATGCTGTCCCAGATACGACCCTATCACCTCTGGCATCAATAAATCTAACAGTCCATCACGCGGCACTGCTCGAGGGAGAAAGCCTGAGCGATATATGTGCAGCATCAGCTGCCAAATCGCGACAAGCTTTTCTAGATACTTGTAGATCGCAACTTGTACTGGAGACACCAGATCCGATAATTAATCAGCTCTTTTACTTTTCTAAAATTCGAGCAGCAGAGAGCATCTATCACTCCTCTATGGGCTTGGTTCACTCACCTGGTGGTGGAAATTACTATGTAGGCATATGGGCGAATGACCAAGTAGAATATAGTGGACCATTCTTCCCCTATCTTGGCTATACAGTGGCCGACAGGGCAGCTTTTAACACATATCAGAAATTTCTCGAAAACATCCCTCTAGATGATAGTCCTATTCCCTATGCTTTTGAGGTAGATGGAAACTATGCTATGACCCATCTTGACCGTGGTGATGCAGCGATGATTGCTTATGGTACTTCTCTCTATGCCCTATCCACAGGTGACTCCAGTATAGCGGCAAGGCTATGGCCACTTATCGAGTGGTCAATTGATTATTGTCATTCTCAGAGAAATGCTGAAGGCGCCATACGATCTGAGTCCGACGAGATGGAAGGCCGCATAGAGACTGGTGATGCTAATCTATCTACATCAACTCTGTACTACGGTGGTCTGATGTACAGTTCTCTACTCGCTGCAGCCATGAACAAGCCTGACAAGGCTCTCCTATACTCGCAGCGCCAGCAAGATATGGAACTGGTCATAGAACGTCACTTTGGTGCAACGATGGAGGGGCTAGAAACATATCGATACTATGACGGAAATACCAATCTGAGACACTGGATCTGCCTGCCACTGACTATGGGTATCGACAAGCGCAGTACAGGCACACTGACAGCATTATTTGACTATCTGTGGACGGACGACGGGGTGCTCGTGCAGTATGATCCCTTGGGCGAAGATTCTGAGCCGACTTACTGGGATCGTGCCACGCTCTACGCACTGCGTGGTGCCATACGCGTGCAAGAGACCGATCTAGCTCTTCAGCGCCTGATGCAGTACTCTCGTGAGCGCCTTGTAGGTCATCACGTACCATACCCCATCGAGGCCTATCCAGAAAATGACCAGCGACATCTCTCCGCTGAGAGTGCCCTCTATTGTCGCATATTTATCGAAGGGTTTCTCGGTCTACAGCCGCAGAGTTTGACGACATTTTCCCTCCGACCTTCTCTTCCAGACGACTGGGACTATCTCAGGATAGATCAGTTACATATAGGAGGCAAAGCCATAGATGTAGATATCACTAGAGCTGGGAGCGAAGTCCACATCCACGTGATGCAGGATGGTGAGGTACTCCACGATACTCTTACACTAGCAGGTAGCACTGTAATCGTAACACTGAAGTAGTGCACTCCAACTCTTGATCGAGGCCTAGGCATACAAAGAAAAGCCGACCACAGCAAGGAAGGAACGATCGGCGGCAGCACACTTGATTCCTTCCCTATACGTGCGCAAGATTTTTCAGGTGATTCATTTTCTTTAAGTAATGTGAAGTGATGTAGTGCATCTAAGGACGATACGATTCCCTGACGTGCTAGGGGTCCGATAGGTTTATAGCTTCTCTATAACCCAATTCGTGCATTAGGCTTCGTAGCGAAAGCCGCAGGTGCAATAAGATGAGGTGCTTCTCTGACGAGGCATAGCGGGCGATGGTGAGGAGGATAAGGGCCTGATCTTGAAGCAGATGCGGCTCGCAGTAGAAGCAAAGCACAATGGTCATATCACTCCACTCACTACAACAAAAATGGCGAGATCCACCCGTAACAAACACTTACGCCAACGACACTCTTGATATATCGCCTATCGTCCTGACTGAGCGTCAGTTGCTTCGCAGAAAAATATTCATTAATAAATCCTAATGCACTAATTGGGTATAATTGTAGATCTGGACCACTAGGCGGTAGCCAGTCCAGACCACTTGAGATCTATACAGGCCTAATGCCAATGTCTGGTGTGGTTTTAAAAAACTAGGAAATGTGACCTGGGATTTTTGTAGGCCTTGAGGTGCGATATCTCATTGGTAGTATGATAGTAGCTCAGCAACAGAAATCGTGCCTCGAGCAGAATCTTTTCATCGATATACCTGAGTGGGAAATCACCATGTCCCCCTCGAGGGGGCAAGGGGGTGTGTCTACGTCCCAGCAAGCCCATAATTTAAACATTTGTGTTCTCTATGCTCCGTAGACACACCCCCTTCACCTGCTTCGCCTTCGGCGATAGGCTCTTCCCCCTCAAGGGGGATACTTCATGCTGCGCATGGTCTTTTGATATTTCTTAGACGGTCTTTTCTATGATCAGATTCCTGAAATCACTATGTCCCCCTCGAGGGAGCAAGGGGTGTGTCTAAGGACCAGCAAGCCCATAATTTAAAAATTTGTGTTCTCTATGCTCCGTAGACACACCCCCTTCACCTGCTTCGCCTTCGGCGATAGGCTCTTCCCCCTCAAGGGGGATACTTCATGCTGCGCATGGTTTTTTGTTATTTCTTAGACGGTCTTTTCTATGATCAGATTCCTGAAATCACTATGTCCCCCTCGAGGGGGCAAGGGGGTGTGTCTAAGGACCAGCAAGCCAAAATTTAAAAACTGGCATTCTCTATGCTTCTTAGACACACCCCCTTCACCTGCTTCGCCTTCGGCGATAGGCTCTTCCCCCTCAAGGGGGATACTTCATGCTGCGCATGGTTTCTCGATATTTCTTAAACGGTCTTACTCCGTGATTATATTCTTGAAATCACCATGTCCCCCTTGAGGGGGCAAGGGGGTGTGTCTACGTCCCAGTAAGCCCAAAATTTAAAAATTGGTATTCTCTATGCTTCTTAGACACACCCCCTTCACCTGCTTCGCCTTCGGCGATTAGGCTCTTCCCCCTCAAGGGGGACACTTCATGCTGCGCATGGTCTTTTGATTGTACTTAGACAGATCTTTTTTTCACTTCGCAGTACTGAAATCACTATGTCCCCCTCGAGGGGGCAAGGGGGTGTGTCTAAGGACCAGCAAGCTCCAAATCTAATGCTGATATCCATTCTGTTTCGTCGTCACACCTCGTCTTCGCTATCGCAAGACGAGCATGCCCCAAGCCTGCCTGCACTGCGTCAGGCAGACAGGCCTGCTTCGCCTTCGGCGATTAGGCTCTTCCCCCTCAAGGGGGATACTTCATGCTGCGCATGGTCTTTTGATGGCACTTAGACAGATCTATTTTTACATCACGGTACTGAAATCACCATGTCCCCCTCGAGGGGGCAAGGGGGTGTGTCTACGTCCCAGTAAGAACGTCAGCCGAAACCAACAATCCTAATCGTATTCCACAAATCTCCCTTCAGCGACACCAATCATTCTGAGTGCACGATTCTGATACAGATCTGGCTGGTTAAATCCATCCGTCCGATTGCTTGCACCCATGATCGCTTGGATCTCAAAGTGATGAAATAAGGCCGCATAGGGACCGTCCTTGGTATAGCTGGGCAAATGAGTACCGTAGCTCTCTAGCATATCTAGAAGAAATGAAGTGTGGTCGTAACCTTCCACAGCGTCGGTAGAGGACGGCACCAGACCGTACTGCTCGTAGTAGGTATCCACATAGTTCTGCCATAGATTGCCGTAAGTCGGATAGTACCAGCTCGCCAGTCGTATGCCAAGTGACTCGTAGTAGTCATAGTCAATCCGCTCATTACCAAGCCAGTGATGTAGTCCATAGACGAGGACATCATTTTCGCCTTTGACAGATTTAAGCTTTCGCAAAAATGTCCTGAAGAACTCACCCGTGATATAAGGAAGGACAAATACCGTGGTACCATCTCTAATAAAATATGGCTCCAGATCTACTTCTTCCATCGTGTAAGTATCATCGCTGATGATGATCTCATCATATGTACTTGATCCAGGACCACGTAGGGATTTTATATAGGTCTGGAACGGGCGTAGGCGGTTTTCATCGCCTGCTTTTACTACGAGATGCACCTGCGACATATCATGATGACTTTCCAGATGCTCAGAGATAAAACTAAACTGTGGTAATATTCCAGGAGACAACTCTAGGTAGTGCACATTGCGTTCTGCTCCGCGGACTGATTTCCATGGAGAGGCGTAGTTGACTTTTTGCCGAAAGGCGTAATCCCTCAGTGCCGTGACCTCCTCACTAGACTCACCGCCTATGATCAGATCATAGTCCTCGAGTCGCTTACTCGCTAGGAGATCTGTGACAGGATTCTCTTGCGTGTCATAGACGTCAATCTCAAATCTCATGCCTTGATCCAGCTTGCGCTGCGCGGATAGAGACATCCCCTCATAGTAGCGGAGATATTTCATATCACGCCCTGTCTCAAAATTGGCCGTATCCAGTCCGGCCGATCCGAGGGGAGCTAGAAAGGCAATGGTATATCGCTCCTTGAGATAGTCAGACGGAGAATCGCTCCCTAGACCGTATTGCTCATCAGTGATGACAGCCTTGTCCGTAGTGCGGCGGATGCGCATAGAGTCAATCGGCTCATCAGTCAGTACCTCTATCTCCTTGCCTGTCTCAGGATCTATGACCCTGCGACTATCGCGCTGCTTAGTGACTTGGTCATCTGGCCTAGTGGGCACAGCGCGCGGTGTACAGCCAGCTAGTATAAGTACGATGAGTAGCAGGAGGAGATTACTCCCACTCGATCGTCGCTGGAGGCTTGGTACTGATATCATATACGACACGGTTGATTCCTTTGACTTCATTGATTATTTTATTACTGATTTTGCCCAGTAGCTCATACGGTATCTTGCTCCACTCTGCTGTCATCCCATCGAGACTATTGACGGCTCTGAGAGCTATAGTGAACTCATAGCTCCGCTCATCTCCCATTACTCCAACGGACTGCACAGGCAACAGTATTGCACCCGCTTGCCAGATCTGCTCATACCAGCCGTGCTCTCGCAGCAGGTCTGTATAGATACGATCCGCCTGCTGGAGTAGCGCAATCTTATCCTCAGATATGGCTCCTAGGATGCGTATAGATAGTCCTGGCCCTGGAAATGGATGACGCCCAAGGATAATCTCAGGGATCTCTAGCTCTCGACCTACACGCCTCACCTCATCCTTAAACAGCATACGCAGTGGCTCCACTAGATCCATGTCAAGACGCTCGGGCAGACCACCTACATTGTGATGAGACTTGATGGTCACACTAGGACCGT
>Ga0209303_1002092_pt1 | contig 10903 bp, 14 predicted proteins | sample SidtaG_3_FD_187449 | JGI IMG/M metagenome (GOLD analysis project Ga0209303, IMG submission 187449) | Marine algal microbial communities from Sidmouth, United Kingdom - Sidmouth_Asex1 metaG (SPAdes) (version 2) | ecosystem: Host-associated > Algae > Red algae > Unclassified | place: Sidmouth... | reverse complement strand
AACACCGACTCACACACTTGGAGAACTGAAAAATGGATGAAGACACAAAACTGCGCATCAAGAAGTTGGAGCGCGAAATCTCCGGGCTCCACGGCGATATCGCTAGCCTCGTTTTCGCACTGGATGTGCTTTTCCGTTTCGTGTCGGAAGAGACACCGGAGGCATTCGACAGAACCCTGACGCCTATGCTCGCCGACTGGATCGAGACCGACACGGATCTGTCCGGCACGGTGCGGGTCTTCATGGAGCGTGTGCTGAAGCGCTTCGAGGCGGAGCGTCGCAACGCTGGTCGAACATGATCTAGATGGCGGGTGTGCCGGGCGGGCTTCATGCAGGTGTGGGATCCCGCGACCCGCCCGGCGTCCCCGAAGTGTGATAGTGTCGAAAGGCTGAAACGACTCACACACTTGGAGAATTGAAAAATGGATAGAACCGATGAGATGCACGCCGACATCGCAAAATTGAAAGAGCACACTCTTTTTAACACTGCTCTCTTGGCCATCATGCTCAAAGAGGTCGCGATTACGCTTCCCGACGACCGCTTCTCTAGGTTCGAGAGCCGGGTGGAGGGACTGGTCGAGTCCCACCTCGGTGCGGATGCACACACGGCGCGCCTCATCCGACAAAGCCTTCTGGCACGATGAAAACCGGGCGCTCGCGCCCCGGCAACCATATAACGTGTCGCTCAGCGCCTAGGTCGCAAGTCTCCGCTTCTCGAAGAGCCACAACGCCAAACGTGGGCTCTGCCCCGTCTGCGTAAATTTTGTCTAGCTTCCACCCGCGCGGCACGCGATCGAGATAGACCGGGCCGGAGAAACGAGTTTTGGAGTTCAGCAATTTATGGCGAAGTTCTTCAAGCTCGAACTCGATGAGCGTAAGGACGACCTTGTTAGGGTGTCCGCGTTCGATGCACGTCTTCAGCGTATCCCGAATTACGCCCATCCACCCTTCCGGTAGATCTGAGCTAAGCTCGATTTTCTTTTGGGCCTGTTCTGCCATCAACCTGCGCCTCCAGCTGCAGGACGGGACGCCTTGCGCATGAAGGCTCCGGCTTTGGAGTTCCCGATGATTTCCGCCACTTGAGCGCTGGTGCGGGCTACTCGTGCATCGTCGATCGCTTCGAGAATGGTCCAGGTGATCTCGTGCATCTTCGCGGGATCGAGCTCCTCTAGCGCGTCACTCGCGGCAGCCATGAGAACCTTGCTCTCGTCGCGGCCATGGGCGGCATCGAGGGCGCAGTATTCGGTCATGATGCGCAGGGTGCGGGCATCGGCATCGGTCGGCAATGCGCCGGATTGTTCATGCAGCCTTTCATCACGCCGCCGCTCGCTTTGCGCCGTCGCTTGAGGCGGGCTTGAAGCAGGCTCCGCCGATAAATCCGGACGGTCCCCAGAACGGATCGGTGAAGCCGGCGACGATGGCGTTCACGCTCACACCCATGCGGCTCATGAAGGCGGCTGTGCCTGCAATCTTGGCCGAGCGCGGGCATGCAAGGAGCTTGTCGTAATACTCGACCAGGTCTTCGAGCGTGAGCCGCTGGTGGGACACCAGATCTTCCATGAACCAGCTGTGGATCGCGGTCAGCGCGAGCTGCGAGAGCTGCATGTGATCCCACATCGCATCGATGCCCGCGTTCTTGAGGGCGGCACTGACGTGTGCGTTTCGCTGTGCATCGTTCACGAGACGTTCTCGGTCGAGGGTTGACGGGCAGTCCCTGATCGGGAAGCGTCGCGATCAGGAAGAAAGCGGCCCTTCAGGGACTGCCCGTCGGACCCGTAGCGAGCGGGCCATAGGATGGAGGCCTCGACCTCGAGCTTTTCCGCGATGATCGCCTCGGCGCGCGGCATGGGTTGAACGAGAGCCTGCGAGAAGTAACCCCGCGCCATGCCGCTCTCGCGGTCGAGGCGCGACAGGGTGTAGCCGATCTCCCGGAGAGCGGCCTTGATCTTCTCGCGTGACCAGCCTGGCCTGACTTGCTCGTTTCCCGTCGCGTGACCCATTGGACCCTCTTTCTTCTCCTGACGGATGACTCTGCTTGCGTGCGGTCATGCCGTTGGTGTCGATTGTTGATGCAATGGATGTGATAGATTTCTATCACAGTCAATAGGAAAATAGCGTGGTTAATAGAAATCTAGCAGCCGAGGTTGCAAGGCGCATTAAAGAGGCAAAGCCCGATGATGTCGCGACGCCGCATTTCGCTGAAAAAATTGGCTTTAAGGAGCCGACTGTCCGCGCTTGGATGCGAGGCGTAAACCTTCCGAGTGTGGAGGGTATGCTCGCTATCTCGAGAGAAACAGGCAAATCTCTAGACTGGCTGGTCACCGGCGCGGATGTAGAAGAGCAGAATTCTGCAATGGTGAAGATCCCGCGATATGATGTGTTCGCATCTGCAGGGGCTGGGGCTTTGGTGGATGGCGAGCTTCCGATGCAGCCGATTGCCTTGGATGAAGGATGGGTTCGAGCTCGTGGGCTAAATCCAGATTTCTTAAGTGTTATCGGTGCCCAAGGGGACAGTATGTTCCCCACAATACGCTCTGGTGCGATGCTAGTGATTAATCATGCAATCGACCGCGTCCGAGCAGACGGCATCTACGCGTTTAACATGGTTGGAGATCTGTATATAAAGAGGCTTCAAAAAATGCTCGATGGAAGCTTGGTGGTGAGGTCCGATAACCCGGAATATCAAGATCAGACAGTGCCGCCTCACGAGGCTATTGACATACACGTGGTCGGAGAAGTGATTTGGGCTGGGGACTGGCTGTAAACGTCCTGATGGGTATAAACTGGAGTTTACGGTTCAAGAGGAAGCCACCATAATTTATCATGCGATTTCAAGGGCATGAGCTTACAGTAAACTCTTCGGCAATAGTTTACTCTCATCAAAAACCGAAATTTTCTCAAAGCCGACTTTAGCGCGGGTTTTCGCACTTCGTTCTTAGACACGCTCTTTCGCGTATCGCTAGTTTTGGACACGCTCTCTCGCGCCGGACCAATTTTGTCGAGGTCGGTAGGGGTGACAGTTTCCCCAATGTTTTCAATACTGTCCGCCCAAGTCCCGCTCGGTCCTGCCAAGTCCTGCTTTAGACACGCTTTAGTGCGCCTTACAAGTCGCCGCTAGTCGGCGACGATAGTACCAGAAAAATGCGCGCGTGGCGGACAGGGAGGGATTCGAACCCCCGTTAGGGTTGCCCCTAAACTGGATTTCGAATCCAGCGCTTTCAACCACTCAGCCACCTATCCGCAGCGCATGAAACCACAGTCCGAAAACTGCAAGAGCGGTCGGCGCGGCCCATAGCGCGGGCGCGCGCGCCTGTCCACATTTGGATTGCAGGCACGCAGCGATTGCGCAACAGCCTTGGCATGAGCACGCCTGTCCCCATTCCCGGCTTCCGCATTGGTCAGGCCCATGACGCGACTGTGGCCACGGGGGTAACCGTCATCCTGCCCGACCACGCCAGCCCGTGCGCCGTCGATGTGCGCGGTGGCGGGCCTGGAACGCGGGAAACGGATACGCTCGCCCACGGCAATCTCATCACCCACGTTCACGGCATCGCGCTCGCGGGCGGCTCCGTTTACGGACTCGCGGCGGCGGACGGCGTCTGCACATGGCTTGGCGCACGGGGTCGCGGCTATGCGGCCAGCGCGAACGACGCCGTACCCGTCAGCCCCATTGTGCCGGCCGCCATCCTGTTCGACAACGCCAATGGCGGCGACAAGGCGTGGAGAGCGACACCGCCTTTCCGCCGTCTTGCGATGCTCGCCTGCGAACGCGCCGGAACGGATGTTGCGGAAGGCCGCGCGGGCGCGGGCTTCGGCGCAATGGCGGGCCTCTATCCCGGCGGCCTCGGCATGGCGAGCGAGGTCGTGGACGGCCTGACGGTCACCGCCATCATCGCCGCCAATCCCGTCGGCAGCCCCTACCTTCCGGGCACCACCTGCCCTCACGCCTGGATGTATGAGCGCGAGGGTGAATTCGGCGGGGCCCGTCCGTCTGCGGACTATACCTGGAGGCCGCCCACCGACACTAAACTCGAGGTCTTGCGCGGCGCGGGCCAGAGTACGGTTATCGGCGCGGTGCTCACAAATGCGGCCCTCACCCAGACCCAACTCAAACGCCTCGCCGTCATGGCGCAGGACGGCATCGCGCACGCCGTGCAGCCCAGCCACACACCGCTCGACGGCGACACGCTTTTCGCACTGAGTGCGGGGGATACACCCATCGGGTCCCCCGTCGCACTCGCTTATCTAGGTGCGGCGGCGGCCCGCGCCACCGCCCGCGCCCTCACGCGCGGCGTGCTGCTGGCGCGAGCCGAAATTAATTAGCGGCAGTTGCAAACGCCCGCATCATTGCCACCCATCCAAGATTCATGGTCGCGGAGCTTGCCGCCCTCACCCCGCTAGACCACAAATGCCGCGGGCGCGCCTGTGCCGAAGTCCCATCCGAGACCGATCCACGCCATGATCAGGATTACCCCCGTCACCAGCATCCACAGCGAATAGGGTAGCATCATCGCCGTCAGGCTCCCCAGCCCGAACTTCGGATCCCAGCGTCGCGCAAAGACGAGGATGAGCGGGAAATACACCATTAGCGGCGTGATGATGTTCGTCGCGCCGTCACCCACGCGGTAGGCTGCCGTCGCCGCTTCTGGAGACAGCCCCAGCAACATCAGCATCGGCACCAGCACGGGCGCCAACAGCGCCCATTTCGCACTTGCCGAACCGACAAACAGGTTCAGCAATGCCGAAAACAGGACGATCAACCCGATGACTATGAACAGCGGCAAACCGCTCGCCTCGATCGCCGCCGCGCCGTGAATGGCGCTGATAATGCCCAGATTGCTCCACCCGAACATGGCCACGAAATGCGCCGCCGCAAACGCCAGGACGAGGTAATAGCCCATATCCTTCATGCCGTCGGCCATCATGTTCACCAGGTCGCGGTGGTTTTTGATTGTCCCGGCACGCTTGCCATAAGCCCAGCCCGCCGCGAGAAACAGCACCAGGAATCCTGCCACCAGCGATCGGAAAAACGGCCCCGCCAGATCATACCACGCCGCATCCGGGCTCGCGCCTTCATCCGCCAATAGCGGCGTTCCCGGCCCGAAAGTCATCGCCGCCCACAGCCCGCACACGCCCAGCGCAGACCGCTCTGCTCACCTGCGGTCAGGGGCTTGGCCACATCGCCGTAATCCTCGCCGACCTCGCTGCCTGTGCCGTTCCACGCGCCCAGCCGCGGCTCCACAATCCTGTCCGTCACGAACCAGATCACGGGCAGATAGATAAACAGCAGCACCGCAATGAAATACCAGTTGCCCGCAAAGTTCACGACCCAGTCGGTGTTCAGCCCCGACGACTCCACGCTCGCCTCCGTGATCCCGAACAGCAGCGCATCCAGCTGTCCCGGCGACACATTGGCGGAAAATCCGCCCGACACCCCTGCAAACGCCGCCGCGACACCCGCCAGCGGATGCCGCCCCGCACTCGCGAATATGATTGCCGCCAGCGGGATCATCACCACATAACCCGCATCGGCCGCATGATTGGACAACATCGCGATCAAGGCCACCATGGGCGTCAGCCAGATATTGGACACCCCGCGCAGCGCCTGCCGGATGCCGGCCGCAAACAGGCCCGACCGCTCCGCCACGCCCGCGCCCAGCATCACCACCAGCACATAGCCCAGCGGGTGGAAATGCGTGAACGTCTTGGGCATCTCCACCCACAGCCGCTGGATATTCTCCGCCGACAGGAGCGACGCCGATTCAATTAATAGCGGCGCGCCATCCGCACCCACCTGCGTCGGGTGCAATGCCGACGTCCCCAATAGCTGCAGCCCCACACTCAACAGGATCAGGAAACCGATCAGGTAGAAAAAGATGAATACCGGGTCCGGCAACCGGTTACCCGTCCGCTCCACCCAGCCCAGAAAGCCTGTTTGGGACGTGGATACCGGCTCGGCCCCCAGCTCTGCCGCCGGATCGACCGGATCCAATTCATTTGCGTTCCCGACCACTCAAACCTCCCAGAACATATTCGCCAGCCCGCGCACGACGTCGCTAACAATGGTGCCGCCTTCCCCGTCCTCTATCACTCCCTTGCCCACGCCTCCACCCCCGCTCGCCCATCCGTACTACCCCTCATGCGCTCCCACGCCCCATTCGCCGCCAGACTGCGTCACATCCGAACAAACCCCTTGCACCCCCCCGCTCCCCCACCTAAACGGCGCGCCACGCACTGGTAGCTCAGTTGGATAGAGCACTAGACTACGAATCTAGGGGTCGGGGGTTCGAATCCTCCCCGGTGCGCCATTACTCGCACATTTCGAATGCATAAGTGGTTGGAAAACCTCGGTTTTCTGGCTTGAGCCTTTTGCATCCTCTTCTTGCCTTCCCTTTTTGGGGAACAATTTGGGGAACAATGTGGGGTACAATCCGCCCATGACACACCGTCGAAATCACTACCTCGAGCAGCGAGGACACCACTGGTATTACAAGCGCCGCGTGCCGAGGCGCTATGCGGAGATCGATACGCGCCGTTACATCAAGGCGGCGCTCCATACGGACTCGCTCAGTGTGGCGCGCGCCCGTCGCGACGCGATGGCGGATGCGGACGAGGCTTTCTGGGAAGGCGCAATGCTGGAACAGCTGGGAGAACGCTGCTCTGACCCAGAAATGCAGACTGCCGCAGCTTGTAGACATCGATCCGCGCAGCGTCGAGCTAAGGCGATGGGCTTTGTGTTTACGCCAGTGGAGAGGCTGGCGTCTGATACCAGCCTGGAAGAAATTTCGCGGCGCACGTCGGCTATCAACGAGGGTGGATCGTTCGAGCGTGAGGCCGAAGCTGTTCTAGGTCTAACCGCCCAACCCGCGCTGCCCATATCTGAAGCGCTTAAGCTGTATTTCGATAAGCTCGCTGTGTCCGAAATCCGTAAAAAGAGCGCTTGCCAAATCGACAAGTGGAAGCTCCCAAAGAAGCGCTCCATCGAACGCTTCATCGAACTGTGTGGCGACTTACCGATGAATAAGATCGAGCGCTCCCATGCGCGAGTGTTCTATGACTTCTGGAGCGAGAGGCTGGTGCCTAAGGACGGCTCAAAAGGGATGAAGCCCAACAGCGCAAACCGAGAACTTGGTAATCTGCGAAAGCTCTTTCGCGACTATTGGACTTACGAAGGCCAAGAGGGTCGGGAGAACCCCTTCCGAAGTCTCCGTTTTGCTAACGAGCCTGTAGAAACGACACCGGCTTTCTCTGACGAGTGGGTGAGGATGCGCATTCTGAAGCCGGGCGTGTTTGATGGACTGAACCGCGAGGCACAACTCATCATCTATACTCTGATTGAAACCGGTTGTCGGCCAAGCGAAATCGCGAACCTTGCCCCAGAGGATATCCGGTTAGATGCAGACGTTCCACACATAGCGATCCATCCGAAGACAAAGCGAGAGCTGAAGACACAAAGCTCCAAGCGTGAAATACCGCTAGTCGGAGTATCGCTGGAGGCAATGAAGCAGGCACCTAACGGGTTTCCTCACTATCGCGAGAGAGGATATCTCTTATCGGCTAGCCTTATGAAAGCGTTCCGTGCTCGAAATCTCTTCGAGGTCAAAGGGCAAAGGATCTACTCATTTCGGCATGCATTTGAAAAGCGGATGCTCGAAGGTGGGCTGGACTATGGACTTCGCTGCACCTTGATGGGTCACAAAAATAGTAGACCGGAGTACGGCGATGGCGGCTCGCTAGAATTTCGCAGAGCAGAGTTAGAGAGCATCGCACATAGTTTCTCTGAAATCTAGATTATCATAACGTAGCACAGATGCCACGGTAACTTTGAACGAAAAAGCCAACCTATGAGACTATTCAGTTCAGGAATTGTAGATCGTTTGCCTTGGTAAGATTTCTGATCCACTCGAACTACATGTCGAGCCAAACTCAGTCTTACAGGCTCTTAGTTCTCGACTGCATGAGATGTCGAGGAACCGACGGGAACGAATTTTGATCTACAAACACTCCGTGTGAGCAGAACCTTAGCGACTTCTTTCACAACCGTCACGTTGACGGCATTGCCAAGTGCCTTGAAACCTCGTGTTTCAACTTCCGGTAGGTGCTCTAAGTCCCCCATACTCTGCAACTTGGCACATTCCCTTATTGTCATGAACCGCCGCTCCCAGCCTACGACCGGAACCTGGCTTGTTGTAAGGGCCACTAGACTAGGCGATGAGGACGGACGTTTTGCTCTAATCCCCGATGCCCGAAATTGCAAAATTGTTTCCGAAAGTTGTCGAGGCCCACCTTTCCAATTCCATTCAAATTTTTGAAAGCTTGGCGCAAAGGCACGTACTTTCGGCAGCCAGTCTTCTAATCTTTCTCTATGTTCGATGTAGAACTCTCTATTTTGTTGGATAAACCGAACCTTCCAAGATGGAAAAGAGCCTTTGGGTTGACGGGCGTAGGGTGGGAGAGCCTGTCTTCTCTCATCGTAGTTCATGCCCTTAAGGCTATCCCCGAAAGCTCCTTTCTTTCTCCAGAGTGCTTGGCCGTGACGAGCAAGCGGAACTTTCCCATCGAGTGGATAAGTTGCGCCGAACTCCATGCTCCAGATCGGGAAAGAAGGTAATCGTGTCTCTGCAGGAATGCGATCTAAGAAGTCTTGCCAAACATCCAGATATTTATTAGCGAATTCGCTTAGCGGCTTGGCCCCATTCGGACGCTTATCTAAGATGCTTCGGATTGACAGATCTGCTTCATGATAATCAGGAGTTGGCCAAGGGAAAGTAGCGTGAGGTTCATTACAAAGCCACGCGACTATGATCGCTCTTTTACGCTTTTGGGGAACGCCGAACATTTCAGGTGAGACGATCTTGTGCCTAACCTTGTATCCGCGAAGCCCAAGTTGATCTTGAATGCGTTGCCAAGTCTCACCATCGTTATGGTTCAAAATATTTGGTACATTCTCTAGCAGAACGTACGGCGGTGAACGCATGTCGATAATCTTGAGAACGAAATCGAACATATCTCCAGATTGAGGGCAATCAAAACCAAGTTGACCTCCGGCTTTTGAAAAAGGTTGGCAAGGAAAGCCGGCACACAAGATGTCATGCTCAGGAACGCTCGACCAACTCTCTCGAATGTCACCTTTTGGCAACATATCGAAGTTCAATTCGTATAGTTCGCGGAGTTGCTTGTCCATTTCGGATGCGAATACGCATCTGTGACCCATCGCTGTGAGAGCTTGATGAAATCCACCTAACCCAGCGAACAGATCAATAAATTCTAACTCAACAGCCGGAGGAGGAGTATTAGGAGACATCTCTAAGCCTCACTCCAGGACCATTCCCATCATCGCTGAGGAAAATCGCTCCTTTAGCAACAAGCACTCGCATGATGTCGTGAAGAGTGCGCGAGTGAGGCACTCGAACCTGTCTTTCGTAATCGGCCAGTGTGCTGCGGGCGACATCGGCTGCCTCACCAAGTTCAGACTGCGAAAGACCGAGCCCAGCTCGGGCCATTACACACGTCTGCGGAGTCATCGCAATATCACCAAGAGAACCCATTTCGGACGCTTTGACTGATTTCGGCCAAAACACAATAGGCTTTAGAGGGTTTTTGTTGTTATCTTATACTTATGTACTGGTCGCCAATGTGAGTGGAAACGTCGATGTTGACCTGAACCAACCTAAGTCGTCAATATCCAAAGCTGGTGATAGACTTACATCGGACCTAAACCTCACGGATGTTAATCCTTGCAATATCGGCGGTCGGATTGCTGGTACCTTCCGTAGGTCAAAAGCCGAAAGAGACTCGACTGCAAACTCAAGATCAAATTTCGCGTCAAGCGCAGTCTCATCACCTTGCAGAGTATCAGCAATAACACTCCGAAGCTTGAAGATCGACGTTGGATGTCCAGAGATAGTTCGTTCTATAGCGGCTACAATATCGGCCAAGGTCATTCCAGCAGAAACACGCTCAGCGAAAACCGACAAAAGCACTCCTTCTGTTCCGTGAGGAGGAATGCATTGAGACATCGAAAGATGATGGTGCCTTTGTCTATTTGAAGACGTTTTTACTTCGATTCGATAACCTACATCTGAAAAGTCATAGGTGTCTGTTGGGTCGTTTCTCCAATTGTCGATAAATGCGATAGGATTGTTAGCGAGATAGATAACGAGTAGCTCGCCAAATAATCCGCTTGCGCCTCGGCGATCTCGCATTGTGCCGGGACTAAAGATCTCAACTAGCCCATCTACAAGGTCATATGTAGCGCGATAAGAAGGATGCACTCCAAGAGCAGACATTGCAGCGTCGCATACCCAAAAGAGAGACTGTCGTTCTTGTGGAGAGTTTCGAGTGAGTTGAATGACTGTGAAGATTCCATCGGAAACGACCTGGCTATCCATTAGTAGTGTACATGGCACTCCAAACTGAACCGAGATGGTGTCCAATTTGATCGGAGCTGGCGGACGAGCCTGATCATCAGTCCTGATTAAGATGCAAGTCGATGCCTTGGCATCTATGCCTACGTACCACCCGTCATAGTCGCTATGAACAGGACAAGCGATAAAGCCCTCTTCAGTTGGCGCCTCTTGCCCGTGGACGATGCGTTGATAGGCCAGTTCACATAAGTTTGCTTCCATAAAGCTCATTGGATCAGGTATTGGTCAACGAGATGTTGTGGGAGGTTCACAGCGACTACAGGAACGTTTTCCAAAACGCTTCCATCTGGCCTTGAGATATCTAGAATATGGATCTGGATAGTTGGCCTGTCATCAGACTTCAGTTCACCATCCCCTGGATAAACGAGTTGATCTGCTGGAACAGCACGATTTGGGTTTGCGCCTTGAAATAGGTTGGTGATCTGCCCTGAGTTGTCAGCAGTACGAGCCCGGTGATTTCCTCCGCTCATCAGATA
>Ga0209303_1002088_pt1 | contig 10922 bp, 14 predicted proteins | sample SidtaG_3_FD_187449 | JGI IMG/M metagenome (GOLD analysis project Ga0209303, IMG submission 187449) | Marine algal microbial communities from Sidmouth, United Kingdom - Sidmouth_Asex1 metaG (SPAdes) (version 2) | ecosystem: Host-associated > Algae > Red algae > Unclassified | place: Sidmouth... | reverse complement strand
CCCGTCGATGGCCTCACCGCCACCGGCAACGCCGACGTCCACCGCCATCGCGGCTGAATCCGCCATCGCGTTGGCCGTTCGGGGGGTGTTTACCCTGGCCGTCGCCGCCGGGCTTTCCGGGCTTGCCGCGCTTGCCGCCCTTGCCGCCGTCGCCGCCGGGCTTGCCGCACTTGCCGCCCTTGCCGCCGTCGCCGCCGGGCTTGCCGCGCTTGAAGCTCTTGCCGCCGTTGCCGCAGCGCTTGCCGCCCTTGCCGCCGTCGCCGCCGGGCTCGCCGCCCTTGCCGCCGTCGCCGCCGGGCTTGCCGCCCTGGCCGCCGTGCGCGCCGCCCCCCCCACCCCGCGCAAACCCACACTCACCGGGCCCAAAACCTCGCGGTGTGCCACCTTGCGGCGGCGCACCCCTACTCAACCTTGCCGTAAGGCAGCGACCTGTGCGTGTGCACGAAGACACGGGATGGCCCCGTGCCGACACAACGCGGACCCGCACCCCGGCTTCCGCCGTGTCGTCGGGGGAGTCAACACCCCGACGAGGGCGGCGCCTGCCGTCACGACGACAACCACCCAGCTGGTGCTGCCCCGCGCACACGCCTCGGTGCTAACCAGCCTGGAGGGGTGAACCCCACCCCCACGCTCGGCACCACGGACTCGCGTCCCGGCTTTCCCCGTGTCGTCGGGGTAGTCAAACCCCCGACGAAGGAGGTGCCACTCGGCACCGACGACGGTTTCCCCAACACGTGTTGCACGACGCACCCGCGCACCAACGGGTCTTAACCCCGACGCTCGTCGCCTGTCAACCGGCCGTCTGGCCACCACGCCCACGCCGACGCCGACTCGCCTGCGAGGGCGCGCGTACGCGCAAGCGCCGGTCGGGTCCGCAGCGTCAGCTGCCCGTCACCCACGCCCGCGCGACGCCGGAATACACCGCAACCCGAGCAACGTCGTCCAACAAGCGACCGCAGGGAAGACGACGATGACCACCAGCGACAGCTGGGCTCATAACCTGTTGAGAGGTCAAAAACCAACTACGCCACATGACCAAAGTGACCAGCCTGGGGAGCTGAACATCTTCAATTCAACATGTTGAGCTCCGCTCGAAAACTCCATTGGAGCTATACTTACACGCCGGCTTTTGGCGACTTAAGCTCGTGTACTTGTTGGTATTCAATTTTGCATGACTTGTACTTGTTTGTATTTGAATTGTCTATCTCTTGGTGAGCTCCCCCGTTCTTGTGGTGAGCTAGGGGAGATTGTGCGTGGCGTGGTGGCTGGATTGTGCGGCTGTGCGCGGCTTAGCGCAGGGGAGGCGCATGCCCCGCTTTGGGCGGTGCGCCGTAGTCCCTGGGACTGGCAGAGGGGTCGCCTGGGGTGTATGAGGCGGTCCTAGTGGGTCCAAGACCGCCATTCAAGTAAACAAATGCATCCACCTATCTACCTTCCGCTTCACAGGTTATGGGCCCAGCTCGCGCTGGAATTAGTTCTGAGATGTCGCGGGTTAGAGATTCGCCACGGCTGCGCCCCAGAAGGGGGACGGAGGAATTTGCAGGAGACGCAATTCCCAGTCGTGGGTCAGACGAGCCTGGCCCTGAGGAGCTGGGGGGAGTTTTGAACTGAAGATTTTCAGCTCCCCAGGGCAGTCACACCGGTCATGAGACGTAGTTGGTTTTTGACCTCTCAACAGCCCCGATGTACAGGAGCTTTACTACGATGGGAGCGTAGTTGGTAATGTGATGGTCGACTGGAAGTGCGCTCTCGTGGCCCACACTGACTTGGAGCCGCGTTTTTCCGCCGTGTCGTTGCGGTCGATTGCCAGTGATGCCGGTGATGTACCGTGCTGAGCTTGGGACAATGGCGAATTGACCGAGGCGATTCTGGGGCAACTGTCTCTTTACACGCTCGTCTGGGAGACGCGCATGACGGGGTACGCTGTTCTTCTCCTTTTCATTGAGCAGGGGCCGCATTTTTCGCGGATTGGGCAGTCGCCTTGCCTTCATAGAGTGTGGTGCCCAATGATTTCGGATGGTCCTTTTAACGTCTTCGTGTCGTGCCGCTTCTTGATCTTTCTGAGTATTTCTTCTGACGCAGGCCGAGTGTGAATATTTTGGACCATGTGCCTGGAGCTGAGCCCAAGGCGCTTGGGACGGCCTTCGCAGTCACGATTGCTCCCCCGTCGTCCGGGCTCAAAACTTTAAGCGGCTTGGTTTCCAAGTGCATGCCTGCCTTGGTTTTTCATGACGTAAGCGTGGCTGGTAGCTGCGTCAATGAGGACTACCCGACGATGGAGCTTCTGAACGACACCGATGCCTACAAAGACCTGCTGTACCCGCCCATTGTAGCCAAGGACGTGTATTATCCGAAATTCATGCCGCAGCTTTGCTCCGACGACCGTGAGGCGCCTCGGCGGCTCTTGGTATTGTGAAACGGTCGCTTTTTATCGGCCTGTTAACTCGTAGTTCTTTGTCGAGCACAGAGTTTTTCCGCGCTGCACTGCGCACCAAGATGTATTGAACGCGGATGCTGGCAATAGTACAAGTGATTTGCGTTGTACAGGGCTGCTAGGATACAAAGGGTTCCTCATGGAGCTCATTTTCATAGATAAGGACAAATGAACAAGCATACCATACCTTCGAGAACTGGAAGGACCGATTTAGGGTGACTACAGAGAGCCTACCTCTTTGGGCGGCCGACTATCGTCACTCGGGTCAATGCGGCACTCCAAAAGCTTCTTTTCGTAGTGCGCCACGGCACAACGGCTCACCTCAACAAGACCACGGCGGACACCTCTCACACGCACAGAAAAAAACAAGTGTACACCAGCCCGCAGGTGACCCAGTGTCCAACTCAAAGTCGATCTCCACCGCCTCAAGCGTCAGGCCCTGCGACCAATGGACCGTCATGGCCCAGCCCAGCATTAGTGGCATTTTCTTACAATGAGCAACCTCGTCCGCCGCTGAGTTTTAGGCGGAAACCCGCGCACGGGTGACCTCCACCACCTTACCGCCCAAGTCGCATATGTCTACGATCACCTCCTTGGCCTCGGGGCCGGTGAAGACCATTCGGCGGACGATCTGCATGAGGATGCCGTGCCAGCCCGGCGGCACGCCCTGAATTTTAGGCGTCAAGATCGAAAAGGCCGACGGCTTGAGCGCCAGCGACAGGTCCACGCAGCTGCGCAAATCTTCGACCGTTGCTGCATTACCACCGGGTCAGTTGTTTCGAAGACGTCCCGCGCCTGAAAGTGGTACAATGGCGACTCGATGTTCATCAACATGACCCCGTTAATGTGCAGGACGACGTTCTTGAGGATGAGCAGCTGCGTGACGGGCCCAGAGAAGGCGCTGGTCCAGGTGGCATTGATGCACTTGAGAATTGCGTCACCGGCTCGGCCCCACCGCACCCCGTCGAGAGCCGACTAGAAACCGGCGTCGCTCGCCTGCCGGTGCGAACCCTTTAGGCAGACGACCGAGCCCGCCGACCCGCCGAATGTCGTGCGCCATGACGACAAGTAGATCACAAACCTGTCCATCTAGGTGTCCGTGACCTTGACAGGAGGGACCTGCAAAGGCTCTCGAGCAGCTACCATGTGGCAAGCACGGGCAGACAGAGGGGTAAAAAAAGAAAAAAGCATGGTCAGTAGACAAACACAAGTGACAGTCAATGAAGAGCAGATAAAAAGGCGGCCTGAATGGAACAGATACAATACGCAAGATGGACGCAGAGTCAAACCACACATATCAACGACTTGACAGCCGGCGAAGGGGCAGTGCTGCAAGTAAGGGGGGCAATGCGCCGCATCACGAAGGCCAGCCGCACGAAGAGTGAGATAGAAATGGTGCATACCTCGTCCACAAACAATACCCGCAGGGCGCTGTGGCGCCAGACGACGTGGGGTCTCCCAAGAGTCTCCTTGAGCCACTCCTGGCTACTCAATGGCCACGTGCCAATCCCGAAGAGAGATTGTAGGGTTTGCCTTCCAATGACCAATGCCGGCGAGCCTCCCAACGCCCTCACCGCGACATGCTCAGCCCCCCACTTGGCTCGCGCCGCGGTGATCATGCGCCGCGCCAACTCACTCTTTCCACTGCCCGCGCCACAAAACAAAGCGACGTTGGCGCCCGACAGTGCCAGCGCGACTGCCCGCTATTGAGAGGCATCCAGGGGAAGCGTTTCAGCAGACCCGGCGTCGTCGTCGGACATGGCGTCTGCAAGAAATGAAAGGAAAATAAACACAAAGTAACGACACGCGTCATAACTTCCTTTCCAACAGTTTTTCACACAAAGACGCATCATGCATGTGCCCAGCATCAGGCCAGCGCTGCACGTAAGCGTCTGGCTGTGGCCCCTCTTCGCCAATATCCTCTCCCGTGGCGGCAACAGGGCGTACCTCTTGTCGGTCTTGGCGCCTCGACGCGCTGCGATTGCACTTCCTACGGCCGCCAACACCACTCTCGTGGTCACCGCGAACACCTTCAAAGGCGCCATCGGCTGGAAAAATACGCGGCCGACACGCGGGCAGGTGCTGTCTGCGCGTGGTCGACCCCCGCAAGCAGCCAAAACCGGGAAGATGGGCATCATCACGCGCACCGCCGTGGCCATTCTTATGGCATACTTATTGAAATATGCGGCAATGGGGCATATTTCCGGGGAATCTGGTTCCCCGAGTGTGGGGGCCATGTGACGGACCGTCAGAACCACGAGGTGCCGTCGACAGCTCTGTGCCCGCGCTCCCGCTGTCGTCCATAGAGCCCGAATCTTTGTCCCCTTCTTCCACCGAGCACGTGAAAAAGAAGCAGAACAGGAAGATGGCAGCCCACGCCGCCCACCCGGTGGAGGACTGACCAACGAGCTGGTTGTCGCACATGCGCGGCCCGCTCGGGCGGGCAGCACCCTCCAACACGAACTGCTCTAAAGCCCGACGCTCGGCCGCCGTCACCCCGCTGCTCGACGAGATACGCGCGGTGCAGCGCTTTCGTATTTGCGCTCGCGTTGCCGCGCTCTGGACCACGCAGCCGACCGACAGCAGCACGTCTACCACCGGGTTGTCGACGAGCCGGCGCACCAGCGGTGCTGTCTTCTGCTTGGAGATGCCAAGGGTCTGGCCGTCGGAGACTAGCGTCTCGTAGATGCATTTGTGACCCGATTCCAAGAACCGGGAGCACGAGTACAGGCGACTGGGAACGGTCGACGTCTCGGAGTAGTAGCCGGTCGCGACGTTCAGCACCTGCCGCGTCTGGCCGGCGGCTACCATGTACAACGCGGCAGTGACGTGCTGACAAATAGTCATCGCCGAGGCGGCCGCCGACACGCTGCTGCGCGAGGTCATCGCCATGTGCTTCAGGACTTCTAGGTACGCCAGCGTGTAGATTGTCTTGGATGACCACGCAAACAGCCCCGAGTCGGCGCCGTTGCACCGAACCCCCTTGCCGCACGTTTGGTTACCGCACGTCCACGATCCAGTCCGCATGGACACTCTGCCGCTCATTGTGTGCAAAATTGCGTCGGTCGTCTCGAGCGGCAGGGAGCCGCGGGCGGTTTCGCGGCGCATACACTTACGCTCGTGGAAGACGGCGGGCAGCGCGCCCATGCCCGTTGGGGAGTCCCTTACAGCCCGCCCGTACGAGTCGAAGATTACACCAATTCGTACCTCCTCCTTACAAGGGAGTAGGTTGCGCGCACGGCGGATGATCTCGTTGTCGTCGGCGACCTCGTCGGGTGGCGACCCGTCCTCCGCAGCGTCATTTTCGGGCTTGTCCTTTGCACCTCCATCGCAGTTGTACTCGCTGTCGCTGGAACTGTCCTCCGCCCGTCCGGCGCCTAGCGATCGCTTGAGCTGAAAGTAGGCCAGGGAGTGCAAGCACCGCCTACTGGACCGGCACAGGATGTTTTTGCAGCGTGGCGCTTGGTTTGCCGCCGACTTGATAGGTTGGACGAGCGCGCCCCACACGTTCTGAGCGTGGACGGCCCACAGCTTCCGCATTTTACGAAGTTCCCGCACAACGTGCATCTTGGGCGTCGCCGTCGCGTTCTTGTTGTCCATCAGCACGGGGTAGGTGTCGCAAGCCTCGTCAACGGACGCCAGCCTCGTCCGACTGGCGACCCCTTCGACCGCCAGCCGCATTGCCACTGCATGCGCGCACGTCGAGTTCTTGCCCGTCTGCCGCATTGTCTCCACGCAAGTCGCCCGCCGCTCGTCGCCACAGGAGCAAAGAACGAGCACTCGGCCCCGCCGCCGCGTTAGCCAGATGATGGACACATCAAAGCCATTGATGACCGCCATGGCCGCTCCATCCGCGACTAGCGCCACCGTGTTGCAGTAGAGCGACGGAACACCCGCCCACACCGAATTGCCGACGCCCAAAGATGACATAATTTGCCCCTCCAGGAGCTGCCGCTGCGCCAATTCCGTGAACTTGTTCCGCACCCGCCGGTTCGCCGAAAATGGGGTGTCCACAGCTGCGACTGGAGGAACCGTCGCGTTGGGCACGTCGTTCGCCGGCATGCTGTCGTCGTCGACGTGGAGGCGGCACGCACCGCCAGCTACAGCATCCAGAATGTCCCCCCCGGCTCCCCGCTCCTCCCGGTCCTCCACCCCCTTCTCGCCCGCCCCGCTGCTCCTTGTAGCGTCACAACCACCGCCAGCAGCCTCCCGTAGGTGCTCCGTCGTGTTGACGTCGTATTGTAGTAGTGAGTCTTGGAGCTCGCGAGGGACCTCAATGGCCTGGGTGCGGGGACCGGCGGGCACCACATCCAGGCCGTGCATCTAGTCCTCTGCCGCCGCCTTTCCACAGCTGGCCGGCTCGTCATCATTTCTTGGAGAGAAAGACGCAGCTCGAGATGATGCAGAAGGGGCGGGGCGAGGAGCAGAAGCGTCCTGGCCAAGAGAAAAATCCGCGGGTTTGTCCTCCATTGGGCGTAGAGAAACCGCGGGGCAACCGTTTGTCGAGCGCGGGAAGGCAAAGGTTCTGCAAGGTGTCGCCGCCGCTCGTCAGGCGGTGGCGCGCGTAGCCGAGGTGGGGGTTCAGCCACCGGCCGGTGCAGCCACCGCCGAAGACGCGGTGGGGCACGTCGCGGGGGCGCCGGGGCCGCCGCCGGCCGGTGCAGCGATCGTCGACCGAGTGGTGAGGCGCGTAGCGGGGCGGGGCGGGGGGTCAGCTGCCCAGCGATGGCGCTGCCTCTGGCCAGGTGGTAGGGTGGGCCCACGTAGCGTGGCGGGTGGAGCCGCCGGGCGGTGGAGCGGTTGCGGAGCTGCAATAGGTGGTGGGGAGGCGAAAACACGGCGAGCTGGCAAACCCTCCGCGTGGTATGCAACGGGTCGCGCGATGGGAGCCATTGTGGGTAAGGCAGTGCACCCAGAGGCCAGAAGGAGGATCGCGAGGGCAGCAATCAGCATCCCCTGGTGCGAGGCGAATCGTGAGGCTGAAATGCCTCCACTCCTCTCCCGACACACACAGCGAGAGGGACTGCCTGAAGGTGCTGACGCCACGCAAGGAGGCGTCAGCTCAACGTATCGGCGCCAAGCGGGCCCGGCCGGACCGGGCGGCGCCAATATCAACCGCGCGTCGCATGCATAGGGCGGTGGGGGCGGCGAGCGCGCGCGCGGGCTCTGCCGCAACGCCAGCGCCAAGCGGCGCGGGCACGAACGCGCGCGTAAATTATCCGGCATCGAGAATCGAGGAAGTTTCTCAATAGTGGCAATTAGTAGATTTGACATTCCTGACGATCAAATACGATCGATCCGAGGCTGACGAAGACAACCATCTGGAACGGGCCATGCGGGGGGGCTAGACCCCTCCCAGATGGCCCAGAAACCCAGGAACTCACGCGTTCTGTGAGTTCTCTACCCCTGAACTCAGATGGACGAATCCTGAGTCGGTGGGGGGGCGGCGCTGGCAGGCCAAGTGGGAGCGTGCCCTCGTCGCCAGCTGATGAGTGCGCCTTGCTGTTGCCGATTGGTGGGGGCGCGCCGGGCTGGACCTGGGGGCTTCAGGTGGGGCAGAGGGGGAGGGTTTGTCGTGGGATAGTGGCGTGGATAGAGGTGCGGCCGGGGTCGGGCTGAAGGTAGGGCTTTGTTCAGGTTGGCGTCCCAGCCTGTGGTCAGCTGTCACATATGACTGGGCAGCACGAAAAAAACCAGCAACAACGTTCACGCGCTGGCGACCAAGTGCACAATTTCACTGTGAGCCTGCCGCCTGACCTGTCTTCGCTTCGACTCTCGCACTTACCAGCAGGGCCCACAATAGCAGAAGGCAACACTGCAAGTGAAAGAACACGCACTCAGAAGTGCCTAGATCTTGGCCAGTGCCCCGTATGGACCCCATCTGTCCCAGACTTGGCCTTCTCGGGACAGCACAGCCTGGAGACGGGGCGTGCCGGCGCCTTTGAGGCCGCCCTTGTGAGCCTAAGGTGGAACGCACACGGTCGAGGGTAACACGCACACGGCTCTCGGGCCACCCGCTGGCGCGATTTGACAGGCCACTGGGGCCGCAGGCAACAATTCGACCGGCATGATTCAGGCTTGAAAACCCTCCACCACCTGAGGACGTGCGACCGAAGCACACGTCACGCACTCGAGCGAATTCGGTCCACATTGGTACCGAAAGGCCTCCACGTGTCTCGCTAGATTGCCTTGATTTGGGCGGTTTGGGCTCCGTTCACACGCTTTCCGTGACATGTTCGGCACGTCTTTGAAGGACGCCGCTTTATTTCGATACTTGCGACGACGCTGATACGTGTCCTTCGTTGGCAACCACACACTGCGGCCAACAACGCCGTGGCCATCGGCGCTCATATACTCAAAAGGTAGTCCACTCATTTTACCCATAACATTGCCCGTTGGCAACGCGTTGGCCCGTTGGCAACTGACCACCCGCAGGTCCACACATGGCGGCTTCATTTCACCTTTTCAGAGCGTTGGCTCGGCATTGGTGGGAATGCTCTACGGACCAAAGCCCCCTTACATTGTCCGTTTGGCGGGGACAACGGGCATCATCAAATCAAGACCATGCTGAGAAACGGGTTCCGATGCGGTGACAAAAGGGTCCTGCAAGATCACCCAGTCTCGCGGTACAAGCGACGCGAGGACGGGTAGCACTGGACGCTCCGTCTCAAAACATTCGTTGCTGTTGGTATGTATGCGTGCACTCCATTCAAAAATACGCGCGGCTGCAAGTTTGTTTGACAAGCTCCTGACCCCTTGACAATTTTTGACATCGTGCACCCGTCCTGGTCATCCTCTTCCCGCTGCCTGCCTGCACGCCAATCCATGCGGATTTGCGGCAGAATCTTATCAAGTACGCGATATCCGATGCTCATGGTGCTCTTTGCAGTTGCAATGTTCTGCGCAAGACGTGCCATGTTCCTTCTGGTGCTTGTCGGGTCGGATACTAATGCGTAAGTCCCTGTGCCCCCCCCCACGCCCAACGACCGGCCCGCCCTCCCCGAGCGCAGCACCGCTGCTGCTGTTTCCCGAATTTTCCGGTTGTGTCCTCGGCCTCTCTCCATCCCAAAAGGCTGCCAACAATGCGTCTTTTACTCAGCGCAGTCGTCACTTGGCGTTGTGAGCCACTTCTGCTTATCGGTCGAGCAGCGCGCCGGTAACAGGGACTCCAAATGCGCTTCGGCTGCTGCTACTTTGCTTGTTCGGACTTTTCTTGCTCTTCCGTGCTCTTAGGATCCTGAGAAGCGCTGCAGAGGAATTATAGCTGGTTAACCCCGTCATGTGCCCCATAGTTCTAGTGATGATCTGTCAAGCAGCCCAATTCAACCATGCGCAATTTGCACACCGTCTCATTTATGTGGACACTGTGGGAATGCGCGTCGCACATCAAGGACGGATACTGAAGCAGTCTGAAACATTTTTGTGGGCTCTTTCTTGTGCATTGCTTGTCAGTACCCCTGCGTCGAGACGTATTGGAGAAGCTCAAAACGGTGCCACTCAATCGTCGGTGACACTGCCGACCCATATATCCGAATGGTGGGGTAAGAAGACATACGTTGACCACATTTGCAACCCTCACTGACGAGAAAAGCGACCAGGAACAAACGTCACACTGTAAAAATGTAACGTTTGACACGTACTCGCGTTGCGCTCGAGTGGCGTTCTCGGGCTGCTCTTTGCAAGGCATATGTGGTGCAGACGCCGGATTTAGGGACAGGGTTGCTGATTCGTTTCTGTAATTGGCCCTGCAGCGGCCCCATCTGGCGTTTGTGGTCGCCCCTGTGGTGGAGCATCGAGGACGCGAGTTCGATGATGAGGGCTCATCTGCCAGTTGCCGCCGGACGCAGATGAGAGTACCTGGTGTGTTAGACCCGGTGGTATCGTCTTTCAGCGCGCCACCGCCACTGCGTCGACGAGTACTAGTGTCTAGTCTACCGGAACAGAGCATCAAATGGTGATCACGTGGGCATCAAATGAAGCCGGGTCAGAACCGGCGATTTCGGGTCATCTGAATGGGACCTCGGGCACCTTTCCACCCAAAGACGCACGTTGTCGCTGTTCTCGTCGGTGCAGTGGAGCTGGGCGCTGGCCACGTAGGCCCAACATGAAGAAGACCCGTATAAGATGACCATCGTGCGAAGAACAACGATAAAGCACATGGAGAAGACATCCGCTGGCGTGGCCGAGTATCGCCCTAACCCCTCACCCCCCCGCCAGAAAGCCCGATTGAGGCGATTTGGACTTGTCACCGCCACCAGAGGAGCCCCGTACGCTCGTCCTGTTAAACGTGCGCCTGCTGTGAGAAGCTGACAGCTCTGTTCAGTACCTGCCGGAACACATTCACAGATGCACCAGCCAGCCTCAGAGAGGGGTGGGGCCTCGTGCGTCAAGCTGCCGGGGGTGCTACAGCGTCAGTGTGAGGCGGATGTCGGACAACACAGGTCATATTTTTCCCTCTCTTGCCCCCCCCCCCCCCCGCCCCGCACCC
>Ga0209303_1002087_pt1 | contig 10923 bp, 10 predicted proteins | sample SidtaG_3_FD_187449 | JGI IMG/M metagenome (GOLD analysis project Ga0209303, IMG submission 187449) | Marine algal microbial communities from Sidmouth, United Kingdom - Sidmouth_Asex1 metaG (SPAdes) (version 2) | ecosystem: Host-associated > Algae > Red algae > Unclassified | place: Sidmouth... | reverse complement strand
TCTGCAGCTTCGACCTTCTGCAAAGCAGCTGCTTCCGTGTAGCGTGATGCCTGATCCGTTCCATCGGTGAAAATAACAACTGAAGCCGCACCGATTTTACCCCCTTGTGTACTTGTCGACAGTAATTGACTGGCTATGTCGGTCGATTTTATTACCGCTCCATATAAATCGGTGGAAGGGTCGTTACTGATATCATCTGTAATTCCGTCTATAGCGGTAATCAATTCATCTTTTGATGGTGTCAAATCATTTAATAAATGGAGTTCATCTTCACCATCGAACCAATATATCGCCATTTTAACCGATTCGTTTTCCACGACCGGCATGACATTATTCACAAAACTCACAGAGGCTGTTTTCAGTTCGTCAAGGCTACTGCTCAAAACACTATTGCTCAAATCGAGTACCAATAAGGTGTTATTACTGAATATCTGTGAATTGGGAGATATTCTGGCCTTCGACTCAGACGATGATATTGTATTGAAACAATCATCATTGCGACCCTGCTCATAAATCGTGAATTTTTCCGCTGATAATCCTGGTACTGGGCCTCCATCGCTATTGGAAACTTTGAAAAGAATGGATATTTTCCCTGGCAAGGTGGTAAATTGTTCCTGAATTGATAAGACAAGATCGCTTTCGCCCAATTCCAAACAAGGGTCTACAGGTTTTCCCTTACCCAACCCCTCACCGAGATTAAGCTGAAAATTTACATCATCATCGGCATTTCCACATGAAAAAAAAAGCGTGAAGACTATGAACAACGAGCATACTTTAAAAAAGGTTTTCATTTTCGATTTCGTTTGAGGTTCACCTAGCAGAACGAATGAAATCTCTTTTAATTATGACTGGACTTGAAAATTTATGTTAAACGTTGTTAAATTAGATGAACGAGATTTTTGTAGCTTTCAGCATTCTAAACCATTCATCCAAAATTTTTTCGGCCGCCAAATCCATGAATAGAATCATTATTATTTACTTTTTTTTATTTGGATTACTCTCTAATGCGCAAAAAAAAAACGGGGCTTTTCGATTGAACATAAAGAAAACCGATCAACTAATCGAAATCGACGGAATTGGGGGTGACATCGCTTGGCAGACCACTGATGTCGCCAAAGACTTTTTTATGGTGTTACCAATGGATGATGGCCCGGCAAACGAAAAGACTGAAATAAGAATGACCTATGATGATAAAAACCTGTACCTATTGGCAACTTTCTATCATGGCAAAAAGGGAAATTACACGGTAGAATCATTGCGCAGGGATTTCTCCTTCGGAAAGAATGATAATTTTCTACTTTTCATGGACCCCTTCAACAACCAAACCACAGGATTTTCCTTTGGGGCAAATGCATATGGCGCCCAATGGGACGGAACCATGTTCAACGGGAGTAATATAGATTTAAATTGGGATAGTAAATGGATTTCGAAAACTACCCGTGACGATGAAAAGTGGGTATTTGAAATGGCACTTCCCTTTAAGTCTATTCGCTATGAGGAAGGCGTGAGGGAATGGGGCATCAATTTCAGTAGATTGGATCTGAAATCAAGCGAAAAATCGAGCTGGACACCGGTACCCAGGCAATTTCCGACCTCGTCAATGGCCTATAACGGTACTTTAGTTTGGGACACACCGCCACCGAAACCAAAAACAAACTTTTCCATCATTCCATACGTGCTAGGTGAGGTCAATCAAAATCGAACCAAAAGTGATAACACCAATTATGATGCGAAAATCGGGGGAGATGTGAAATTCAGTATTTCTTCTTCCCTAAACTTGGATTTAACCGTGAATCCTGATTTTTCGCAAGTCGAAGTTGATCGTCAAATCACCAATTTAGACCGCTTTGAACTTTTCTTTCCTGAAAGGCGACAGTTCTTTCTTGAAAATGGCGATCTTTTTGCCAATTTCGGATATGACAGAATAAGACCGTTTTTTTCAAGACGAATCGGTTTGGGGGTTCCGATCCAGGCTGGGGCAAGGGTTAGTGGCAATTTAAATGAAAAATGGCGTGTCGGACTCATGGATATTCAAACGGCAAGCATCGATGACACAGGATTGCCTAGCCAGAATTTCGCCGTACTATCGTTGCAGCGTAAGATGTTCAGCCGCTCTAGTCTTGGTTTGTTGCTTGTGAACAAACAATCGGTAAACTATCCACAAGAAAATGATTCCATCAATTCCCAATTTTCGAAATACAACCGAAATCTTGGAGTTGAGTACAATTTAGCATCTTCGGACAATCTTTGGAACGGCAAGGCTTTTTTGCTAAAATCATTTGCTCCTGAAAAAGAGAACAGTGGTGTAGTACAAGCCGCAAATTTAGAATATTCGAGTAGAAAATGGAGTTGGGGAATACAGGAAGAATGGGTAAGCGAAAACTATTCTGCAGAAGTCGGATTTGTACCTCGGACCGGATTTATAAAGATGAGTTCTTTCCTTGGGCACTTATTTTTCCCAAAAAAGGGAAGTATCGTAAGTCACGGACCCCGATTGAATGCTTTTTATTTTTTTGATGAAAGTTTCAAGCGCACCGATAATACCAGTTTTTTGCAATATTTTTTCCAGTTTCGAAACCGCAGTAGTCTTGAATTTTTTATTTCGGATGATTATGTGGAATTACTCGACCCTTTCGACCCTACTCAATTAGGTATCGCAGAGTTGGAGACCGGCACAAAACATCAATGGAACGCTTTCGGATGGGAATATGCTTCAAAACCTCAAAGCCTTTTCACCTATGGTTTTACAGGAAGGCTAGGTGGGTACTATCAAACCGGAAGAAGAACAAGTCTTACTACGGAATTGGGGTATCGATTTCAACCCTATATCGGCTTTAGCGCAAATTTAAATTATAATCTTATTGAACTCCCAGCCCCGTGGAACACCAATCAATTCTGGCTAATTGGTTCCGAAATCGACATTACTTTTACCAATAAATTGTTCTTTGCGAACTTGTTTCAGTATAACGAACAGACCAAAAACTTCAACTTGAACTCTAGGTTACAATGGCGGTATGCACCTGCTTCCGACTTGTTCTTGGTATATTCCAATAATCAAATGATAGATCCATTTATGCCCAGAGATTGGTCATTGACCTTAAAGTTTACGTATTGGTTCAATAATTAAGATTATCTTTTTTAAGAAACTGTTAAATACAAATCAACGATTGTAATTTTTAGTAACTTGTTAGAATATTTATTTTGAAGTTAATTTCCATAATTAAAACAACAATATGCCAACGTATAAACTAAAAGTCAATGGGGGTTCACAGTCAGTCGATGTTAGTGAAGACACGCCCTTATTGTGGGTATTACGAGACCATCTGGATCTTGTCGGTACCAAGTTCGGTTGCGGGATCGCACAATGCGGTGCGTGTACCGTTCATGTCGACGGCTCCGCCATGCGTAGCTGTTCGATGACCCTTGCCCAAGTAGAGGGAAAAGAAATTACAACTATCGAAGGGCTTTCCGAAGATGGTTTGCACCCCGTGCAACAAGCATGGAAAGAGGTCGACGTGCCGCAATGCGGTTATTGTCAAGCAGGCCAAATGATGACTGCCTCGGCTTTCTTGGCCAAGAATCCGAATCCTTCGGAAGATGAAATAAAGAACGCCATGCATGGCAATATTTGCAGATGTGCATCATACACTCGAATAAATCAAGCCGTTCAAAAGGCAGCAGCAAAAATCGAATCCTAAAGCAAAAAAATCATGTCTACCATAAAACAGGAAAAACCATTTACATTTAGTAGAAGGGGCTTTATGAAAACGACCACACTGGCGAGTGGCGGTATGTTGATAGGGTTCAATCTTTTTAACTCATGTAAACCCAAAGCTGAACCACCAGTTGATTTGGCAAGTCTAAATTACAACGATTTCAACGCTTTTATTGAGATTGCCGATAATGGGGCAGTTACGATTTATGCGCCGAATCCTGAAATTGGCCAAGGTGTCAAGACGTCTATGCCAATGCTTATTGCCGAGGAATTAGATGTCGCTTGGAAAGATGTCTATGTAAAGCAAGGAAAGTTGGATACGGAAAATTATACGCGTCAGCTTGCAGGTGGCAGCCAGTCGATACGTTTGGCTTGGGAACCGCTACGTCAGACGGGAGCTTCAGCCAGATTAATGTTGATCAATGCCGCTGCTGCAAAATGGGGTGTCGATGCTTCCGAGTGCATGACAAGTGAAGGTGTCATTTCAAATGCCAAGGGCGAAACCTTAGGCTATGGCGATGTAGTAAATGACGCTGCAAAATTGGATATCCCTGAGGAGGTCTCGTTGAAGCAAATCAAAGATTTTAAGATTATTGGAACCGATGTCGGCAATGTCGATATCGATAAAATAGTTACCGGAAAACCCTTGTTCGGATTGGATTATAAGGAAGAGGGAATGGTCTATGCATCAGTGCTAAGACCACCTGCTTTTGGTCAAAAACTGGAGTCTTTCGACGATTCGGAAGCCAAATCGATCACTGGTGTAATCGATGTTATCAAAATCGGGGAAGCAGCCAATAAACTCTTAGGCCAAGAAGAAAAGAACTGGACAGCGGTAATCGGTAGTAGCGAAAAAGTTGTGGTAATTGCAAATACCGCTTGGGAAGCCATGAAGGGCAAAAAAGCAATCAAGGCAAAATGGGTCGAAGAAACTCCGCTTGAAAGCACTGAATTTCAGGATGAAAAGTTGATGGGTTTACTTGATGGTAAAGATTTTACCACGCTACGGGAAGATGGGGACATAAAAAAGGCCTTCGCCCAAGCTGATGAAGTTTTAGAGCGTACCTATGAATCACCCTTCTTGCCGCACAATTGTATGGAGCCTATGAATTTCTTTGCCAACGTGACGGCCGAAAAGATTCATTTGGTCGGTCCGATTCAAACTCCCGAATTTGCGGCTCAAGGCGTAGCCGACATGTTAGATCGCGATGTCAAAGAAGTCCATTTAGAGATGACACGAATGGGGGGTGGCTTTGGAAGACGGCTTTACGGAGATTTTGTATACGAGGCAGCTGAAATTTCAAATGCCATAAAAAAACCTGTGAAGGTCGTTTCGACACGTGAAGATGATATGACGACCGGAGTTTATCGGCCTGCGATAAAATATCGGATCAAAGCTTCGGTAAAAGACGGCCAGGTTACTGGTTATCATTTAAAGGAAGCAGCCATAAACGGAAATATGTATGGGTTGATTCCAAACTTTTTTCCGGCAGGGGCCATTGCCAATTACAAAGTCGATGCTGCCAACTATCAGAGTAATATCACCACAGGCGCATGGCGCGCACCTTATACGAATTTCTTGGCGTATGCAGAGCAGAGCTTTTTTGACGAGTTGGCCGAGCTAATAGAAGTCGACAAAGTTCAAATGCGTTTAGATCTTTTGGAAAAAGTCAAAGGCACGACCGACGAAAGAATTCAATATTCCCCAGAGCGCATGCAGGCCTGTATACGAACGGCTGCCGAAAAATCTGGATGGGGTAATGCTCCCGATGGCGTATATCAAGGCTTTGTGGCATACTATTGCCATAATTCCCACGTTGCGGAAGTGGCTGAAGCTGTCATCGAAAATGGAATGCCTATCATAACTAAGGTTACTTGCGTCGTTGACTGCGGAGTGGTAATTAATCCCCTTGGTGCGAAGAATCAAATAGAAGGCGGAGTGATAGATGGGGTAGGCCATTCAATGTACGGTAGTTTTGTATTTGAGGGAGGAAAGCCCACATCGCAGAACTTTGACCGCTATCGTCTGATACGTATGAAAGAAGCGCCTCTGGTGGAAACCCATCTCATTCAAAACGAATTGGCACCGACAGGATTAGGTGAACCAACTTTGCCGCCCGCTGGAGGAGCGGTCGCAAACGCTCTGAAAGCTGCCACCGGCAAACGCATTTATAAACAGCCTTTCATGCAGGATCCTGAATTTTGGAGAACCCCTGAAAAAGAAATTTTAGGATAGTAAGTCCAATTAAATTATAAACGACCGCCTAATTGGCGGTCGTTTTCATAAATACAAGTTCGTTTGAAAGCCACTGAAGATATAGTTGCAGTGATTCTGGCCGCTGGCGAGTCGAAGCGTATGGGAACACCGAAACAACTGTTGCCATGGCAGAATACAACAATGCTGGGGCATACGCTTAAAGTTGCTAAATCCGTTTTCGATGACGAAGTTTTTGTGGTTCTAGGGGCGAATTATGATAGCATACGAATTTCGGAAGGTGTGAATGATTCGAATTTGATTTTTAATCCTAATTATAAAAAGGGCCAAGGCTCGTCACTTTCAGCCGGCATGGCCTGCATTGCTCGCCAGAAAAAAAGTTATGGAGGTGTATTATTGATGCTTTGCGATCAACCCCTAATTACGGTAGATTACATAATTCAACTGAAAAAGACCTTTTTAAAAAGTAACAAGGGAATCGTAGCAACAAAATACGAAAAGAATGCCGGCGTACCTGCACTATTCAATCATAAATATTTCAACGAAATGAAGAATGTAGAAAGTGATACGGGAGCCAAAAAAATAATCGCCGAAAATATCAACGACACACTTCTTCTCGATGCCCAAGGAAAGGAATTGGATATCGATACAAAGGATGAATATGAATTTTTGAGAAGTAAACTAAAACTTTAGGTTAAGGATATTAAAAACCTGTTTACGATTATTTTATTAAATTCTTGTTTTTAGTTTAAATTATCCTTTACAAGGATAAAAATATTAATTTGACTTATTACATAATCAGCAATAAAATGAAATTGATCAAAGCCGTTCTACTCACTGTTTCCATTTTCGTATCACTAATTTCTTCTGGTCAAGAAATGGGCTTTGAAGAATATAATCCCACATCAACTTTGGTTGTTCCCACCAATGAAGTAAAGAAAGCAAAATTTCCATTTGTTGATATCCATAGTCATCAACGCGATATGTCTCCCGAAGCTTTAAAAGGATTGATCAAAGATATGGATGCCCTCAATGAAGGATTAATGGTCAATTTAAGCGGCGGTTCGGGGGAACGGGTAAAATCAGCTATTAAAAGTATAAATAACAATTTCCCAAATCGATTTGTCATTTTCGCCAATGTTGATTTTGATAATGTAGGAAAAGAGGGTTGGACGGAAAATGCCGTCAAGCAGTTGGAAGAAGATGTCAAAGTAGGGGCAAAAGGTCTTAAAATCTTTAAAAGCCTAGGGTTACGGTACAAGGATGCAAATGGCAAACGACTTGCAATAGATAATCAAAGACTAGATCCCATATGGGCAAAGTGCGGAGAATTGGGTATTCCCGTGTTGATACATGCTGCGGACCCAAAATCATTTTGGGACCCCATGGACGGTGACAACGAGCGTTGGCTTGAAATAAAGACACGGCCAAGAAGAAAACGCTCGGCAAGCAATCCGGCGCCCTGGCAACAGATAATCGATGAACAACACCGCATGTTCAAGAAACACCCCAATACGAATTTTATAAATGCCCATATGGGCTGGTATGCCAACAATCTCGCTAGGCTGGGGGAGCTACTCGACGAAATGCCCAATATGTATGTAGGAATTGCCGCTGTAATCGCCGAATTAGGGCGACAACCTAAAAACAGTAAGGCATTTTTCGAAAAATATCAAGACCGTATTCTTTTTGGAAAAGATAGTTGGAAACCCGAAGAATTTCCAACTTATTTCAGGGTTTTGGAAACCGAAGATGAATACTTCCCTTATTATAAAAAATACCATGCATTTTGGGCAATGTACGGTTTGGGGCTTTCTGATGAAATCCTTAAAAAAGTATATTATAAGAATGCACTAAAATTATTACCCGGTGTGGATAGGAGTATTTTTCCAAAGGATTAATTAATCTTGATTATAGATTACGAACCTTCCCTATAAATATACTATTGGGCTCTTGCCATAAATTTTAACAAGCTGCACACTCTACATCTCGTATTTCATAAGACATACCCGAAAGCTAAATGATCGAATAGCACGGCAGAAAAATGTTTTTCTTCAAAATGTTCGCTTTTTATAGCTTATAACTCGCTAAAAGTGTGATTTTTTTACTTTGACGGTTACTAATACTGTAAACCAATTCAAAATATGGACAAAGAATCTGAATTCGTCCAGATAATAAAGCGAAATGAAGGGGTCATTTTTAAAATCACCACTTTTTATACGGACAACAAAGCTGACCAACAAGATCTCTATCAGGATATTGTGTATCAACTATGGAAATCGTTCGATTCTTTTCGTGGCGAAGCAAAGTTCAGCACTTGGATGTACCGTATTGCCTTGAATACCGCACTTACACGAATAAAAAAGAAAAAGAGAGATGGTCGACTCGTCTCAATAGAGAAAGTTGTTCTGCAACAGGCAGAGAATTACGACCAAACATTCGAAGAACAGCTGAGATTACTTTACAAACAGATCGGACAATTGAACGCCATTGAAAAAGGAATTATGCTGTTGCTTCTTGAAGGAAAAAAATATGAGGAAATCGCTGAAATAACTGGAATATCACCGAGCAACGTCGGAACAAAGATTTCAAGAATCAAACAAAAAATGAAATCGGAACTAAAAAATTGAACCTATGGAACTAGAGCAAATACAGGCTACTTGGGCTAAACTAACCTTAGAATTGGAACAACAAAAGAAATTAACGAATGAAATCATATTACAAATGACACAAGAACGTTATTCGAACAAATTCAAGACAATTACATTTTATGAATCAATTGGCGCGGTGATATGTTTTGCTACAGGCATTTATATTTTAGCCAACTTTACAAAATTGAACACATGGTATTTAATGGCTTGCGGGGTTTTTACCCTTGCATTTCTATTCTTAATGCCGATTCTAGTTTTAAGGGCCCTTAAAAGGATTAAAAACATGAATGTTATCGCTAAAAATTATCAAGAAACTATAGTTGCCTATGGTCGCGCCAAAAATAACTTACTGTTGTTACAGCAATTCGGAATTTATGCCAGCTTTCTCTTGATGTTTTCTACAGCGGCTATTTTCTCTAAAATATGGTCCAATAAAGACTTCTTTCTTATCGAAAGAGATGGATGGATTTACGGCGCTATTTTAGTAGCAGTAATTTTCATGGTTTTCTTTACCCGATGGGGCTACAACTGTTACAAAAACATAACAGCATCTGCAGAAGATATTCTGAAAGAAGTGGAGCAGTAGAAGGTTTAAAGAATGAACAATTGTTTTTCGATATAATCCTGTACGAACATCCAGTTCATTTTGAGTACTAGGGCGGCAGAAGGAATGTTATTGTCCTCGATTGCCGAAATGATGGCGTCATGTTGGTCATTTGAATTATAATGGAAGGAATCATCAGCCATAAATTCCCGCTCATAGAAGAAAACACGGCTTTTTAAGTCTTTTAAAATCTGCTGAACCACTGAGTTGTTATAGTTGGCGGTAAGTAGACGATGAAACTCCATATAAGCATTTACACGCTCTAAAGGCTCTTCGGTCTCAGCAATCAAGGTTCGTTGTTTCTTTAATGCATTGATTGTTTTTTCGTCAAAGGTGGATTGTTCCAATGCCAAAACCTCTAAATGAGCCACAAGTTCATAAAGGTTTTTGGCTTCTTCATGATTGACTTCTGCAATAATAAAACCTCGATTGGGTATAGCCCTAACAATATGCGATTGCTGCAATTGTGTTAAAGCTTCTCGAATAGGGGTGACACTTACGCCGAGAACTCTAGCAAGGGCAGCAAGATTGATACGTTCACCGGAATCCAAAGCTCCCAGCTGCATCTGTTTAAGTAGGTGTTCACGTACTTGGTTACGTAAAATTGTCTTGTTCGGCATCAGTCAAATATATTAAATCGTATACGATTTACAACGTCTATTTTTGACTATATTGTATGTACAACCTATCAATTAATTCATTTTTCATGGCTAGCGCGGGATACTCTGGTACTCCTCTTGGAAGAAAGTTGGGCTCAAAGACGGTTACCGAACTTTTTTCGTAAATCCTCTGGATCATTATTTTAAGTTGTTTGCCGATATGTCCGATATAAAAGTGATGGATTCTCCAAAACCTGAATCTCTTGATTTCATCCATCTTTTTTGCACCAGTACCTCCGAGTATAAAAAAGGTATTGGAATTAAATTCATTTTTGAAAATGACAGGTATGATATGGATAAGCTGGCCCAAAAGAAGTTCAAAGATTGAGACAGACCTTTCTAGAGATCCGATTCGCAATTTTCTGTTGAAAAATGGTTTGGTTGATGTAAAAGTATGTGCAGTGGACACCGATTGGTCGGGTTTAAAATTTATGTATCGTATTAAAGACCGTAAATAGTGGAAACTCTCCCTGAAAATCCTCTAATTGTCAGGTAATTTCGATATTTTAATTTTGTAATGTTATATTGAGCCCATGACTCACTAAAAAATTGCTATTTTGACGAGAAGCGGGAACACATCCTTCAGAGTCATCTTTTCCTTGGTGTTTACCATGATTCTTCATTGCATGAGCTTTGGACAAATGCTTTCATGCCCTGAATTGAACATCCCTTCTGATGGTGCCACAGATGTGTTTGTAAACACCAATCTTGAATGGAGCAGTGTGACAGGGGCAACGGGGTATACAATTCGTATTGGCACTTCTTCAGGCGGTACAGAAATAATTGATGACCAAAACCTTGGAAATACTACCATGTTGAACTTAGAGGCCGACTTACCGCCTTTGAGCGATATTTATATTTCGATTTTTCCTTCAGATAACAATGGAACAAACATAGGCTGCTCAGAATTTCATTTTACCACCGGTATGACGGAAGTACCTCGATGTACTGAAATAATCAATCCGCGCGATGGTGACGTATTGGTTCCGGTAAACAATAATGTTACCTGGATTCGTGATTTTACGGCAACAGGTTACCTGATGACGGTTAGAGAAAGGGACCCAAATGGTGTTTTGATA
>Ga0209303_1002085_pt1 | contig 10936 bp, 10 predicted proteins | sample SidtaG_3_FD_187449 | JGI IMG/M metagenome (GOLD analysis project Ga0209303, IMG submission 187449) | Marine algal microbial communities from Sidmouth, United Kingdom - Sidmouth_Asex1 metaG (SPAdes) (version 2) | ecosystem: Host-associated > Algae > Red algae > Unclassified | place: Sidmouth... | reverse complement strand
TTCCATGGAGGCGAGTTCGAATAGTCCGAACATTATATTGATCGATATACAATCCGAAGAAAGGGAAGGCATCGCGAATAGCATCACACCAAAAGGTCTGCCAATTCTTGACAATATTCCGATTGTTACGATGCGCGTCCATGATATCAAGGGCAGAGCTGTCAATGAGATTCGTAAAGACACTATCGATAAAATGAATCCTTGGATTCTGAACCACGAATTTCGGGTAACCTATCGTGATTCGCTTATTGGTTCGGAAACCCTAAGTTCAGGAGAATGGAACAGTCAAACCGATGTAGACGGATTTATCCCTATTTCTTTATCCGATAATGTCGCTAGGGACGCCAAAGTAGAGGTAGGCGACAAGATAACTTTCAATGTTCAGGGCGTGCTGATGAAAACAATGGTGGCAAGTATTCGAGCGGTCGATTGGGGGAGAATGCAAATGAATTTCTCCATCGTATTTCCGAAGGGTGTTCTTGAAAACGCCCCCCAATTTCACGTGATGACGACCAAAGTATCCGATGATCTGACATCTGCTGAGCTACAGCAAGAATTGGTTAAAAAATTTCCGACGGTTTCTATAATCGACCTTCGCCAGATGATAACATTGATAGAAGGTATTTTAGACAAAATTTCTTGGGTCATCAACTTTATGGCCTTTTTCAGCATTCTCACAGGTATAATTGTTTTAATCGGCTCAGTGCGGACAAGCAAATACCAGCGTATTAAAGAAAGTGTCTTGCTTCGAACCCTAGGTGCCAAAAGCAATCAAATTTTAAAGATTACGGCAATGGAATATCTTTATTTGGGTGTTCTGGGAGCAGGAATCGGGATTCTGTTATCATTCGTGAGTAGTCAATTACTGGCTTATTTTGTATTTGATACTCCTTTTGTTCCTTCGATGATTCCATTTTTGGTCGTGCTTCCCGGAATTGCACTTTTGGTATTGTTAATCGGATTGTCGAACAGTAGAAGTGTTATCAAAAGCCCGCCTTTGGAGGTCCTTCGAAAAGAAGGTGTTTAACGGAAAAACGTAATCCTAATCAGAAAAAATGAAATATAAAAAGATTCCAAAAACCGATTTAAATGTTTCAACGATTGCCTTGGGCACTTGGGCCATGGGCAATGATTTTTGGGGAACGGTTGACGATAAAGATTCAGTAGATGCCATTCAGGCTTCTCTAGCGGCTGGAATCAATTTTATCGATACGGCACCTGCATATGGCGCCGGTCATGCGGAGACTGTTGTGGCAAGAGCCATTAAAGGAAAACGGGACAAAGTCATCATCGCTACAAAGACTGGGGTCGTACGCACGAAAACGGAGTTTTTAAGGGATTTGAGTCCAGCGACGATTCGCCGGGATATAGAGGAATCCCTGAAAAGACTAAAAACCGACTATATCGATTTGTATTATGTTCACTGGCCTGATAAGAATACTCCTTTGGAAGATTCCGTGAATACACTAATCAAGCTAAAAGATCAAGGCAAGTTCAGATATTTAGCGGTTTCAAATTTTACCATCGAACTTATGGACCAAATTCAAACGATGACCGATGTTGTTTGTTTGCAACCCCCATATTCAATGTTGAACCGAAGAATCGAAAAGGAAATTGTTCCCTATTGCGATAAGAACAATTTGGGTCTTGCTACCTATGGTACATTGGCAGGTGGCATACTGACCGGCAAACATCGTGAAATACCAAAGTTTGGTGATGCCGATGCCCGCAATAAGTTTTATAATTTTTATCGAGAAGAAATTTGGCAAGAATTACAGGGGTTACTGACACTTCTAGATGAATTGGCAGAAAAATATAGGTGTACTGTTGGTCAGATATCAATTGCATGGGCAACACAACAAAAGGGAATCACTTCAGTGCTGGTAGGCGCCAAGAACACATCTCAAGTTCAGGCAAATGCAAAGGCAGCAAACATTATTTTGGACAAAACTGACCTCAAGTCTATTGAGACGTACATTACTGAAAATTTACAAAACGTAGCTTTTTGAAAACTCCTTTAAACTCCGGTTTTGGTATTTCTAATTAAGCCAACCCCAGCAAAGAAGAAAATCGCACCCAAAATACCATAAACCATGAGCATTTTGACCGTTCCAGAGTCATTTGCAAAAAGAATAGCCGTATAAATCAGGCCTCCGATGCCTAAAAGGGTCAATACTGTTCCAAATATTTTTTTCAAATCCATGGGGCTAAAAATAGAAAAATCAATCGAATTGAGCGATTTATGCAATATTTACTTTTTTCTCTTCAAAAAATCTCAAAAAACACCGTTTAAGAACACCTTATTTCGATTAGCTGTTTTTGATTGAAATACCGTTATCGGGAGTTTTTTACACTTGAACCGAACTTTTGTCACTTAACGAGTTTTTGGTCTCGTTGAACGAACCGAGCCCTTTAAAAACGGGGTCTGTGGGTTTTATATATATAAAACGCACAGTCATGAAAACTATCGCAACTTTAATTTTTGTTCTTTTTATCGGAGTAGCTGTACAAGCACAAAATGCAACTGAAGAGGTTAAGGTCGATGTTATCGAAATGACTATCGTAACCGAGACTACTACCGAAGAGGATGTTACTGAAAAAAATACTGAGGTTGCTCGTTTGTACAAGCGTTCTAATAGCCGAGTTAAGAAAGCCTTGTCTTTCACTACTAAGAGAAACAGAGCTAAGACTGCCTAAGCTTTATCTCAACTTTTTCTTCGTTATTCATGATAACCTTTGTCGACAAGACGTTTTGATATAAACCAATAGTTTCCTGCCGGATCGATTATTCCGCCTTGGCGGTCTTCATAATCCATATCTTCAGGAGGAAAACTTTCTTTGCCACCTATTTCCATCGCATTGTGATAAACTGCATCGACATCATCAACGTAGAGGTAAAATGCAGTGCGCATATTTTCGAATTCTCCACGTGCTTGACTAATCATGAAACAACTGTCTCCTATTTTTAGAATACAATTGCCAATTTGACCGTTTGGGCCCATTGAACGATTTATCTACTCGGCCCAAAAGGCCTTTTTCAAAAAATCGATTAGCTCTTGTGGATTGGCTGTGAACAGGTAAGAGTTCACATTTCGAAAGCCCTCGGGTTTAAATACATTGAATATGGGTTTCATTTGTTAGTTGTTTGAAGTGATACAAGTAATTATCAATAAGAGAAAAGCACCCAGAGCACTATATGTGCGAATCCAATTTAAAGAATTCCAATTGTTTTCGAAATTATCTCGAAGTGATTTTCCCTCCTGCAATGAAAATCCGTCCAAAGCACTTTTATCTAGAATCTCGTTCAGAGGAATGTTTCCGGTAAAAGTCACAACAATAACCCCAATCAGGTAAATCAAACTTGCCGCCAAAAGCATCCAAAATAATGTATTGGGTGCAGCTTTATATTGCAAATAAGAAGATAAGGGCAAAAGTAAAACCGGACCGAAAATCGCGAAAAAGAAAGTTGGATTTAAAATCGTGCGGTTCATCGACTGAAATGCATTGAGGTATTCCAAATCGCTTAATCTCCCTAAACCTGTGGTTACCGCATTCGACCACGTAAAAAAGATTCCGGCCATAATACCTGTTGAAAGGGTAGCCAATATGAGAATGATAGTTTGTGTTCGCATGGCTTTTTTAATAGGATAGACCCGGAGTTTGGTGCAGATAACTATTGCTTGGAATCAGTTTTAAAAGAAAGTCCGCCACATCAGCTCTTGAAATCTTCAATTTCACACTCTTATCGTTAGTTGCAAAGCCATGGCGATATTCGCTAGTATGTTCTCCATCAGTAAAAGCACCGGGGCGAGCAATGGTCCAGTCCAAATTACTTTCCATAACATATTTTTCTTGAAGTTCATGATCTAAGAAGACTTGTTTTAGAAACCAACCGAACATAATGTGTTTCCAGAAGAAATTGAGATTACCTTGACTTTCGCCTGCTCCTAAGGTACTTTGACAGATTAGTCGCTCCACTCCATTTTTCTTCATAGCGGCAATGATATGTTTGGTTCCTGTCGAACGCACGGTGCTTTTTCGATTTTTGCCTGAGCCAAGGGCTATGAAAACCACTTCTTGATTCTTCATGGAATTTGAAACACTTTCAGAATCCAATACATCTCCTTCAAAGATGGTAAGTTGTGAATTATTGAATTCGTTTAGTTTTTGTCTGTCACGACAAAATGCAGTTACTTGATGGCCCTGGTTCAAGGCTTGGGATACGAGATGTTTTCCGATAGTTCCTGTGGCACCAAATACGATTACTTTCATGATTTATTGTTTTTTAAATGATGAAGTAAAAGTATTGTGTGAAGATGAAGAGTAATAGAACAAAACCGACAAACAAAACACATCGATGCAACAATCCACGATATTTTTCTAGCCCATCATTTCCTTGGGAAATGAATCTTCTGTTAGCCTCAACGGAATTTTATGCTCTAACCAAGCTTTCAATCCGGCCAAAACGAATGTGAAGCCTTTCGTAGAATCTCTAATCTGACTGATTAATTCGTCACCTTTACCCTGAAAATTGTAATTGGTAATTGTCAGAAAGGTTAGACTTTCGTTGATAGCCTTAAATTCCCATTCCACTGTAGACTTGTGCACCCCTTCGCCCCACTCGATGACGATTTTTTGATTCTGCTCAAAAGTTATGACAACAACTGAGATTGTTAAATTATACATTTCCCATTTCCATTCTAAGACTGCTCCCTTGCGAATATTTCCTGAACTATGAGTAAACCAAAATTTGGTGGTGGTATCTGGGTTTACGAACGCTTCGAAAACTTCCTGAACCGGTTTTCGTATTCCTAACGAGGCTTTTGCAAAATCGTTTGATTCTTCCATTTTTTGATAATTTTTATTCTGTATTAAGCTCTATTCTATCTTATTTCAAAGACTGGGGCTTTAATCAAGCACTTGCTTGGCGAATGAATTCCGAGGGTGTTTGGCCCGTATATTTTTTAAAACTTCTGATAAAATGGGATTGATCGGCAAAACCGCTCTCAAAACCAACATCCAATAACTGTTTATAGTTTTCATCGTTCAGACGTTCCAACGAGCTCTTGAATTGAATGATTTTCGCAAATTGTTTCGGACTAAGCCCCACCTGAGCCGTGAATTGTCTTTCGAAAGTACGTTCGCTGACGAAAACTTGGTCACGGACTTCAGCAACTGTAGATTGCCCTTTATTTTCCAAAATGATGGATATGGCCTTTTGAATACGGTCGTCTGGTCGTACCTGATTGTGTTCTATCAATTCTAGCATCAACTTGGTAATGATGTCAACCCGTTCTTTAAAAACCTTGGTTGACCGAAGTTGCTCTGCAAAAGATTTCATGTTAACATGATCTAATTTCAGTAAATCAAAACAATCATCATTTAATATTCTGGGATCAACATTTAATAGATACTTTGAGGCAAACGGATATAATTGGAATATGATGTAGTCGAATGGACCTTCAACTTCTAAAGCCGCGGGGTCCACTGTTTGGCCGTAGAGAAACAATTCGGACAACTTTTTTCCTTTTGGAAGGAAACGAAAGCCATTTTTCGCCAGCTGGAACATAATACCAGGGTAACCATCTGCATAAAGCGGAATAGTGGTTTTTCCTTCTCGTTCTTCCGACTCCATGACCATTATGGTATTTACATAAGGTCTGAGTACTTCCGGGGGGGGTGAATTGCGCTTGTTTCATCTTGAATTTTCAATATTCATGAACTTCCATGGCTTTTTGTCTTGATAATTTAGAATAAAAATGGGGAAAACCGAAAGTCAAAGTATTTCACAATGTTTGAAATTAATAGAATAAAACCGTCAAAACGGGCTTTGAGCGGTATGTGTTTTTTTTTATTTTTTCAAAAACCCATTATTTAAAGGGGGTATGAAGGATGAAATCTAATTTTGTCTCAAAAAGGACCGATTTTCTTCCATTTTCAACCCGATTCCTGAATGCATGTGATTTTCATGGTTTAAATGCACCTTATTTCGATTAGCTGTTTTTGTTCGAAATACCGTTATCGGAGCTTTTTTACACTTGAACCGAAGTTTTGTAGCTTAACGAGTATTGGGTCTCTTTGAACGAACCGAACCCTTTAAAAATAGGGTCTGTGGGTTTTATATATATAAAACGCACAGTCATGAAAACTATCGCAACTTTAATTTTTGTTCTTTTTATCGGAGTAGCTGCACAAGCTCAAACTGCAACTGAAGAGGTTAAGGTCGATGTTATCGAAATGACTATCGTAACCGAGACTGCAACTGAAGAGGTTGTTACTGAAAAGAACACTGAGGTTGCACGTTTGTACAAGCGTTCTAACAGCCGAGTTAAGAAAGCCTTGTCTTTCACTACTAAGAGAAACAGAGCTAAGACTGCTTAATCAATTAGCTTCTCTAAAATTCACGCTTGCCGAATTCACTCTCTATAAATTTCGACTTGTTCGTGTTCTTATTGAAAGAATAGGATAGGTTGATGAGAAACATATCTACTTCGTAGACATAATTAGTGGTAGTAAAGAATTCGCCTTCTATAAAGGTGGTAATGCGCTGGTGATTGGTATTCAGCAGTCCAAGATCCATATTCAGCCATTGTAATGTACCAACGAGGCGTCCATCTAAAAAGGACTTCCGAAATGTCAAATTTGGCGAATAGAATTCAGAGTCTTCGCCTTGGGCAGTTTTTCGTGCCGAAAGGTAATTGAAGGAAAATTGCAAAGATGTCGTTTCCGAAAAATCATAGGTGGAATTTGCATTGACGACATATTGCATGGCATTTTGCTCGATAGTCCTTCCGTCGAACATACCCTTGATATCATTGTTATAAAGGGTAGCTCCTATAAAATTGGACCATTTTTCGGAAGGTTTCAGCTGCGAACCCAATTCTAGCCCTATGGCACGTCCGCGGCCAACATTTGAATAAATCCTGTTTAAAATGGTATCGTTGAAGACAGTATTCACACGGTTGACCAGGTTTTCGGTATTCCGGAGGAAAGCCGTGGCATAAATCGAATAATCATTATTAAAGCTTTTTGAGACTCCCGCTTCGACCAAATCAATGAATTCGGGGAGTAGGGTGGGGTCGCCCTGTTCCAAAGTCTCGGAATGTTCCCGCTCGGGGAAGGGGTTCATCTTAAAAGTTGTCGTGCGTTCGACCCGCTTGCTGTAGGCTAATTTGTATTTCGTCTCGTTTTTCGAAGTATACTGCATGGAAGCGGAAGGATACAACTTCACAAAATCATAAGTGTAGGTCGTATCTATGATATTCGTTTTATCGCGAAGGTCGAAATCACGATTCATGACCTCAAGGCGGGCTCCGGCGGCATATTCCCATTGCTTCTTTTTTCTGGTCAATTGCAGGTATCCCGAGTGGATACTTCTTTTTAGATCGACCTCACTCGAAAATTCAGGTACTAATTCGAATTCGCCGGTGGTATTGTTCCTGCGGTCATAGATAAAGTTTCCGGTATGATCAAGTTTTCTGTATTGGTAGCCGCTTTCCAGCTTTCCGATTGGTAATTCCTTAAGAGCATAATCCACCTGAAAACGAATTCCGTTCAGCGGATTGTCATTGGTATTGAACTCATCCTGTAAAATAACAGAAGTATCAGGGAAACCAAGGTTGCGGTTCGTCGTAGGCCCGCCTAAAAGGGTGTATTCATATAAAAAAGAGGTCGAAAGCCGTGAACTGTTCTTAAAAACATGGGCATAGTCAAAGCTTCCCAAAACAAAGTCTCCCTTGCGAATACGCAGGTTTTCATTGAAATACTGAAAAGTGTACAAGCGATTTGTGCTATTGACCGGCCTTACAGCATGATTATCGTAGTATAGAATGTCCGCAGTACGGTCTTTGCTGCGTTTTCCCGCATAAAATCCCAAAGAATAGGTATTTGTAGAGTCCGGAGTGAAATCGACCGTAAAACGGCCGCTATAGTTCACTTCGTCAAAGCTGCGTTCCCCATCAGAGGGAAATTGCGTACGCCTGTCTTCGATAATCGTGAAAACATCGCCTCCACGTCTCCCTGCAAGGTCATTGCGCTGGAAATTTCCGCCAAGGGAGATATTCCATTTGTCATTTCGTATGTTGTAGGTCGCATCGACCCCATATCGCTGGGCATAGTCAGCATTATCGTAATCCTCAACAGAAGGCATGCCCAATTTAAGGTTGACCTGGGCAAACGACCCATCGACTGCCCCTTTCTTGGTAATAATGTTCAAAATTCCCGCTTTTCCTTCGGGATCGTACTTTGCGGAAGGTGCGGTCACGACCTCTACCCGTTCTACGGCATTGGCAGGCAATTGGTTCAATAGGGTAGAAGCACTTCCTTGAAGAGGCTTTCCGTTCAGCAGCACTACAAAACCGGTACTTCCACGGACACTGATTTCTCCGAGGCCATCCACAGAAATAGACGGTAGGTTTTTCACTAGATCCGTTGCCGTGCCACCCTGCGCATTCTGGAATTGCTTTGCATCGAATACCTGACGGTCGATTTTGTTGATAACAGTAGCTTCAATTCCTCGTACGACCACTTCGTTCAGCTGATTAGAGATAGAAAGTTCCATTAGACCGAGGTCTTTGGCTTCTCCACGGGAAACAAGCTGAATACCGCTAATCGATGTCATGGTATACCCAACAAAGGAAACTTCGAGATAGTAACTGCCACGGCGTAAATCGTCGATACTGAAAAGTCCATTTAAATCGGAAATAACTCCAGCGACCAAGGTACTATCGGTTTCATTGAAAAGTGCCGCTGTGGCGTACTCCATCGGTTCATTGGTGTGTTCGTCGCGAATCGTGCCCGTCAATTGTGCGTGAATCCCCTGTGAAAACAGAAGAAACACTGAAAGCAAAACAAAAGGCGCGCGCATAGGGCAAAGTTGATATAGCACAATAAAAATAGGTCTAAAATAGACGACAAACGATTTCTTGCCCATTTCAGGTTGAAATTTAACCGATTCTTGACTTTGCCCTGCTTTTGTCACAAATCATAATGAGATTATCCCGTTTAAAAACATCTTTTTTCGGTAAGGTGTTTTGAGGGTCGATTACACTTATCGAAGCTTTTTTACACTTTATCCAAGCTTTTACATCTTAGCGAGTTAAACTGCTCCTAAGCGAATCAAAACCCCGTATAATGGGGCTTGTGGCGTTTTTTATATAAAGACCCCAAGTCATGAAAACTATTGTAACTCTTATTTTTATCATCTTTATCGGAACTGCTGCACAAGCCAATACTACCACTGAAGAAGTAAAGGTTGACACTATAGAAATGACTATCGTAACAGAGACTTCAAATGAAGAAGTTGTTGTTGAAAAGAATACTGAAGTTGCCCGTTTGTACAGAAGGTCTAACAGTAGAGTTAAAAAAGCTTTGTCATTTACAACTAAGAGAAACAGAGCTAAAATGGCTTAATTCTTAAAATCATACAAAAAAACAAAAAGCACCGCCATTGGCGGTGCTTTTTGTTTTATCCTAGTATACGTTTTTACACCTCCCTTAGTCCCTCCTTGTTAGGAGGGAAACGATTACGGTTTGTCGTCTAACAAGAGGGGAGCGAAGGGCGTGTATTTAGACTAGGACCTAGGCGGCGCATAGTTGACCGTATTCAACTGCGGTTCTACTTTTTGGAATTTAGCTGTAATTTCCTTTAATTCTTTTGGATGTGATTTCGCCAGATCATTCAACTCAGAAGGGTCTTCTTTGATATTGTATAATTCCCAGTCCCCGCCGTTCATACGCACGATTTTGTAATCGCCACTGCGAAACATACGAAACTGATCCAGCCCTGATATAAAGTAGTCGGGCTCTTGGCGGATTTCCCCTTTAAATATGGGAACCAAGGAACTGCCCGCCAGAGGTATGGTAGTATACCCGTTGATGCTATCGGGATATTGGGTTTTCAACACGTCCAAAAAGGTGGGAGCCATATCAACCACATGCCCTGGTTGATGCGTAATCGTGCCGGGCTTTACCTTTTTGGGCCAATAGACGATAAAGGGCGTATGACTACCGCCTTCGTGCCCAGCTTGTTTATACTGTCTGTAAGGGGTGTTGGCCAAATTCGCCCAGGTTGACCGCATACTCCAATAGGAATTGGCGGGCCCGGGCGGAACATCTTTGACCTTGTTTGTCAAAAACGGACAGGCCCCGTTATCGACCAAGAACATGATAATCGTATTATCCAATTGATTTGCAGCACGTAGCTTGTCTAAAACATGACCGATATTTTGGTCCATTCGGTCAATGATGGCCGCATAAACTGCCATTTCGAGATCAAGTGAATCTTGTTCGACTTCCGAAAGGCTATCCCAGGGATAATAATCGGTGTAGCTTGGTTCCAAAGGTCCGCGTTGGGCATTCAGGTTTCCTTCAGGAAGGCTCAACTTTGTCCCTTCCGGTAAAACGTCCAAAGACTCCATTTTTGCGAAACGCTCTTTTCGCAAAACATCCCAACCCTTTTTATATGTGCCTTTGTATTTGGCAATATCTTTCGGCCTTGCCTGCAGCGGATAGTGTGCTGCATGATAGGGAAGGTACAGAAAGAAAGGTTTTTCTTTTGCCAAGGGCTCGTTCAACCACTTCAAGGCATAATCTGTGATAAAATCGGTTTTGTACATCGGTGCCTGTTCGTGCTCGATTTCATCGGCTGTAATTTGCTTTCCTTCCAGAAAAAAAGGTCGCTCGAATTCCCCTGACGGAGGTCTGAAATATTCCGTTGTTGCCCAGAAGGTAAAGGAATGGTCAAACACCTTATCGGCACTGAGGTAATCGGGCACCCAACTGTCGAAATGTTCCTTGCCGCTCATTATATTGAAATACCCGGCCTGTTTGGTCAATTGAGCCAGATGCACTGCGCCATTGCCTCCGTTGTAAAGTCCGGTTAGCATGGAAGAACGCGTAGGGTTGCATTTCGCCATATTGTAAAAGGTGGTAAACT
>Ga0209303_1002080_pt1 | contig 10965 bp, 9 predicted proteins | sample SidtaG_3_FD_187449 | JGI IMG/M metagenome (GOLD analysis project Ga0209303, IMG submission 187449) | Marine algal microbial communities from Sidmouth, United Kingdom - Sidmouth_Asex1 metaG (SPAdes) (version 2) | ecosystem: Host-associated > Algae > Red algae > Unclassified | place: Sidmouth... | reverse complement strand
CGCCTACGACGTGTACCTCGACACGGGTGTCGATATTTCCCCCCTGCCGATCTGGCTGGAGGAGTGGGCCAACCCGGACGACTATTCAAACCCGAAGCTTCTGCGAACGATCGCCAACGAGGGCATTCGACTTTGAAAGTTCACGACACGATCGGGCACTGAACCGACGTGGTCACCGCGACACGCACGGGTATCCCCGCCAAACCACCCGGAACGCCGAAATCACTCGTGTGTATCACCGGTGACACACTGAGGCGATGGGAAAGATCACGATCAGGGATCTACGCAACTACGGTGGCCGCGTCGTCGAGCGTGTCCAGGCGGGCGAGCACTTGATCGTCACTCGGGACGGGCAGCCGGTCGCGGAGTTGCGCCCGGTGCCTCGGCAGCCGCTCGATGCCGCTACGCTGCTCGCCCGGTGGCGATCGCTGCCGCGCATCGATGCGCAGCAGCTGCGCAAGGATATCGACGAGTCGCTGGATCCATCGCTGTGAGCGGGCGCGGCATCCTCGACACCAACGCGGTCATCCTGCTCCCACGCCTCGACGATCCGGCGGCGCTGCCGGCCGAACCGGTCATCACCACCATCACGTTGGCCGAGTTGTCGGTCGGACCGCTGGTGGCGGGCAACGACATCGAACGCGCGGCTCGGCAGGCGCACTTGCAACAGGCGGAATCCGACTTCGAAGCCTTGCCCTTCGACGCGGCCGCCGCCCGCGCGTTCGGGCGTGTGGCGAGTGAGCTGCGAAGCGCCGGTCGAAAGACCAGCGCGCGTGCGTCCGACGCGCTGATCGCGTCGGAGGCCATCTCGCAGGAACTTCCTCTGTACATGGCCAACGCGGATGATTTCCGGGGGATCAGCGGGCTGGATCTGGTGGAAGTCGCCGTACCCGACAAGCCGTGAGAGCACCCGTCGTCACGGGTGCACGGACAGGCGTTGTCCGGCACCGGGCGCCGGTTCGCGTGAGCGCCGCCTGACGTGCTTCCGTCGCTCGTCGCCCGTGAAGTCATCGAAGCCGTTCGCTCGCAGTTGCACGCGCAGTTCCCATCGACTACGCACCGCGACAGACCTCGATGCGCCGCACGACGAGGCGAAAGGGCGCGTCCCGACCGTCGGACAGGATGAACCCCAACGATCGGGCCCGGCTCGCGTCCCACACCGCCTCGGGAACCGGACGACCTCTGACGGAGGGGGCGGGGTCTGCCATCGATACGGTGGCGGATGCGGGGTTGCCCTGCCCGAGGTTCCGGACGGGCGCGGCGAAGGCGACGCGAGGGCCGTCCAGCTCGACGCCGCTCTGCCCGATCGCCGCGTCGTCCCGACCCTGCAGGGCGGTACGTGCGACGCGGGTGTCGGTCGTGATGCGAACGCGCCAGGGTCGACCGTCGCCGGACGCGACGAGCCGAAGGCCTGTCATGCCCGTCAGCGCGCCATCCGGCAGGCGGGCCTGCATCTGCACGAAACCGCCGTCCCGGGTGACGAGGTCCCCCGCGAAGACGAGGCCGTTGTCGGTCCGTTCGATACGACCCCGGCTGTTGCCGCCCATCACGGTATCGTTCTGCTCGCGCCAGGCATCGCGGTCGGCGGCTCGGGTGAAGTCGAACAGGGTGGTGCAGTCGGTGTTGACGGTCATTTGAGTCTCCAGGGCGGGGGCTGCGGTGAACGAAGGCGCGAAGCCGACTCCGAGGGCGAGCACGAGCAGTGCGGCGAGTGGCGATATGGGTCCCATCATGGCGTCTCCGGTGAAGCTCGACGGACAAGCGGCAGACTTGTGGTGGCGAGTGATGATCACGCTTTCGCCGGAGGCCTCGAGTGGCTCACGTAGCCGGCATCCATGGAGTGAAATACGATACAAATTCGGAGTTGCAGTCCGAATTCGTATGGATCTCGCTCATGATCGAGAGATAGCTTGGCACCGAGCTCGACACGCTGCTTGGCGAGTACCCGATCGTCAAGGTCATCGGGCCACGACAGGCGGGCAAGACGACGCTCGTGAAGCATCGCCTGCCGGATTTCGCCTATGCCAACCTGGAAAGTCCGGACGTTCGGGCGTTCGCGACCGAGGATCCGCACGCCTTGCTCGCCGAGTGCGGCGAGCCGGTGATCCTCGACGAGATCCAGCGTGTGCCGGCTCTCCTGAGCTATCTCCAGGCGCGTGTTGTTGAAGAACCTGGCAACGGGCGGTTCGTCATCACCGGATCGCACCAGCTCGAACTGCGCGCCGCCGTCGCGCAGTCGCTGGCTGGACGGACGAACACCGGGCCCTGGAAACCCGAGCTCTACTTCTTCCGGGACCACAACGGGTTGAAGATCGACCCGCTCCAGCGACGAGGGCGCGATCTGATCGGCATCGAGATCAGGTCCGCCTCGACCCTGCACGCGAAGATGCGGGACGGGCTCGTCCGGTTCGACGCGAACGTCACGCCGCTCGCGCAAAAGCTCCTCGTCTACAACGGGTCGGCCGACGGGCGCGGCGGGCGTCGCTGGTCCAACGGCGTCCAGGCGATCGATTTCCGCCGGTTCGCAGAGACGCTCGCGAACATGGCGCCGGCATGAGCGGCCACGGCTCGGGCAAGGGTCGGGAAGCTGGCGCCTGCGCTCAGCTGTCGATCGACAACGCCGCCGTCGACGCCTGCACGTCCATCAGCAGCTTCGCGGCCGCTGCGGACGAGGCCGGATTCTGACCCGTCACCAGCAGCCCGTCGGCCAGCACGAACGATGCCCAGTCGTCGCCCTTCTCGTAGTGGCCGCCGTTGGCGGTCAGCACATCCTGGACGAGAAACGGCACGACGTCCGTCAGGCCCACCGCCTGCTCCTCTGTGTTGGCGAACCCGGTGACGCGCTTGTCGGCCACCAGGTGTCGACCGTCGGCCGCCGTGACGTCGCGCAGCACGCCGGGAGCGTGGCAGACCGCTGCCACCGGGTGGCCCGCGGCGATGCTCTTCTCGATCAGCGCGATGGAATCCTTGTCGCTGGCCAGGTCCCACAGCGGACCGTGCCCGCCGGGGTAGAACACCGCGTCGACGTCGTCGTGCGAGACGTCCGCCAGGCGTTTGGTGTCGGCCAGCGCCGCCTGGGCCATGTCATCCTCCTTGAAGCGTCGGGTCGCATCGGTCTGCGCCTCGTCGGTATCGCTCGCCGGGTCGAGCGGTGGCTGGCCGCCAGCCGGGGAGGCGAGCGTGACGTCGACGCCGGCGTCCTTGAAGACGTAGTACGGGGCCGCGAACTCCTCGAGCCAGAAGCCGGTCTTCTTGCCGGTGTCGCCGAGGGAATCGTGCGAGGTCAGGACCATCAGGATCTTCATGCGTCGTACCCGTGTGCGTGAGGGGCGCGGAGCATGACGCAGCGACGGGGTGTGGGTGAGCGGCTTTGGTCAATCTATACGCCGACCCCTGTGTCGACCCGGGCCGCGCAGATGCGATCGACAAGCAGTCCGGGCAAGACCGCTCCGTGCAAGCCGCCGGGACTGGAGACCGCGATCCGGTCCGGATATCGACGAACGCCGACCGGTGTTCCGCGCGCGAGCGGGTGGTGGTCGCGATGAATGACGGCATTGGCGATCAATTCGCGAATGGCTTCTTCAGGGTACTCCCAACGGTCCTCGCGTCCCGCGCCGAAGATGAAGGCGCGACGTTTCATGTTGTGCCTGAGCACGGCGAGGGTTTCGGTGACGATCTCGGAAATGGAGCCGTCGATCGGTTGGTTGTCGTGAAATCGTTGGCCCGCCTCGGTTCTCTAAATCCGACCTTATCGCGCCGTATTCTGCTGAGCAGGCGATTCAGCCGTTCCGGGTCCATGTCCTCGATGGTCGATACCGTCCACGGGTGCGAACCCTCGCTGCTCGTCCGCGCCGAGCAGCAGCAAGCCCCCGCGCGTGTTCGAAAACGCGGACAAGGTCTTCACGACGGTTCTCGGCAGTGCGATGGACGCACTCTCGGCCTCGATAGCAGCTTGAGCGGTGCGGCTCGATCGAGGTCCGGAGCGACGAGGATCCACGTGTCCGATTCTCTGATCTTCAGAAAACACCCCGTCATCCGGAACGGCTCGACCCGGATGATTCGCACACCAGTGCGTTCCCACCGCCGCTCCGCTCCATCCTTGGCAGAGAATCGAGTTCGGCCGAGATGCCCGGGCCCTGCGAGCACTTCAGCAGCGAAGGCAACGTGCAAGCGGTACCGTCCTTGCCTTCCTCAAGATCGGATCCTTGCCGGATCACGCACGCCTACCGACCGGACACACCCGCATGTCAGCGCAGCACATCCGTCGATACCTGGACCCCGAGTACGCCGAAACCTGGGCGCTCTTCCGGCAGTGGGCCGAACGGAGCCTGACGGGCGGACACTCGCTCCTGCCGCCGGACCGGTTCGTCTGGAATTCCGACGTCGCCACGGATCTCGAACGACGCATCGCGCTCGCGCCCGATCTGTCGCAGGACACCTTCGTCGGCAAGCTGGTCGGCCAACTGGACGGTGCCGGTCAGGAGGTTCCTCTGTTGCTGGCCGATCTGCTGGTGATCCACCTGCTCGCCACCAATAACATCGGGCTGAAGAAGAAGCTGGAAATCGTGAATGCGTTCGGTGCGATGGCGCCGGAGCCGTTCGAAGTGCCCGATGCGTTCCACCCGGCGCTGCGCCGTGGCCCGGTCAATGCAGGTATCGGCTTCCTGACCCTGCGCTTCTGGATCGTCTCGTTCATGATCCGGTTCGCCGTGGGCTGATCGGCGCTCGACCCGGCGCAGCGGCAGCGCCTGCTCGACGACCCGTGGGCCATGAAGGAGTTCGTGGCGGACGTGCCCGGCGAGCGCGACCAGAGCCAGCGCAACGCGCTGCTGTTCCTGATGTTTCCGGCTACGTTCGAAGACATCACCTCGGACGATCACAAACGCCGCATCGCCGAGGCGCACGCCGATGTAGCCGGCGAGGACCCGGATCTGGACCGTCGCCTGCGCGCGGTACGCTCGCAAAGGAATTTGGTGAGGGGTTCAGCTGGTACAGCGGGGACGTGCGACCCACCTGGGACAAGGCGGCGACCACCCTCGTGCAAAGCGCTGCCGGTGCGTGGATCGTGCGCATGAAGCGTGAGGGCGTGCGCGAGGTCGCAGACGCCGTCCACCGCGGCGACTGCCGCATCTTCTGGTTCATCGACGTCGCCCCCGGCAGCTCGCTGGCCAAGATCCGGCAGGCGTTCACCGATGCGGATCCGGACATGGGTGCGAACCTGCTCGGCAATCATGCCGGCCAAGTGCACCGGTTCATCACGGGCATGCAGGTCGGGGATCTGGTGCTTGCACCGGACGGTGCCGAGCTCTACATCGGTCGCGTGAGCTCGGATGCCCGCTACGTCGAGGGCGAGTGGACGAGGGACGTCGCGTGGACGAACCCCACCGAGCCTGTCGGCCGCGACAGCGTCAGCCCGGCGCTGTACTCACGCCTGCGCACGATGCTCACGGTCACCGACATCGCCGACCTGGCGGACGAGCTGACACGGCTTGCGAAGATCGCGGACGATCCCGACGAGGCTGCCGAGGAGATCGCGCCGATCACCGGCGCACCGACATTGCGGCGCATCGACACCGACACCGCGCGCGAGCTCAATCTCGACCGGAACTGGCTGCAGGAGATCGTGGACCTGCTCGGCAGAAAGCGACAGCTCATCCTGTTCGGCCCGCCGGGCACCGGCAAGACCTACCTGGCCGAGCGGCTCGCGGAGCACCTGACCAATGATCCCGCCCACTACCGTGTCGTGCAGTTCCATCCGTCCTACTCTTACGAGGACTTCGTCGAGGGCTTTCGCCCTGCCGCCAGAGCCGACGGCGATATGGTGTACGAGCTTCGGCCGGGACCGTTGAAGCGGCTGGCTGACGAAGCCAGGGCGGATCCGTCGAACCCGTACCTGCTCATCGTCGACGAGATCAACCGGGGGAACCTGGCCAGGATCTTCGGCGAGCTGTACTACCTGCTGGAATACCGCGAGCGCAGCATCGTGCTGCAATACGGTGGCGGTGGCGACGACGAGTTCAGCCTGCCCGAGAATCTCTATCTCGTCGGCACGATGAACACCGCGGACCGCTCCATCGCGCTTGTCGACGCCGCCATCAGGCGGCGGTTCGGCTTCGTGGAGTTCAGTCCGCTCGAATCCCCGGTGGGCGAGCTGCTGCGCACGTGGTTGCGGCGCAAGGGCCGGGACGATCGGCCGGCCCGCCTGCTGGACGAGCTCAATCGGCGCCTGGACGATCGAGACCTGGCCATTGGTCCGTCCTACCTGATGAGCCCGGACTCCGGCGACGAGGCCGGCCTGGAGCGGATCTGGCGCTACGAGATCATGCCGCTGCTGGACGAGCAGTTTCACGGCCGGCCCGGCGCGACCGAACGGTTCTCGCTGCCCGCGCTGCTCGCGGCGATCGATTCGGACGCCGACGTGGTGACCGCGGGCCGGAACGAGAACGCAGCGCCGGACGACGATCAGGGCCGCATCTGAAGTCATGCCGACGATCAGCGTCGCCGAACACGCCGCGATCACCGTGGAGCTGGCCTCCGAGGTGGCCGCGGCGATCCACGCCGGCGGTCACTTGACGGTCTCGCCGCTCGGGCACGGACGCTACCGCCTGAAGGCGGCGCATCGCGTGGGCGTCCTGCGCTACGGCGAGCTCGAGCTGCGCATCGTGCCGAAGGTGCCGATCGGCCGGTTGCTGCACCTTGCCGCGCACGGCGGGCTCGACGGTGCCTGGAGCGATCTGGAGACACGCCTGTCGGGCGTCGACGATCCGCGCTCTGCGCTGGCGCACGTGATGATCTGGCACGCCCAGAAGGCGCTGGCGCCCACGCCCCTGCAGGGCTACCGCACCGAGGAGTCGGCCGAGCGGCATCTGCGCGGACGCGTACTGTTCGACCGTCAGATCGCACGTCGTGCCGGCGTGACCATTCCGGTCGAGCTGCGGTTCGACGAGTACGACCGGGACATCGTCGAGAACCGGGTGCTGCTGGCGGCACTGCGCCGGGTGGAGCCGCTCGTCGACGACGCATCGCTGTCCTGCACGCTTGCCCGTCTGCGTCGCAAGCTCGATGGCGTCACCCCCTGGCCGTCCGGCCGTCGGGTGCCCGAGATACCGTGGACCCGGCTCAACCGGCGCTACCGTGCGGCGATCCGGCTTGCGCGACTCGTGCTCGAGAGGCAGTCGTTGGAATTCGACGAGGGTTCGGTGGACGGCCGGGGATTCCTGATCGACATGCACCGCGTGTTCGAGGCCTGGCTGACGGCTGCACTGAGTGAGACGATGACAGGGTTCGGCGGCGACTTGCGCGCACAACATCCGACCGCGCTCGACGAGGCGGACACGATCTCGATGTACCCCGACATCACCTGGTGGCGCGACGGTCGTTGCCGTGCCGTGATCGATGCGAAGTACAAGCGTGTGCAGAACGCCAGCTACCCGAACGCTGACGCTTACCAGATGCTCGCGTACTGCACGCGGCTCGGCCTGGGCGAGGGCTGGCTGGTGTACGCAGCCCTTGAAGGCAGTCCCGAGCCATCGCGGGTGATCCGCAACGCGGGTCGGCCAGCTCGCCGGTACGGCGTTTCTGAAGCTCCGCAACACGATGTCCCGGGCGACGGGATCGAGCGACAGGTGACAGCCGCTGGGCAGGAAGGGGAAGTCGGCCTCCGTCTGCTTCTGCACCTCGCGGCGCGTGCCGCCGAGCAGCGCACGGAAGCGGTGATCGAACCGGAACTCGCGTCGGTGCTGACCGACGAAGTCGAGCACGGTGCAGAGACGCTTGCCGTGGTGGTGGCGAAGCCCCCGGCCGAGCTGCTGCAGGAACAGGGTGCCGCTCTGGGTGGGGCGCAGCATCAGCAAGGTGTCCACGCTCGGCACGTCCACGCCCTCGTTGAAGAGATCCACCGAGAAGAGCACACGGATGTCGCCGGCGGCGAGCTCTCGCAGTGCCGCGTGCCGCTCCTCGCTCGGCGTGTCGGACCAGACGGCGGTCGCGGGCAATCCGGACTCGGTGAAGACCCGGGCCATGAACCGGGCATGCGCGACGCTGACGCAGAACCCGAGGGCGCGCACGGTCCGTACGTCGGCCACGTGGCCGCGAAGCGCATCGAGCACACGACGTGCGATGGCGTCGTCCGCCGTCAGCACGTTCGAGAGTCCATCGACATCGTAGCCACGGCCACGGCGCCAGGGCACCTGCCGCAGATCGGTTCCGTCGGCAACGCCGAAGTAGGCGAACGGTACGAGCCGTTGCTGCTCGATCGCGTCCCAGAGCCGGAGCTCGGCCGCGATCCGACCGTCGAACCGATCCAGCACCGAGACGCCGTCAGCCCGTTCCGGGGTCGCGGTGAGACCGAGCAGTTCGACCGGTGCGACGTGATCGAGGAGCCGCCCCCACGAGTCGGCACCGGCATGGTGAAACTCGTCGACGATGACGACCTGGAAGCGGGTCGGCGAGAGTCGCTCCAGCGTCTGCGCTCGCAAGGTCTGTATGGAGGCGAACACGTGTTCGAAGAGAGTCGGCTCGAGGCCACCGACCCACAGTTCGCCGAACGTCGGATCGCGGAGCGCGTGGCGGAACGTTGCGAGCGCTTGTGACAGAAGCTCCTTGCGGTGGGCCACGAACAGGAGGGTGGGCTTGCGTCCGTCGGCGATCTGCGAGGCGTAGTCGAGCGCGGCCATGACCGTCTTGCCCGTGCCGGTGGCTGCGACGAGGAGGTTTCGATGATGACCCCGCGCGCGGGCCAGTGCGATCTGCTCGAGCAGACGCGACTGGAACGGCAGCGCGTGCAGCTCGGTCGGCGGCAAGGTGATCCCGTCGCCGCCTCGCTCGCCCCTCGATCGGGCGGCGAACTCGGCTGCGTCGTAGTCGACGAAATCGTCGTCCTGCCAGTACGATTCGAAGACCGCCCGTACCTTGCCGATGACGTCCGGATTGCGTGCCGCCGAGACGCGCACGTTCCATTCGAGCCCGTCGACCTGCGCCATCTGCGTGAGGTTGGAGGAACCGATGTAGGCGGTCGAGAAGCCGGAGTTCCGGTGGAACAGCCACGCCTTCGCATGCAGTCGCGTACGACCGGTGTCGTAGGAGACCCGAACGGCGGCACCCGCCTCCACCAGGGCGTTCAGCGCCGCGGCCTCCGTGGAGCCGGTGTAGACCGTCGTCAGCAATCGGACCGCGCGGCCCGACGCCGTGAGCCGACGCAAGCCGTCGAGTAGAGGACGAATGCCGCTGAACCGCACGAAGGCCATGACGATGTCGATCCGGTCCGCCGAGTCGATCTCGGCACCGATTTCCTTGCCGACGCGGGGCTCGCCCGGCGCGTTCGTCAGGAGGGTGGTATCGAGTAGCGGTGTCAGGGGGAGGGCGATCGTCTCGAGCTCGCCGTTGGGCAGCGTGCGCCTGATCGCGTGCAGCACCTGACCCGTGTCCAGCGGTGCGTCCTCGGCGCATCCACCGATGCCCATCGCCTGCTCGATCTGATCGACGATCCGTTGCGCCAGCTCGACGCCCCGCGCGACGCGTTCCTTCTCGGGCATGCCGTCGATCGCGCGCATCAGGCAGTGCGACAGATGAAGTGCCAGCCGGTCGCCCGCCTCTTCTCGGCGCAATGGTCTTTCGGTCGCGATCAACGAGGCGTCCAGTCGTTCGAGCCGTGCGGCGAGCGCGTGGGTGAGCAGCGTATCGTGCAGTCCGCGATGGAGGTCGGTCATCGAGCGAGTCCTTGTCGTGCAGCCAGGCTAGCGTGTTCCGGACGTGGCGGGAACCGCAGATCGGACTTTTTCCGCCGACGTCGACCGCCACCGGTTGCTGCGGCTCGTCCGATGCGCCGCGGTGCGTTCGACCGTGCCCTCGGCCTCCATCCGGACGAGCCAGTGCTGAGCGCTGCGCTGCCCGACGTCGATGGCATCGGCCATCTCCGCGGACGATGACGGGCCTCGTTGGTCATCCATCATGACGGGGATCAGCCGTCAGCATCCAGCGATTGTTGCGACTCTTGCGACTGGTCGCGGTCGGCTGAACCTTTCCTTGCGCCTCCAGGCGATTGAGCCAGTTAAGGGCGCTCTGCCGGGTGAAGCCGATTGTCTCGGCGACATGCGTCGCCGTGACCGGGCCGCCCGCCAGGCATGCCAGTATGGTCGCTTCACGGTCTCCCCTCGGGATCGATTCTGCCCGCGATGGCCTTGTCTCTCGATGGTGCTCCTGCGAGAACAGATCGGCTCTGTCTGTCGGTTCTGCCAATCGCCATGTGGTCCACCGACCTTCGCCTACCTTCTCGAGCAGGCCTTGCGCCGCGAGATGTGTCAGCAGGCGTGTCACGGTGGACGAGTCCTTGCCGGACAGTTCTCGTAGCTGTTCGTTGGACACTTCTCCATGGCGTCGGGCGAACGCCAGCGCCAGCCGTTGATCTTGCCCGAGCCCTGTCGCATCCAGGGATTCGAGCCAGGACAGCGATGTCTCATCGAGAAGGCCTTCGTTTCCGATCCGCACGCGGAACGAAGAAACGCTGTCGATGAACTTCCATTCCTGCATGCCGGCCTTGCGTAATGCCGCCATCGCATCGATGAGACCGCTGCCCCGGTTCTCGCACACCGTACGTCCCGAGTCCTCGATCTCCACGTCTTCCAGCAGTTTGGCCAGATAGGCGTTGCGGGACGAAGACAATCCGTTCGTGGTGAGATCCTCGAGCGAGACCGCTCCGTGCAGGCCGCCGGGACTGGAGACCTCGATCCGATCCGGATACTGACGAACGCTGACCGGTGTTCCGCGCGCGAGCGGATGGTAGTCGCGATGAATGACGGCATTGGCGATCAGCTCGCGGATGGCTTCCTCGGGGTACTCCCAACGGTCCTCGCGTCCCGCGCCGAAGATGAAGGCGCGACGTTTCATGTTGCGCCTGAGCACGGCGAGGCTTTCGGTAACGATCTCCGAAATGGAACCGTCGATCGGTTGATTGTCGTGAAATCGTTG
>Ga0209303_1002075_pt1 | contig 10974 bp, 11 predicted proteins | sample SidtaG_3_FD_187449 | JGI IMG/M metagenome (GOLD analysis project Ga0209303, IMG submission 187449) | Marine algal microbial communities from Sidmouth, United Kingdom - Sidmouth_Asex1 metaG (SPAdes) (version 2) | ecosystem: Host-associated > Algae > Red algae > Unclassified | place: Sidmouth... | reverse complement strand
TATGGCGAATATTGAGGGTGCTACTTGGGGCGTCGTGAGGGCGTTTTGGCTGCCTAATGGGGCGTCAGTAAGGCGTCATATCCGTCGCGCGCCCCTGACGCCCCCGAAATAGGGGCGTCGTGTGCAAGCCTATTATACAGTAGTGGCGGTCTGCCGCAGCCCGCCGGTCACGTGTAGAACCCTAAACGGTTGAGTGTTTCGTGCGGGGCTGAAATTCCAGGGCCCCGCGTTTTCCGTCGTCGCTCCGTCGCCATCTCAGAACTCGAGCTTCTTTGACGGGGACCAATGATGATGCCTGGGTTCTGAACTAAATACTTTAGATAGTCGAACGACGTAAGGCGACGACACCAAGAACGTGTGCCTCCGATTCGGCGGAATTGTCGCGAAACGGACAGGCTGCTCGGATGGGCAATACCCCGGGGAGCGACAAACTCCTCTGCCAGAAACTGCTGAGCGGCGAAGTTGAACCCTGGTTCACTTCTCGCATCGCACGACGAAGTCATAGACGCTACCGTGACGCGCTGGTGCTTGCGAGCTCACTCTTCTCCGAGGACCAACGAGGACTCTGTGGGTGGGGCCTCTGCCCATCCGCTGTGAAAACGATGCTCATCGAGTCCACAGAACTGGGGCTTGTCGTGCGGACAACACCACACAGGCCGCCTATATCGTCTCTTCATTAGCTCCCTTGGAGCACCTGGGGACGCGGCCAGTATTCAGAAGCGTCTCCTCCAACTGTAGACGTGCGACACGGAAAAAGCAGCGCCATTCATGTACCGGAGACGTTGCAGAAATACATTGCCGTCAATGCCATGAGACGTAGTCAATTCCCACACTGCAATACAAAGAACGGCGGTTCAATGCATTAAGATGACTCCCCGCCCACGCGCACACAAACGAAACCACCTCGACCTTCACAGTCCCGGTGTCAACGCACGCGACGTCCAGGGATAGCAGGCATTCGTCAAATATCTCGATGCCCGTCGCTCGTCGCTCGTCGATGGCCTGTCGCCTTGCGTCGCCCGCAGGCCAAGCCGGTCCCCTGAGTCGAACCAGTCGACCTGTATGTCCTCGGCGTGATAGATATAGCCGGCATCGACGACCTCCATGGCGGGGTAGGCATCATCACCCGCCCCGAAACACGCTCCCGGCGCACGCACCCAAAGCGTGAGATGACGTAGCCCGTGCGCGGCTCGACGCGCCTTATGCGCTGCAGCACCACGCAGCTGCGGCGCTGACGTCCGATGGATTGAATAACGAGGCGAACGCGACCCCAACCGACACCTCCAATGGATGTCTCATAGCGCACAAAAGACAACCACGGCTTTCCAAAGAAGCTTGCGGTGGCGCGCTGGTTCTGTTCTCCCAAAGGGGCACCCGTATCCAAGCGGGCAACGATGCGTGCCGTGTCGTGCAGTGTCACCCAAGTGACGTCGTCGCCACCCAACGCGTCGCCAACCTTGACTAGCGCCGGGATGTGGCTGAGCTCGGCGATCGACACGCGCTTCCCGCGGCCATTGAAAGAGATGTCACTGGTACGAGCAGGTGCGATGCGTGCCTCACGGGCCCTACAAGAAAATTGCGTCTCAGAATCCCAGGTTTTGCGTCTCAAGATCCCGGGTTAAGCGCCCCAACATCCCGGGTTGGAGGAGCAGAAACCGCTCCCACACGGCCACCAGGCACACTAAAAGTGCCGGATTTCCCGGGATACGCGTGCAATCCAAGTGCTCCACAGACCTCCAGCGGAGCAATGGAAACCCGGGATACTCTGGACTGCGATTCGCTCACAGGCGGCCACGTTGCTTCCTGCTTGGCAAACAGTGGTCCTCAGGAAACTGTCAATCAGTGACGAAATAAACAAGAATGGGCACAGGAATCTCATACATGGAAAAAGAAGCATTGCGGTGGCGATAATTAACGTCTTCGTAATATTGAGTCGTTCCTCATAGCCACAAGCCAACAGAAAAGTAGAAGCGCTTCTTATGTAGACTTTTTGCTCGTAGCTCTTTAGTCTTGACGACAGTTACCTAATTCTGAACCATTAGGAGATGGCAATTCTGTCGTTTAGATTTTGATTTATAAATGATTCGTGTATGGTTTACGTAACAGAAACTATGACTAAGAAATGGAAGCAAAAATGTCCGCGGCGGTCCGCGGTTGCACCGCGGCACCGCCAGCGCTGCCACTCGACCCGTCCGGAGAAGCGGGCGGATCCGGGCCCTGAGTGCCCGACAGCGGCACCGTCACGGACGTAGACGCCGCTGGTGGTGGCTCGACAGGGCTGACCCTCCCAGCCACCTCGCTGGCGTAGTCAATCGCGTTGGTAGTAGCCCTCGAAAAGAGGGCGCACGCCCCCCAGGACCGCTCGGAGACGGCTAGGCGGGGTTCGTTGTCGTATAAGTAGGTAATCGCCTTCTTCATCGCCGCCCGAGTCTGGGAGCAGAACGTGTGGCGCTCGCCCTCGCCGCGAACAAAGTCGGCGGCTGCCCGGCGCGCCAGGGCCCACAAGTGGTTGGCGTCCGACGGCGCTATGCCGAGCGGCGACGCACCGACGACCTTCATTCGGTTCATCGATCGCGCCACCGGAATCGCCTCTGTCCGCCGACCTGCATGTGGGTCGGGATCCAGCTGGAAACCCATCCGCCCGTTAGAGCGAATTCGCCGACGCCCCCTTGGGGAGTTGGAAGGCGTTGGAAGGAAACCCGGCGACGGCGACAGCCGATTGGCCGATCCGCCGGCGGAGCTACCGACAATACGTGTAGTAGGCGTTGGAAGCGGAACCGACGACGGCGACAGCTGATGATATTGTCAGGTGGGGAGTTTGGCTGGGGCGGCACATCTGTTAAGAGATAACGCAGGTGTCCTAAGATGAGCTCAATGAGAGCAGAAATCTCATGTAGAATAAAAGGGTAAAAGCTCATTTGATTGTGATTTTCAGTACGAATACAAACTGTGAAAGCATGGCCTATCGATCCTTTTGAACTTCAAAGTTTGAAGCAAGAGGTGTCAGAAAAGTTGCTCCATTGTGGTAGCTGTTAAGAGTAGACTAAAAGTGTTCTGCTAGTCGCCCTTCACCCGCCACTGACAAAAAGGTGTTGCCGGCGGCGACATTGTCAAATTGCGGGAACACCCTAAAGCTGTGCTACACCAAACCGTGCGTCGAAAGACAGCCGGTGGCCGGGGTAACGACCAAGGGTATGGTAAAAACGAGTACAGATGTATTAGCAATGGGCAATCCGCAGCCAACTCCTCCGGCTTTTCATTTCACCATGACGAGAGCTAAGGATGCAGTTCAACTACTAAATGGCAATGGGCTGAGCAGGGCCAAGAAAGTCCCACTTGGCGTAAGATTTAATCTGGCCCACGTGAAAGCGTGCCCGTAGATGAAAGCCCTCATGTAGGGCAGGAGCTACCGGATCCTCCAGAGCATGGCGGCTGCAGCCGCCGCGCCGGCAGGAGGGATCCTTCTGTACCGCAGGGATGAGACTCGCTATTGTCCCAGGCAGGGGGCTCTTACCTGCCTAGTCCGGGCTTTGTACGCAACAAACTATATAAACATGCGTGGATGTACTCTGGCAAAGGAAGCGACGACCGACCGCCGTCGACGTCGACTTCTTGTAGGGTAACACGTCTGGATGCGGGGACCTCCTTTGGGCGCGGTACCAAGCGACTGGGGTAACACCCCTATCGTGATAGGCATATAAAGAGGTGCCGGGTTACATTACAACCCGCCGTCAATATCCAAGTCATGGGACAATCGGCAGCCTACTCGGCTAAAGACCACTTTCCGTGGGTACAGCAGGGAGGTTCAACGCTCGGTAAGATGTGGGTTGTCAGCGCCCTTTGGGTCTCTGATGGCTTAAGGTACGGGCTACTCCTACTCGTAAGAGTGACCCTGTCTACCTCGGATACACGCTCCGGGAGAAGCAGGGAGGGTAAACGCTGCGCGGCTAAAAACAAACGCCTTGCAATCAGTCACCCCGATAGAAAGGAACTGGCTTGTGGAAGTCAAGCGTTCATAGCCACGTTGCTTTTTGATCCTTCGATGTCGGCTCTTCCTATCATTGCGAAGCAGAATTCGCCAAGAGTTGGATTGTTCACCCACTAATAGGGAACGTGAGCTGGGTTAACCGATATCGTAAGTATAGCCCAACAGTCAGGAGACGAAGCCTGCCGAGTCGGCTCCCGATGTGGCCACACAACACAAGAAAAAGCAGGTCTTCACAGAACACTCCTGGCTTAACTGCCGTTGCAGGTAGTGTGCGTCAAATTGTTCGGGAAACCCCTACGATTTGATGATTCACGAAGTTCTGCAATTCGCATTACTCATTGCAGATTGCTGCGTTCTTCATCGTTACGAGAACCGAGATATCCACCGTTAAGAGTTGTATATGGTCATTATATCTACTGGATCTTACCAGCTGTAGCAGAGTCGAAACCGTCGGGTGGCAGCACCCCCTTGCTTCTGATCTGACAACGGCGAAACCCAGGACGTTCGTCCTTTCCGCGCCGCAGGGAGCAGTGGCAAGCAAAGTTGCCAACGACGCCAACTGCGCAGCAAGGTCAACGTTTGTTTTTTAGAAAGCAATGTATATGAGGTGTTATTATAGGAAAAGAGATGCCTCAACCGTTTCGCGTGAGTGTGTGTTCTCAACAGTTTGTGAATGATCCTTCCGCAGGTTGACCCACGGAACTTTGTGTCGGTTTCTATATCTGAGAAGTTACCCATCCCTCACGGGACTCCCGTGGCTCTCAGGTAACCGCCTTCGCGGATACCGTCCTCCACGGAACACTGCTTTCGCAGGGGACCGACTGTCTCTTAAGCGCCCCCGTTTCGTGCGGAGACACCCCTTCCCTTACAGTATGTGAACCTTCTTCTCCTCCCTGCCACGCAAGGGAGAAACGGGAGCTTGGCTGCGGATTGCCCATTGTGAGCCGTCACGAACTCGCATCCGAGAGAGTTTTTACCATCCGCAGGGGCACTACCACTGCTGCTGCGCCGCGTGTTAATCCAAGCGGCCGCGGTATCTCCCGGCTTGAGGGTTTTCCCGCAATTTGAGAAAGTCGCAGCTGACACGCAGTTCGACGAACCGGAAGGACAAGGCATCCTAATACTTGTGCAAAAATGCCATCCCGCCATTTTAAAGGGCGTGCAGACAAGAAACTCAGAATGAAATGGCGCCAGATTGTTCTCTCCGGTCCGATGAGCTCGCCCGCCACTTGCATTCAAGTCGAATATTTGTTTTTATAAGTCGCGATCGCCACTCTTTCGGGCTGCAAAGGCATTGGTAAGTGTCTCCCACAGAAGGTCATTCTTCATGGACAACGCTATCGACGTCGACACTTATGCCGCCTTCAATAATCCCGCCTTGCTCGCAAGAGTTATGGCCGCTCTTGACGCGCATACTCCCATGGCATTTCGCATTGGTACGTTTAGCTGCTACAGAACTAACTACGCTGTGGTAAACCCTGCTGGTTCCGTGCAGCTGCGCATGCATGGCCGTATTTACTACGGTCACGTCGTCGCCTGCATCTTTAACGCTGGTCGTGTCCCTCTCGAAAGGGAACAAGTGTCTCACCGATGTCATCGAGGTGCCTGTGTGAACCCGCAACTTTTGGTTTTTGAAACCTAGAGGGTGAGTAAGACGCGACATTACTGCAACCTTTTCAAGGACCACCCGGACCACAACTGTCTTCACCAGCCGCAGTGCATTCGCGTGCATGGTAACATCGACACCCCCCTGGAGGGTGAGCCTGGTTACTCGCAATAGTATGAACGATATATAGTAAACGAGGGATACGCTTGAGGGTGGACGACATGAGTGGTCGATTGGTTGCACGTCCCTGATAGTCTGTTTTCTGTTGCCTTAGCAAACCTTGTTACGACTTCTCCTTCCTCTAAATGATAAGATTTAATGAACTTTTCATGGCGTACGCTATGGGATATCCATCACGCACGCCACAATCCGAACATTTCATCGGATCATTCAATCGGTAGGAGCGACGGGCGGTGTGTACAAAGGGCAGGGACGAATTTGGCGCAGGCTGATGACCTGCGCCTACAAGGAATTCCTCGTTGAAGATCAAAAATTGCAATGATCTATCCCCAGCACGATGCTCTTTCACAAGATTACCCGGGCCTTCCGACCAAGAACGTAAAATAGAAACTCGTTCAATGCATCAGTGTAGCGCGCGTGCGGTCCAGAATATCTAAGGGCATCACAGACCTGTTATTCCATACGCTAGACGCGTATAGTCCCTCTAAAAAGGTAGCCACGCAGTACGAGCATGCATACACCTATTTAGCAGGGTAAGGGCTCCTGAGTTAACGGAATTAACGAGACAAATCACTTCACCAACTAAGAACGGCCATGCACCACCAACTGAAACATCAAGAAAGAGCTTTCAGTCTGTCAATCAGTATTCTGTCCGGACCTGGTAAGTTGTCCAGTGTTAAATCAAATTATGCCACAGGCTCAACTCCAGGTGGTGCCCTTCCGGCAATTCCTTTCAGCTTCAGCCTTGCGACCATACTCCCCCCAGAACCCAAAGACTTTGGTTTCCCTCAGGGTGCTGACAGGATCATTCAACTGAACCCCCGCCAATCTCCTGTCGGCAAAGTTTATGGTTAAGACCACGACGGTACCTGATCGTTTTCGATTACCTTACTTTCGTTCTTAATCAATGAAAACATCCTTGGCAGATGCTTTCGCAGTTGTTTTTCTTCAATCAATCCAAGAATTTCACCTCTGACAATGAAATATGTATGCCCCCAACTGCTTCTTTTAATCATTACTTGTTCTCGGGAACCAAGACAGTAGAGATCCAGTCCTGTTCTATTATTCCATGCCAACGTATTCATAGCAAACGCCTGCTTTGAAAACCCTAATTTCTTCACAGTAAACGTCCGGCCTGCAGATGTGCGAAGACAATCAAGTCCGGCACAATAAGTCCCGGGAAAGGAAGACACCCTCACAGCATCAGCAAAAATCGGCCCCGTAAGCATGCTTCGATATCCGACTACGAGCGTTTTATCAGCAAAAACTTTAATATAAGCTATTGGTGCTGGAACTACCGCACCAGACTTGCCTTCCAACGGATCCTCGATAAGGGATTACAGCTCTTCTCATTCCAATTAGAGGACCTAATAGGCCCCCTGTTGTTGTTTTTTCTCACAACCTCCCCGTGTTGGGATTTGGTAATTTGCGCGCCTGCTGCCTTCCTTGGATGGGGTAGCTGTTTCTGAGGCTCCCTCTCCGGAATCGAACACTAACTCCCCGTCACCTGTTGACACCATCGTAGACCACTACTCTACCATCGACAGTTGATAGGGCAGATATTTGAATGAGCCGTTGCCGGCTCTAGGCCGTGGGATCCCAGTGTTATTATGAATCATCACAAAGCACAGAGGTGCGTTGGTTTTTTATATAATAAATACCACCCTTCGTTAGTCGGGCGTTCAAACATGTATTATCTCTAGAAGTACTACGTTTATTCAAGTAGTAAGAAACTATAACTGGTTTAATGAGCCATTCGCAGTTTCACGCGTATAAAAGTGTTTATACTTAGCCATGCATGGCTTAGTCTTTGAGACAAGCATATGACTACTGCCAGGATCAACCAGGTAACTCAAAAATTGAGTATTCTTCCCCACTTCTGCGTAACGCACCCCTGACGGGCTAGGTGTGCCATTCGGGCGACAAACCAGTGGCACGGAGAGGGACGTACCCAGTCGCGGGTAAGATTCACAGCACTGAAGGGGCCCTTGCGGTACCCCGACAGGTGTTTCGTTCCGAGACAATTTCAAAGCACCAGCGATAGCGCCCACACGCCATGTGCGAGCGCTACCGCAGTCCGAAAAGGGAATTCTCATAGACAGGTTGCGACAGCCTTTGTAGAAGTATAATTTAGAGGCTCCTCCGCGTCAAGAATAATACTGGAATGGGCCAGATCTCCAGCGCACAAAAGCTGTACAGGTTGGTCGGTGCCAAATGATAGGCCCTATCTCCAACACACGCAGAGCATTGTGAACTTTTCGTCCGGTTCCACGACTGTCTCGAACCCCGACGGACTGCAAACGTTTCTTCATTAAGGTCCCGACGCTCCCGTCTAATCACACGCCCTTCATATTCTCATACTTGTGTATTGGTTATTCTCCCTAGTCAATGACCAGTCGCAGAACCCAGGAAAGCTCTCTAGACGGTCAAGTCCATACCGACTAGCGCCAATGCGATGCATCGATGGCAGTAAAGCAGGACGAGCATAGAGATGCTATCAGGTACGTGGGACCAGGTTGAATCTGATGTGAGCCGATGTGCCACACGTTCGCGAGAACGAGGCCGCATCCGCACTCACGAGTCGTTCGACAGACAAGATGGCAAACAGAGCTGCTATCTCAAGCGTTCTTTTAAAAGACTTGGGATAATGTACCCACTTAAGAATCCCATTACTGCCCTGCGAAGTGAACGGAGCAGGCCGTCACGTCAACGCAGCACAATGCGACATTGTCACACAAAACCCCAAGCGGGAGATCCCGATTCGGAGCTGGCAAAGTTTATATAAAGGTCACGCAGGACCCCATAAACTCCCTCGCGAAACTCTAGCAAACGCCGTTCGTACGATCCCCATTTGCAGGGGAGCACAGACGAATAGTTTCCTGTTTCGCATTGAACTTGACTACGATGGAGATTGACCAGGTCTAAACAATCCATGCCCTCAACTACGATTCCCGTTGGTCGTAGGCACTCGCATGTTCCCCCAGAGTCTGAATCACCGTTTACAACAGCATAGACCGGTTGCACTACGACGCATGAGCGTCAGAGCGATCGGCAAGCAACGACACACATCTGCAAAAGGCAAAGAGTTGAGGCAAAGGCCTGCATATCTGATCCGTTTTAGCCTTCGCCGGAACATCACAGGGGTTCTCTGTTCCGGCGAGAATAGCGTGTTTTGGAGGGGTAGTCTGCGCATCTTAAACTCCTCTGGGCTCGTTCTTCGTACACCTTCCCCCAATGTGGAGTGGAATCGACACCTTTGAGGGAGGGATGGGTTCAGAGTCCTCTGGCAGAATATATGCCGTTGGCTTCTATGGGTCACCGACACGCCGAAAACGCTTAGCGCAACAGGAATAGGTTCCCGGCGCGTCTGTCGATTGCGACGAAGAACGTCTTCCGCGGCGAACATCGCCGCGGAAGCGTCCTTCCGTAAAGAAGCAGGACCGCCCCGGAATGGTATTTTCTCAACGATTCTGACTTAACGGGCCGGTGGAGGCCAAAGATCTCTGAGAAGCAGCAAGTGGTGAACTCGCGAAAAGTGGTAAAAGTGCACTCTTCCGCAAAAACACCATCAGCGGCCCCGTAAGCAGATCTTCCACGTCCCTTCCAAATGAACGCGCGCAGACCGTCGCGACACGCACCCGAAGGATGCCTCGGACGGCCCGTGAGGGCTTCGGACTGAGACGCGAATCGCGGTGAAAAAGTGTTCCCTGCAAGATTCTGACCCCTCCCTGGGTCCTAGAGCACTTCCAACAACGTCCGCATCGAGCCAGTTCCACATAAATTAAGAGCGCCACGTATGTCGCTGTGTACGCCTGTGATTGGCTGTCGAGCCGCGGCGAGCTCTTTACGAAAGGGTTCCACAAAGGTTGTGGGCGACGTGATGTATTTGGTGGAAAACGGGGGCTACTGTATAAATCAGTTTGCGGAATGCGAAGGCGACGTTGGTGGTTGCGACCTTTCGAACGCACGCAACCAGACATCTCGCATCACCGTGAGCGGGGCGCTGCGTGTCCCCCGTCAGTCGGCATCATTTGAGCGGCCGATCGTCCTTTAATCGTCCTTAACTGGATGACGCGGAACAGGTTTACATGTCCAGTCTAGCGTGAATATGCAGTCGTTCCGGCGATCATCGGCGATCATCCGTTATGAGACAGACACGTTTCAGGTCAGCACGTGCCTCAAAGTGCTTAAAGCGCCGTAACCTGATCAGATTTCCGTTTCCTTCGGGTCGACTCGTTTCCGAAGGCGACCGCGACACCTACGTTGTCGGGCCAGCCGTGGCGAGATGGACGAGCCAGAGAACGTCACTCGAACATCCACTCAGGGCAGGTCACGTGCACCGCAGTTGACGGCGACTAGTCCAGGATGCCCGTTTCTGTCCCTTGGAATACAGGTCTGTGGGGCGTTGCGGTCCATCATGGGCGGGGGGCGGTGGTGGGTGCGGCTGTGATAATGACCAAAGACCCCCTGATGGTTGCGCCGCAGTCTCTCAGTGACAAGCCCTCGTATCGACGGCAGCCTCGCTGTTGGGTGGAGCGGAGGGGGACGCTGCGCAGACCTCCACGCGGCCGAGACCAGAAAGCCCCATCACGGAGGCGGCTTCTTCGTTGCGGGGAAATGTTGTCCCAAGTGCGACTCGGCCGAGTCAATCGAAGGCCACGGAAGCACTGCCGCGCTGCCGTTATTGCCGCGGTTTGCAATCAATGAATGAGGTGATGGGATACAAGTTTGGTAAATCAGATAGAATATCACAAATCTCGGCTGGCGTGTGACGTTGTTGCGACACGCGTCGCAAAAGAAAAACAGTCGGATCAAGAGGGGTGGTTTTAGAGCTGTCAATATTGCGGCCGCGTATGGAAAAATGCACGAAATTTCCGTCTTGCAGGCACAGGGGCCGGGAGGGCCGCTTTCTTGAAAGAGGAATTTCCTTTCCCATTCGTCTCGAGACCGGACACGTTGTGTCAATGGCGTTCTCCTATTGGTGTATCTCCGGCTCTTCACGTCGACGCTTCTTCGGCCCTGCTGCAGCCAGCGCCAGACTTGGCGTTCTCACAGTGGATCGACCACCACCCCCCTCAGTCGCGCCGCCCTGACCTCGATACTGCCTTTTCGCGTTCCTCGACTGAGATGAAGCTCCGACGATTTTTTGCTGCCGAGGATGTTGAGGCGGGGGTGGGAGGCGTGGCGGGTGGGGCTGATA
>Ga0209303_1002071_pt1 | contig 11005 bp, 8 predicted proteins | sample SidtaG_3_FD_187449 | JGI IMG/M metagenome (GOLD analysis project Ga0209303, IMG submission 187449) | Marine algal microbial communities from Sidmouth, United Kingdom - Sidmouth_Asex1 metaG (SPAdes) (version 2) | ecosystem: Host-associated > Algae > Red algae > Unclassified | place: Sidmouth... | reverse complement strand
AACAGCAGGAAGATCGACCAGTGGAAGAACTTCGCGACGCTGCCGTAGCGGCCGGCCCGGTTCTTCAGCGCCATGGGAACGAACCGGGTTGCCAGTGCATTCGCGAATTCATCTGCGAACCGGCGGCCGGGGCGTCATGGCGATCAAGTGCTCCAGGCATGCCTCCCGCTCCTTTCGTGGTACGCACTGGCCGAGCCTACCGCATTGCCGGGCGTCCCCGGCTTGCGGTGCGCCGGTGCAAACGTTCGGCTTGTGGCTCATCGAAGGTGGCCTCGCGCGTTCAGGGCTCGACCCTCCCCACCGCCACCCGACTCGCCAGCGTCATGCCGGTCGCCACGGCCAGGCACCCGGTCAGTCCCCCCAGCTGATAACTCGACCCGGACAACAACGTTCCGACCAGTCGTCCCAACGCATTGGCCGCGTAATAGAAACCGACATCCATGGCTGCGCGGTCCCGGGTGGACAGGGCCAGTATCAGGTACGAATGCACGGATGAATTGATCGCGAACACCACGCCGAAGACCAGCAGTCCGAGTGCCACCGTGGCGACGAGCCAGTACGGAGCCGACGCCTGGAGAACGGCATTCTCACCCGCGACACCGAACGCGGTGATCAACGTCAGCACACCGATCGTTCCAGCCAGCACACCCGACCAGCGACGCGCCAGCGTCACGCTGTCCGCCAGGTCGTGGCGATGTGCGCCCACCAGCGACGGCGCCGCCGCCTGCACGGCGCCGTAGCCGATGATCCATACGGCCATGAACGCGCCGACGAGGGCGAAGGCTTGCGCATCGCCCGCCGGCGTGCCGTCGGACAGGGCGTCGTGGAAGAAGATCGGCACGCCGACCACGAACCAGGTGTCTCGTGCGCCGAACAGGAACAATCGCGCCGCGGCGAGGCGGTTGATCGCTGCATCGGTCGAGAACACCTCGCGCAGCGTCGAGCCGGGACGGCCGCGCCCCAGCGACTCGTCCAGGCGCGGCACCGTGAGCGCGACGGCCACGAACAGGACCGCCAGGAAGGCGGCCAGCAGCAGCGTCGCGTCGCGAAAGCCTACCGCGCCCAGCAGCAGCGTGCCCACGAAGAAGCCCAGCCCCTTGATCGCGTTCTTCGACCCCGTCAGCAGTGCCACGATCCGGAACAGGGAGCCACGCGGTGCGTCGTCCGCCGACAGGCGCTTCACCGCGCTCTTGGCACCGGTCTTGGTCAGGTCTTTCGCCACACCCGACGCCCCCTGCACCAGCATGACGAAGGCGATCGAGGCGGCGACGGTCCAGCCGGCGTCCAGCTCGGCCAGCGCCGCCAGCGTCAGCACCTGCAGCAGCAGGCCCGCCACCAGGGTGGACGCGAGCCCGAAGCGCGTACCGAGCCAGCCGGCCACCAGGTTGGTCCCCACGCCTGCCAGCTCGTACAGCAGGAACAGCCAGGCGAGCGTCAGCGGGCTGAACCCGAGCGTGTGGAAATGCAGCAGCACCAGCATGCGCAGCGCACCGTCGGTCAGCATGAACGCCCAGTAGGCGAGCGTGACGACGGCGTAGGCGCGGACCGGCGCCGCGAGCGTCCTTGTGGTCAAGTCGCGCCCCCGACCAGGCGCACCACGTCGCCGAGCCGGCAGGCGTAGCCCCATTCGTTGTCGTACCAGGCGTACACCTTCAGCTGCGTGCCGTTCACCACCATCGTCGAGGGCGCATCGATGATCGCCGAGCGGGAATCGTTCACGTAGTCGGCCGACACCAGCGGGCGTGTCTCGTAGCCAAGGATGCCGGCCAGCGCTCCGTTCGCGGCTGCCTCGAACAGGCCATTTACCTCCTCGGCGCTGGTTACGCGCTCGAGCTCGAACGTGCAATCGGTCAAGGAGGCGTTCAGCAGCGGGACGCGCACCGCGTGCCCGTTCAGCCGTCCGGCCAGTTCGGGATAGATCAGCGTGATCGCGGTGGCCGAGCCGGTGGTGGTGGGGATCAGGCTGTTCAGCGCCGAGCGGGCGCGACGCAGGTCCGTGGCGGGCCGGTCGACGATGGTCTGCGTGTTGGTGACGTCGTGGATGGTGGTGATCGAGCCATGGCGGATGCCGATGCTCTCGTGGATCACCTTCACCACGGGTGCCAGGCAGTTCGTGGTGCAACTCGCGGCGGTCACGATCCGATGCGACGCCGGGTCGAACGTGTCGTGATTGATGCCGTAGACCAGGTTCGCCACGCCCGGCGATTTCACCGGCGCGGCCACCACCACGCGCGCAACGCCTGCATCGAAGTAGGGTTGCAAGGCCTCGCCGGTGCGGTAGGCGCCGGTGCAGTCGACCACCAGTTGCACGCCCAGCTCGTCCAGCGGCAATGCGGCAGGCGCCGCGGCGCAGCGATACGGTACGCCGTGCCCGTCGATCGACAGCGCGTCACCGTCGTTGCCGATCGGTACGTTCCATCGGCCGTGCACGGAATCGAACTCGAGCAGGTGCGCCTGCATGGGCGCGTCACCGACCGCGTCGGCGAGCAGCACGACGTCGTGCAGCCCGCCGCGCGCGTGCAGATGGCGCAGAAGCAGCTTGCCGATGCGACCGAGACCGTTGATGGCGATGCGAGGCATGATCAGGAATCCACTGGCGGGCAGGGTGAGCGGAACGATAACCGCTCGCGCGCTTCATGCGCGTGACGCGCTGGCAGCTTGGCCGCGGCGCGTTCCTCGGCGCGCTCACCGCCACCGTAGTGCGCGACCAGCTCGGCGTGGCAGCGCCCGGCACGCTCGAGCGGTGACTCTTCGCCCGTGCGCATCCCCTGGCCGCCCCGTCGCAGCACGCCGGTGCCGGGTCCGCCAAGGCGGGGGGCGCTCAGCCAGCACGGCCGAGAACCCGCCTCGATGATGTCCTCATAGTGGCCCGTTCGGGAAATGATGCCGGGCCGGCTCGGTTCCTCGCTGCCCGGGCAGTGGTCCGAGCCGTCGATGAACCCACGGTCGAAGGCGACGCCGGTCGCCCGTTTCACCCCCTTTTCACAGAAAAAGGGGGCGCCGCCCGTCCGGTCATCGCCGCGATCGCGGCGCACGGCGTCCACCCGAAGCGGTAGGGCCGGCACCCCTCGGATCCCTCGACACACGCACGGCCAGACGCCTCCGGACGCGTGGTCCTACTCGAACATGTCTCGCAGGTTCACCGAGCCCTGCACGCCGATCTCGTCGGCGTGATCTCCCAGGAACCGGTCGGCCGCCACGCGCCCGGCCTCGTACAGCGTCTCGATCACCGCACGCACCGGCACCGACTTGGTGGCCACCGACAGCTGGTTCATCAGCTCGTCGTCGGCGATCATGTGCACCAGCACCCGCTTCATCGATCCCTCGCTGACCGCTCCGTCTTCGATCAGGCGCCGCACGAAGTCGATCGCGCGCAATTCGCGCAGCAGGGAGGTGTTGAAGCCGATCTCGTTGATGCGGTTCTGGATCTCGCGGGTCGATTCGGGCAGCTGTTCGCGATACAGCGGGTTGATGTTGATCACCACGATGTCGGTCGGCAGTTCGGGTACGTACAGCGGGTACAGGGCCGGGTTGCCGGTGTAGCCGCCGTCCCAGTAGGCCTCCAGCTTGCCGGTGACGGGATCCGTGATCTCCACCGCCCGGAACACCGTCGGCAGGCAGGCCGAGGCCAGCAGCGCATCCGCGCTGATCTCGGCACCGGTGAACAGGCGGATCTTGCCGCTCCTGACGTTGGTGGCGCACACGTGCAGCTCCGGGCCTTCCTGGCTGCACACCTCGTCGAAGCGCAGGTTCGAAACGATCGGCGACAGCGCGTTGCGGTATGCGTAGCCGTAATCGTAGGGGCTGAACACGCGGGTGGCCCAGTCCATCGCCGAGGCCACGGCCGGGGTGTATTTCAGCGCTTGGGCGAACGCGTCCGGCATGAACGCCGACATCCAGTGATTCATGCGCATGTCCGCCACGCCGGCGATGCGCCCCCACAGCCAGGCCAGGTTTTCGCGCGCGGCCTCAGGTCCGCCGCGCACCAGTCCGGCCTTGAGCGCCGCGCCGTTCAGCGCCCCTGCCGAGGTGCCCGAGATGGCGGCGATCTCGATGCTGTCGTCCTGCAACAGACGGTCCAGCGCGCCCCAGGTGAACGCCCCGTGTGCACCGCCTCCCTGCAGCGCCAGGTTGATGCGCCGCACCGGCGGGTTCGTTCGATCGTCGGAGGCGTTCAAGGCAGTGTCCAGGGAAACGTTTTCGGAAGCGCTCGTGGAAGCGCTGGTGGGGATGCGCTCACAGCTCGAAGCTCGACCACACCGGGCAGTGATCGGACGGCTTGGCCATCGCGCGGATGTCGTAGTCGATGCCGCTGTCGACCAGCTTGTCGGCCAGCGGGGTGGTGACCAGCAGGTGATCGATGCGCAGCCCGCGCTTCGGATCACGATCGAAGCCCTTGCTGCGGTAGTCGAACCAGCTGAACAGCTCGGCGCTGTCCGGGTATTTCGCCCGGTAGCTATCGACCAGCCCCCAGTCGACCAGGCGCTCGAACCACTCGCGTTCCTCGGGCAGGAAGCTGGTGGAGCCTGCGCGAAGCCAGCGGCGGCGGGCGTCCTCGCCGATGCCGATGTCGGCATCGACCGGAGCCACGTTGAAATCTCCCATCACGCACAGCGGTTCGGTGGGCGAACACTCGTTCGAAAGCAGTGTCGACAAGTCCTCGTAGAAGCGACGCTTGGCCGGAAACTTCACCGGATGATCGCGCTTCTCGCCCTGCGGGAAATAGCCGTTGACGATGCGCACCCGGGTGCCGTCCGGTGCGGTGACGGTAGCTCGCACCAGCCGCTTCTGCGCATCGGGCCCGTCGCCCGGATAGCCGAACGCGACTTCCTCCAGCGGGGTCTTCGACAGCAGCGCCACGCCGTAGTGGGTCTTCTGGCCGCTGAACGCTGCGTGAAACCCGAGCTCCTTCAAGGCATCTTCAGGAAAGTCCGCATCGACCACCTTGGTCTCCTGCAGGCCGACCACGTGCGGGTCGTGCGCCTGCACCAGCGCTTCGAGCTGGTGCAGGCGCAGTCGCACGCTGTTGACGTTGAACGAGACGAGTTTCAAGGGATCAGGCCTTCAGTTGTTGAACAGCACACGTACCGACACCGGACGGGCATGGCTGTCTTCCAGCGCTGCCAGCCGAGCGCCGCGCAGCGCCACCAGCGCATCGAGTTCGCTGGCGTCCACCCCCGGGTTGACCCGTGCCAGTGCCTCGAGCCTGCCGTGCTCCTCGGCGTGGCGGCTCTCGATGCTGTCGCGCGCCTCGTCCAGCAGCGCGGGCAGCTCGGCTTCGGCGCGCTTGGCGGTGCGGCCGATCAGCAGCTCCAGCGGCCCGCGGTGCTTGCGGGTGACCTGACGCAGCAGGTTGCGGTCGTACTTGACGCGGATGGTCTCCACCTCGATCTGTTCGAAGCGCTCGGTCCAGTCGCGCCCGTCGATGCCGAGCTGGAAGCTCATCACGCGCGCCGGCAGGAAGCGCTCCATGGCAAGCCGCGGCTCGGCCACGCATTCGAGCACGTAGCTGGCATCGACCACCGCCAGTCCGGCGGTCAGTTCCGCGCTGCGGATCACCTGGCAGTCCGCCTGGCCGAACCCTTCGTCCAGGATCAGGTCCATCGAGGCGGTGACCATCGGGTGGTCCCAGGTCAGGAAGGTCAGGTCCTCGCGCGCCAGCGCCAGCTCGCGATCGAAGGTCACCGACAGGCCGTCGCCCGGCAGGTGCGGGAAGCGCTCCATCTGCATGTTGTCGGAAGGTGCCAGGATCCACCAGCCGGTCTGCTCGGAGACCTCGACGCCGAACCGGTCGAAGATCGCCGCCATGAAGTCCTGCAACCGGTAATCGCGCTCGTCGCGCGCGAACGCGTCCAGGTGTTCCTGCACGCGCTCGGGACGGTTGGAGTTCAGCTCCAGCAGGCGATCGCGACCGCCTTCCAGCGCTTGTGCCACCTCGGCCGACAGCGTGCGGGTGCGTTCGATCAATGTCTCCAGCGCCGCATCGGCGGCAGGATCCGTTGCCGGCAGCGCCAGCACCGCATCCAGCTCCTCGCCCAGCGTCGCGCGCACCGCGCCGCCGGTGCGGCACAGCGATTCGAACGCGTCCAGGCCTGCGTGGTACCAGCGGGCCAGTCTTGCATCGCGGCTGCCCGGCTTGGCCGGCACGTGGATCCGCACCTCGTGCTGCTGGCCGATGCGGTCCAGGCGTCCGATGCGCTGTTCGAGCAGGTCCGGATTGTCCGGCAGCTCCACCATGACCAGCGTGGACAGGAACTGGAAGTTGCGCCCCTCGCTGCCGATCTCGGAGCACAGCAGCAGCCGGCAGCCATCCTCGGTATCGGCGAACCAGGCGGCCGCACGATCGCGCTCCACGATGCTCAGCCCCTCGTGGAACTGGGCGCTGTCGATGCCGGCCACCCGCAGCGCCTCGGCCAGGTGCATCACCGTGTCCGGGCTCGAGGCGATCAGCAGGATCTTCTCGCCGCGCTGCTCGACCAGGAAGGTGGCCAGCCAGTCGACCAGCGCCTCGCTGTCGTCATCGTCCAGCGCGTGCGCGTGGTAGTGGCGTTCGGGAAAGCCGGTGATGGCGCGTCGGGTGTTCCGGAACATGACCCGGCCGGTGCCGTGACGGTCCACCAGCTCGCCCACCAGACGCTCGCCCAGGTCGCTCATCGCCAGCGCGGCGTCCGAGCCCAGCGTCTTGCGTTCGGCGGCATCGAACGGCGTGCCGAGCAGGGTCTCCAGCTCGTCGATGTCGGAAGGCTGCAGCGCTTCGTCGTCGTGCAACCGTCCGGCGATCACCGCGATGCGCGCGAAATCCGCTTCCTCGGCCGCGAAGCGCTCCGCATCGTCGAAGCGGTCCGGGTCGAGCAGGCGCAGCCTCTCGAAGTGCCCGGCACGGCCGAGCTGCTCGGGGGTGGCGGTCAGCAGCAGCACCGAGTCGATGGTGCGCGAGAGCGCCTCGACCAGCTCGTAGGTGTCACCGGACAGATGGTGCGCCTCGTCCACCACCATCAGGTCGAACCCTGCCGCCAGCGCCGTGTCGCCGACGTCCAGGCCGACCGCATCGTCCAGCAGCGTATCGGTCGAGATCAGCACCAGCTGCTCGGACAGGAACGGGTTGTTGTCCGGCGACGAATCCACCGCCGCCTCGAAGCGCTCGGTGTCGAACAGGGCGAAGCGCAGGTTGAACTTGCGATACATCTCCACCAGCCACTGGTGCAGCAACGGCTCGGGTACCACGATCAGCACCCGCTCGATGCGTCGGCGTACCAGCAGCGCGTGCAGGATCAGGCCGGCCTCGATGGTCTTGCCCAGACCCACCTCGTCGGCCAGCAGCAGGCGCGGTGCGGGGCGCGACAACGCCTCGACCGCGATGTGCATCTGGTGCGGCAGGATCGAGATGCGTGGTCCCATCAGGCCGCGGATCGGCGAGCGGGCCAGCCGGTCGCGCTGCTCGAACACGTCGCGGCGCAGCATGTACCAGCGCTGCCCGTCGATGAGCCCTGCGAACAGCCGGTCGCGCGGCGTGCGAAAGCGCAGGAAGTTGTCCAGGTCCTGCTCTTCCAGCGTGGCCGGTTCGCCGGTGTCGACGCGGGTGCCGCGATAGGTCAGAAGCCCCTCGGTATCGAGCACCTCGGCGATCTCCAGCCGCCAGCCTTCGTGACTGGCGATGGTATCGCCGACCGTGAAGGCGACGCGGGTCAGCGGGGCGGTCTCCTTGGCGTAGCGGCGCATGTCGCCGGTGGCCAGGAACACGATCGCCACTTGCCGGAACTCGACCTCCACGATCGTGCCCAGACCCAGATCGGTTTCGGTGTCGCTTATCCAGCGTTGTCCGACCGTGAACTCGTCACTCATAGGTACAGATGCGGGTGGGCGTTGCTGGCGGGCGGCGAGTGTAGCCGAAGGGCGCCGCCGGACCCCGGCAGCGCCCGGCCCGGAACCTTCGACTCGACGGTAATGAAATATTTCGACCGGTTCGCGCACGGAACCTTGTGCTGGCGGTCACAACTCCCTATATTCCAACCATGCAGCGTCCTGACGCTGCGTGTCAGGGGTACGAAACGCCAAAAGCGCGTCGTATCCATTTTTAAGGGAGGTCCGTCACCCGGACTGCCTTTCGGCGGCGCCGATGGGTCGGCAGGGTTCTCCCACACAGTGTTTCTATACTAGAAGGGTATTATCTTGAGTACTGGTACAGTGAAGTGGTTCGACGCAGCGAAGGGTTTCGGCTTCATCGCTCCTGAGGACGGTGGCAAGGACGTGTTCGTCCACCACACGGCCATCAATGGCGATGGTTACAAGACGCTCGACGAAGGCCAGAAGGTCTCCTTCGACATCGAGCAGGGCCAGAAAGGCCCGGCGGCGGTCAACGTCTCCGCCATGTAATCAAGGCCCATCGTGGCCGGGTCCCCGGACCCTCGCAGTACCGGAAACCCCGCCTCGTGCGGGGTTTTCGCATTTCAGGGCGGTCAATTTGGGGCTGGCCATTTCGGCGAACCCGATGCGTGAACGGCACGCGTAGACTGCCGCGCCATGATCGTACTCGTGCTCAATTGCGGTTCCTCCAGCGTCAAGTACGCGCTGTTCGAGCTGCCCGCCTCCACGTGCGAACGCACCCACGCCACGCTGCTGCGCGGTCTGGTGGAGCGCATCGACAAGGCGGCCGACGGCTACGCCTCGGCGGTGCAGCGAATCCTTTCCGAGGCTGACGATAACCTCGGCAACCGACGCATCGACGTCGTCGGGCACCGCGTGGTTCACGGCGGTGCCGAACTGACCGAACCGTCACTGATCGACGATGACGTCCTGGCCGGCATCGATGCCTGCGCCGCCGTCGCTCCGTTGCACAATCCGCCGGCCGCCGCCGCGATCCGGGCCTGCCTGGCGCAGTTGCCGGATGTGCCGCAGGTCGCCGCGTTCGACACCGCCTTTCACGCGCGCATGCCGCGTCGGGCGGTGCATTACGCGATCGATGCCGAGGTGGCGCGGCAGCACGACATCCGTCGTTACGGATTCCATGGCCTGTCGCACGAATACGTCAGCGGCATCGCGGCCGACTTCCTGGAAACTCCGCTCGACCAGCTTCGGCTGGTGACCCTGCACCTGGGCAACGGGGCCAGTGCCTGCGCGGTCGAGTACGGATGCTCGACCGAGACCAGCATGGGTGCCACGCCGCTGGAAGGACTGGTCATGGGCAGCCGGGCAGGGGACATGGACGCCGGCGCGCTGCTCGCCCTCTTGCGCGCCGGCTACGATGTCGATCGGCTGGACGATCTGTTGAACCGTCGCAGCGGTCTGGCCGGGCTGTCGGGTCTGTCCAACGACCTGCGCGAGATCGAGGCCGCAGCGGCCGAGGGCGATGACCGGGCGCGGCTGGCGATCAACGTGTTCGCCCACCGGGCGAGAAAGTACATCGGTGCCTACGCGGCGGCGATGGGCGGGGTGGATGCGCTGGTGTTCACCGGCGGCATCGGCGAGAACAGTGCCAGCATGCGTGCGCGCATCCTGCAGCGGCTGGAGTTCCTGGGCGTGCAACTGGATCTGGACCGCAACCGCGACGGGCTGGTGCGCCGCGATGGCGAGTTCGCCCGCATCACCTCCGATCGCTCGCGCGTGGAGGCGCTGGTGGTCAAGAGCAACGAGGAGCTGATGATCGCGCGGCATGCCCGCGCGTTGGCCGACGCGCAGGACCCGGCGGCTGGCTTCGCGCCCCGGCCGGCCCTGCAGGTGCCGATCGCGATCAGTGCCAGGCACTGCCATCTGACGCCTGCCACGTTCGCCCGCCTGTTCGGCGAGACGGCCGAGCCGACGCCGATCAAGGCGCTGTCGCAGCCTGGTCAGTTCGCCTGCGAGCAGCAGGTCAGCCTGATCGGTCCGCGCGATCGCATCGACGGGGTTCGGCTGCTCGGACCGTTGCGCGACGTGGATCAGGTCGAGGTCTCGCGCACCGACGAGTTCCGGCTCGGCGTGGATGCGCCGGTGCGCGACTCGGGTCAGGTCGAGGGCTCCGCCGCCATCACGCTGGAAGGTCCGGCAGGCTGCGTGGAGCTGAGCGAGGGGCTCATCTGCGCACGCCGCCACATCCACATGCACCCGGACGATGCGGCGCGTTTCGGGGTGGCCGACCGGGACGAGGTGGCCGTGTCCATCGTCGGCGGACCGCGCGACCTGGTGTTCGGCGACGTGCTGGTCCGGGTCAGGGACAGCTTCGCGCTGGAGATGCACCTGGACACCGACGAGGCCAACGCGGCCGAACTGGGAGGCGGATCGAACGGCGTCCTGTCCAGCACCGATGTCGATGCGCGGAGGAACGATCCGGCGGGCGGTGGCGCCCCGGCGCTGCAGCGCGTCGACGACGTGCACGCACGCATCGGCGGGAGCGCCGCGTGAGAACCGCGATCGTCTGGCTGCGCCAGGACCTGCGGCTGGCCGACAACCCGGCCCTGCACGCCGCCGCCGGATTCGACCGGGTGGTGCCGCTGTGGATCGACGAGACCCCTGCCGCCGACGAGCAGGGGCGCGAGCACGTGCCCGGTGCCGCCAGCCGCGCCTGGACGCATCGTTCGCTCCAGTCCCTGTCGCAGGCGCTGGGATCGGCCGGTACCGATCTGCTGCTGGCGCGGGGCGAACCCTCATCGGTGCTGGAACGGCTGATCGATGCGCTGGGCACCGCGTCGGACACGGCGCCCGACGACGAGGTCCGGGTGTTCTGGAACCGGCGCTACGATCCGCTCGGCATCGCTCGCGACAAGGCGATCAAGCAGGCGCTCGACGCCCATCGTCCGAGGACCTTCAACGCCCGGCTGCTGCACGAACCCTGGGAGGTGCTGAAGAAGGACGGTACGCCGTATCGCGTCTACACCCCGTACTGGCGGGCGGTGGCGCGGCGGCTGGACGAGCAGGGCGGCATCGACGTGCTGGCGGCGCCCGAGGTGCTGGGCGGCTGGCGGCATGATGCGGCGCTGCGGGCCACGCTGGCCGAGAACGGCTTCGGTACCGATGTCGAGGCGCTGAGCCT